>JAEEGL010393846.1_pt1 | contig 15164 bp, 15 predicted proteins | sample 9134231 | NCBI WGS metagenome assembly JAEEGL01 (sample SAMN16246548, study PRJNA631951) | gut metagenome | biome: gut microbiome; feature: rumen; material: fiber-attached | host: Bos | place: Iran: Karaj | collected 2018-10 | reverse complement strand
TATTTGCAGTTTGTGATTTGTGATTTGCAGTTTGTGATTTAGCGGTATTTCCATTCCCTTAGTCTCTGGAGCCATATAGCAATGCGGAAGAGAGGTTTGTAGTATTTCTCCACGGAATAATAGGTTGCGGGAACGGGTCCGAACTGTTTGTAGTGTTTGGCGGTGCCGCGTTCCATGGAGCCTTCGAAATCAAAGAGTACTTTCTTCTCGCGTGCAAGTTTCATCGCTTCGAGGACCAGTAAAGCTCCGGCTCCGGAGTCCCCAAAGGCAGGGTCGTATGCCGGAATGAGGTAGTACAGGTAGTTTCTGTCCCACACGAGGAAGGCTGCTGCATACGGCGTACCGTCGGCATTGCAGATACTCAGGATCTCGCATTGCCCTAACCGTCTGGCTTTTCGTTCCAGAACGAGCAGGAACTCCCGGCTGTAACTGATCTTGCGCTTTCTCTCCTCCAGGCAGCGGCTGTGGAACCGGTAGAAGTCCTCCACCTCCATTCCACGCTCTGCGTGGAGAGAGAGCGCCTTCTGCAGCTGGCGTTTTTTGTTCTTGCTGAATCCCGCAATCACCGCATCCATGTCGCTCAGGTCCGCCATGCGGAAAGTGACTCTTTCGCGTGTCTTGAAGCCCAGTGCGCGCATGGCGTCCACGCAGAGACTGCCCGGCAGATACTGCTGGTAATAATAGGCTATTCCCAGCGCGTCGATCTGCTCTTTGATAAGCCGGCATACCTCAGCCGTCTTCCATCTGTCCGCCGTGACCTCTGGCGTGACCCAGATACCGCCTATCTGTGTCTGCTGAGGCATGATGATATACCGGAGCCATGCCCGCTTGCGCATCAGATAAGGCATGGCACCGATGATGTCTCCCTGCTCGTTTTCCGCCAGCAGGACGTCCCATTTTTTACCGGCGCAGACAGCGTCCAGCCACCAAGGCATCATGAAGACAGGCACGTACTCCTGCTTTGCAGCCCATTCGATATATCGTTCTTTGTTGGTCATGGGGATTAGGGATTATGGATAATTGATTAACGGAAGAGTCCGTTGAAGAAACCTCCCTGCTCCTCGTTCTGCGGGGCTTGCGCTTCGTCGTTCAACGAGTCTGCTTCTTCGTTAGAAGGCTGTGCTTCCGCAGCCGGTTGGTTTCTGTAAATATCGGGTCTGTAGAGGATCTGGATATTCTCTGCGACTACTTCTGTTTTGCGGCGGATCTGTCCGTCTTTCTCCCAGCTGCGAGTTTTGAGTTTGCCCTCGACATACACTTTCATGCTCTTTTTCAGGTTCTGCTGCGCCCATTCCGCCAGATTTCGCCATAAAACGATCGAGTGCCACTCCGTGACATCGGGCACCTGTGTCCCGTTTTGCATCACATAACCGCGTTCGGTAGTTGCCAAATTGAAAGTTGCAATTGCTACGCCTCTGTCCAAGTAACGTACTTCCGGATCTGCGCCTACGTTACCAATTAAAATTACTTTGTTTACGCTTGACATAATTGAAGTTTTTGAATTGTTTGAAGTTATTTTGTGTTGTTCATACTTTTTGCGAGTGCAAAAGTACTACTTTTTTTTCGAATATGCAAGAAAAGGGGTGCTTTTTTGCAGAAAAAAGGCATCTTCGGTCTTTCACAGGGAGGTGAACCGGCATCCGGCGGCGGATGATTCGGGGTTATTCTTCCTTTGTTATCTCGCACTTATCTCGCACTTATCTCGCACTAACGACGCACTAATCACGCACTAATTTTTAGTATCTAACACGTTAGTATTATATACGCAGTATATAATACCTGCATTTTGCCATTTGAGGGCGAAAAAACAAGCACAAATTTTCGGCTGAGAGTTCAAAAACAGGGGCAAAATTTTTTTGTAGTGATGGCAAAAAACAACAAAAAAAAGGAAATAATGCGATATTCTCTTGCATATATCGAAAAAAAGCAGTAATTTTGCAGCCGTATTTATAATAAAGCGTTTATTGACGCTTGTTTTGGAAATCAGGAAATCCGGTAAATTTCTTCCCCCGAAACAAGAGAGAATTTATTTGTTTATTCTTGGGAAAAGTTTTACCAGATCCTCAGATTCAGTAATAAGCAGCGATAAGGTTCCACGCTTTCATTTTATCAACGGGCTGTTGCGGAACCCGGCTCCCACAAACAATCTTATCCAATGAAAAAGATCCTTATCGGTCTTCTGACCCTTTCTGTTGCAATGAGTTTCAGTTCTTGCATGAAAACGTATTATCAAGTTAGTACGACAAAGCCACTTACTCCGAATGTACAGTCGTCGGCAAAAGACGGCTACGTGTATGAAGACGAGAATGTCAAAATTACTCTTGACATGTGGAAAGAAAACGGTCGCCGTACGATAGTGATGCACAACAAAACCGATCGTAGAATTTATCTGGATTGGGAGAAATCAAGTGTATCAACCAATGATACTACTTATGCCATAAACGATCTAACCAATACAACGGTAGATTTTCTTTCCCCGAATTTGATTATACCAGCGCATAAGTGCCGGAGTTTTGTAGGTTTCATTATAGAAGATTCCGTATTCCAAGTAGAAGGTCTTAAAGAGAAAGTCCGCCATTCGGAATCAATGTCTTTTGAGCCCAATGAGTCTCCGTTGCGCATAGGGTATGAAATTACTTATTGTTTTGATAACCATCAGGGAGAGAAAACAATAAATCTTGATTTTTATGTAGCTCGAATAACCAATTATTCAGTAAAGTCGTTCTACACGAAAGAAAAAGTTAAAACAATAGTGAACGGAAAAGTTTATAAAACTAAGAAATACGTTCAAACCGTATCTCCTAAAAACGGTTATTATGTAAAATATCAGAGATAACCCATGACACCCATCCGATTGAGAATGATAGCCATAGCAGTCACGTTAAGTGCTGTTTCTATGGTTATGGCAGCCAAATATGACACTCGTATAGATGGCATCTATTATACACTACAGGAAGACGGTAAGGCAACCGTAGTGTCGGGCGATGAAAAATATACGGGGAAGGTTACCATTCCTAATGAGTTTGATTGTGCCGCCGGTGATTTTACCGTAGTAGCGATTGCTCCCAAAGCGTTTGCGGGATGTAAAGAGTTGACAGAAGTTAGTTATTCTTCTTCGATTACCACAATAGGAGAGAATGCATTCTGGGGCTGTGAAAAGTTGAAGAATTTTTCAATAAACAAAGGAGTTACGTTCCTTGCCAATTCAGCATTTGAGAATTCGGGAATAGAAGAAATCGTTATTCCAGAGCAAGTGGTGAATATCGGAGAAGATGTATTCAAAGGTTGCAAATCATTGCGTAGTGCAGTGGTGGAAAACAAACAAATCGGCGAGAACCAATTTTCCCATTGCGTATCCTTAGAGTCTGTAACGCTATCCGACAAAGTGAGTTCAATCAAGAAAAAGGCGTTTGCGCGTTGCTCTTCTCTTACATCTGTTTTAATACCGGAAAACGTATCCAAGATAGAGGAGGAAGTGTTCGGTAACTGTGAGAAATTGCAATCCGCAGAAGTTCTAAATATGACGATAGCTTCCAAGCAATTTATCGGTTGTAAGCAGCTGTCGCAGATTACGTTGTCGGAAGCGTTGACATTGATAGAGGAGAAAGCTTTCAGTGGTTGCGTGAGTCTGACGGAGTTTCGTGTGCCTGCCAATTTACAGGTTATCCGAGATGAAGCGTTTCGGAATTGCAGCGGTCTGAAAATCATAGAACTGGGTTCGAGTTTGACGCATATAGGAGAAAAAGCCTTTGCAGGGTGTGCAGGAGTAGAACGTCTGGTGGTACCAGCTTCGGTTAAGACTTTCGGCAATGCTACATTCCAGGGTTGCAAGCAACTAAAGGAAGTAGTATTGGATAATAATTGCTTGAGTGAAGGCGAGTTTCAGGGTTGTGAGGCATTGGAGCAAGTGGTATTCAATGTAGCCCCAAACCGTATCCCTAAGAATGCGTTCAATGGTTGTGCGGCTCTTCATGCAGTGGTGCTTCCGGAAGGAGTGACAATCATTGAAAACTATGCATATCACGGCTGTAAGGCCTTAAATGAGGTTGTGTTGCCTTCTACAATAGAACAAATCGGCGCTGGCGCATTTTCCGGTTGTGCAATGCTCGCCCATATTCGCTGTCTGGCAGTTCAGGTGCCCGTTACGGGTGGAGGAGCTTTTTCCGGGATAGCGAAAGAAGGACTGCGGATAGAAATACCAGAAGAGTCGGTTGAACCATACAAGGTGGCAGCCGGTTGGAAAGGATTGCAGCCCAAAGAAGGGCAAGTGTTTTTCCCAATAACTAAATAAAAACAGAGGCCAACAAGGCTAAGGTTTAGTGTATTTTTACATCATTCAGAAATGAGTCCGGTATCGCGCCGGACTTATTTCTTGTTTCCCGTTTATAGATGAAGGCAAGAACCAAGATGGGTTCTATAATATCCAAATCAGTGACAAATGTATACGTATAGGGAGCAAGGGCAAAATTTATGGTTGTGATTGCAAAAACAACAAAAAAAAGAAATAATGCGGCGTGCTCTTGCACATGTCGAAAAAAAATAGTATCTTTGCAGCCGATTTGAGAAAGATGGAAAAATCAAATACTAACAATATGAAACACACATTGATTTGGGCGGTGGCGGTACTGATGGCAGTATCGAGCCCTGCAGTAGCGGCGAAGAAAGCCGTTAAGAAAGCGAAGATCCAGGACGCAGAGGCTTCGGCGGAGTTGAGCCAAGGCCAGATAGTCCGCTGTATCGCTTTCTATAACCTCGAGAACCTTTTTGATACCATCCATGACGAAGGCAAGAACGACTATGAGTATCTGCCGGACGGTGGTATGAAATGGACCTCGCTCAAATACGAGAACAAGATTAAGAACATGGCTTATGCCGTGTCGCAGTTGGGTACGGACGTCGATCCCCGCGGCGCAACGTGTGTAGGCGTAGCGGAAGTAGAGAACATAGGGTGTCTGTATGACCTCTGCGCAGAGGCGAACAGCAAATACGGCAGGCGTCTGAAACCGATTCTGATTGAAGGTCCGGACCGCCGCGGCGTAGATGTAGGATTCCTCTACGACACGGTTCTGTTCAAGCCCTCGAAAGTGAACGGTTATGAGCTGAAGGCGCATTATGCCGACGGAGGCGAGATCAAGACACGTTTGCAGTTGTGCGTATCGGGTTACCTGTTAGGCGAAGGCAGGCCGGAGAAGATCCATGTGATTGTCAACCACTGGCCGAGCCGTTACGGCGGTGAGTTATCCAGCCGTCCGGGTCGTGACACAGCCGCTATGCTTGCCAAATCGATCTGTGACTCGATCTATCTGAAGGAGCCCAAAGCGAAAATAATAATCATGGGTGACCTCAACGATGATCCGTTCAACCACAGTTGCAAGGACGTCCTGAAAGCCCGCAAACACCGAGAGGAAGTGGAGCCGCAAGGCTATTTCAACACGATGTGGCAGATGCTGGACCGCGGCATAGGTTCGCTGGCGTACAACGGCAGTTGGAACCTGTTTGACCAGCTCATCATCTCCGAGCCTCTGATGAACGAGAAACTGGAGAACGGGAAATGGACTTATTGGAAAGCGCAGATTTTCAACAAGCCGTTCCTGACGGTTCAGGAAGGCAAGGACAAAGGCACGCCGTTACGTACGACCAAAGGCGGCGTATGGCAGAACGGTTACGGCGACCACTATCCGACGATGATTTATCTGATTAGGAAGAAATAAAAGGAAGGAAGGATGGAAGCAAAGGCTCTATTGATAGTAGATGTGCAGAATGGCTTTATTAATGAAAGGACAAAGCATATTCCTGCTAGGGTCGAGCTCCTACAAAATGAGTATGACCTGGTAATTGCGACTCGGTTTATTAATCTTCCGGGTTCGTTGTACCGCAAACTCATCCACTGGGGGCATTTGTCACCCGGTACGGAGGAAGTAGAGTTGGCATTTCGGCCTAAGGAGGGCGCTATCGTTCTGGATAAGACGGTTTATACTTGCGTAAATGACGAATTTGTAGCTCTCCTCAAAGAGAATGGAATAGAAGAAGTGGATATATGCGGAATAGATACCGATATATGTGTAACCAAATGTGCTGTGGATTTATTTGAAAGAGGTATAGTCCCCGTGGTGCTGAAGGATTATTGCGCAACCCATGCGCATGCCGATATTCAGGAGGCGGCTTTTGTTATCCTAAAAAGATATATAGGAGGATCGCAAATCCGATAGAATATGGAAGTGTTTTGTACAAGTGTAATACCGATTAAATTGTGCAATGCAGAAGTGACGAAAGAGGTACTTCAAATTTGCAAAGAGCGCCAGATTTTATTGGATTATACTTCGTACACGGGCGAGTTTGATTTGAGGGCAAATCCCGATATCAATACTAGTTTTTTGAAGTTATATCATATACCTTCATCACAGACGGATATCCAGTGCGCTTTTTGCGAAACCACCCTCACAATAGTGCTCACATGGAAGAATACGTACGAGGACTACTATCAACTAGTAAATAGCCTATTGCAGGGAAGAAAACAAGTAGTGAAGCGGGTGGTGGAGTACAGCCCGAAGGATGCGAGTTTGGTGCCACTTTTGGATTTACTAAAGCAATACATGAGCCGCGGTGTTGCAATAAATTATGCGTTTACGTTTTATTCCGTATATGATTACGCGTATAATTCTGCAAACGAGCAACATCTCAAAGTTTTAGTAGAGCCGTCAATAATTAATATGGATGATATGTTGTCTTCGGCAGACACTTATGTGGAATACACCGCTAAGACCGAAGTTAACAAAAAATTACTCGATTCTATCCAAAATATAGATATGAGTAACGAACAAGAAACATATATTACATGGGCCTCCATCGTTTCCTTGTCCAGAAATAGGGAAATGTGCATACGTAATCATATCATGCTAACACAAATAGAGATTTTGATTCAGCGGATATGGAATATGTGTTATACCAAAAATAATGAGTTAAACGATCTTATTACAAACATCAAATCACAGACAGTAGATATCCATACTGTTATTGCAGATACATATCAGATATTAATAGAATCAAAGAATTGTATTTCTGCTACCTATTCCAGCCGTATATCCAATTTGTACAAAGCGATAGTGGAATCTAGTCAACTGAAGAACAATACGCAAGACCTGGAGCAGAAATTGAATTATTTGATCGTATTTGCGAATAGTATAAATCAGAATAAGAATAGACGCATCCAGGAGAGTTCGGAGATAATGCTTTTTATGATAGCAATCGCGCAAGTTGTGCCTCTCTTTTTTGATCTCCCGCTCCTCTCTCATTATTGGCTCAGTTCCACCATAGTGTTGCTGATATGCGTTATAGGAATATGGTTAATTAGAAATAAATACAAATAGAAATACAAATATGACATTACAACTTCATCGAAACTCCAGCCCGATCCGTATGCGCAACTACGGGCGCATTGTGCAGGACATGATTGCCTATGCCTCCTCTCTCCCGACCGGTTCCGACCGCGAGACCCTGGAGGTCTATATAGCACAATGTATGCGTCAGCGCAACCTGATATGGAACAAGGATCAGGAATCCGGAATCAACCGCGTGAGAGAAGATATCATCCGCCTCTCCGACGGCCAGCTCACGTGCGATTCCCCGGCATTCAAGGCACTTATGAATCCTGCGGAAACGCAGTCAAAAAGAAAAAAATAAATTATCCAATGCTCCTGCATTATGGAAGAATCCAATCAGTTTAAAATCTTCGCCGGTTCCAAAGGCGAAGCTTTAGCCCAGCGGATCTGCGACGAACTGGGCTGCCAAGTCGGTAAAATCCATCTTGACCGTTTCTCGGATGGAGAGTTCTGTACTTATTTTGAAGAGTCCGTCCGCGGACAGTCTGTTTATCTGGTGCAACCAACCTGTCCTACCAGCGACAATCTCATGGAACTTCTCCTGATGATTGATGCCGCGAAGAGAGCCAGTGCCTACAAGGTGATTGCCGTGATTCCTTATTTCGGCTGGGCCCGTCAGGACCGCAAGGACAAGCCCCGTGTGTCTATCGGCGCCAAGTTGGTAGCGAACATGCTTCAGACCGCCGGTGCCGACCGCGTCATCACCGTTGATCTGCATGCCGACCAGATCCAGGGATTCTTCGATATCCCTGTGGACCATATCTACGGATCCAATGTGCTGGCGCCGTACGTAGCCGGTCTCAATCTCAAGAAACTGATTGTTGCTTCGCCCGATGTGGGCGGTTCCAAGCGAGCTTCCAATTTTGCCAAGAAGCTGCATGTCCTGACCGACCGCGAGGTGCCGATGGTGATCTGCTACAAGAACCGTCCGGATTTCAACAAAGTGTCCGAGATCCGCGTACTGGGCGATATCTACGGAAAGGATGTAGTGATTTTTGACGATATAGCGGATACCGCCGGAACGCTGTGCAAGGCAGCGGAAGTGATGATTTCCGGCGGCGCCAAATCCGTTCGCGCCGTGGTGACCCACGGTGTATTGAGCAGCAACGCGTGCGAGAAGATAGAGAACAGCCCGCTTGAGGAACTTGTATGCACCGATTCGATTCCTGTTGATCCTTCGCGGTGCTCCAAGCTGCATATCGTTTCCCTTGCTTCCTCTATCGCGCAAACGATACGTGCTATCCAAAACCATACCTCTGTCAGCGAAAGTAATATGAGATGAAAAAGATTCTATATTTGATCCTTTGCCCCTTGGTATTATTAACGGCTTGCGGTAAAAAGCAAGCCGTTGTTTCCCGCCCTTCCTTCTGTTCCGATAGCGCATATGCCTATATCGAGAAACAGATGTCTTTCGGTCCGCGAGTGCCCAACAGCGCGGCGCATATGCAATGCGCGGTATGGCTCATTGACCAGCTCCGAGCCTGCGGAGCCGAGGTGGAACTGCAGAAAGGGTTCATGCCCGATTACCGCGGTGCAAACCAACAGATATACAATATCATCGGACATTTCGGAACACCGGAGACGGCTACCCGTCCGCGGATTCTGCTGGGTGCGCATTATGACACCCGTCCATGGTGCGACGAAGAGGCGGATTATAATGACCGTTTCTATAATGTCCCGGGTGCCAATGACGGTGCTTCCGGCGTAGGTGTCCTTCTTGAAGTAGCCCGTCAGATAGGTCTGAAAGAGAAATTAGCCACCCCTGTTGACATCATCTTTTTCGACTGCGAAGATATGGGTACTCCGGGAGTCTATACCGGTCCGGAGCGTGAAGACACATGGTGTCTCGGTTCACAGCTATGGGCTACCAACTATAGCCGTCAGCCGTCCGCAGCGAGTTACAGGTTCGGTATCGTGCTTGACATGGTAGGTGCACCGGATGCATTCTTCCCGCTGGAGATGTATTCCACCACGTATGCCCAGAATTACCAGCAGCAGATATGGCGTTCCGCGGAGCAGTTAGGCTACGGAGCCATGTTCTCCTCCCAGCAGTCCTACCCGATCACGGACGACCATTATTACATCAACTATATCGCCGGAATCCCCTGTGTGGACGTGATCCATTATGACATCCGCAACGCAACGGGCTTCCCCCATTGGTGGCACACCCGCAAGGATGACATGTCCAACATATCCCGCTCCACCCTCCAGGCGGTAGGAGAAGTTGTCATGAGCCAGTTATAAGGGACACGAACGTAAAAACAAATTTGTTTCATCAGCTATGAAAGAACTGAAATGCCCGAAATGCGGTAATGTGTTTTCGGTGGACGAGAGCGAGTACGCAGCGTTGCTGAGCCAGGTAAAGAACGCGGAGTTCGAGAGTGAGCTGTCGCGCCGGATCCATGAGCTGGAGCAGAGCCAGAGAGCCCAGCAGCAGGCGGAGCAAGCCCGTTTGGCGGCGGAGCAGCAGGCCGCGCAGTTGCGCCGCGACCAACAGTCCGCCCAGCAGATGCAGGCGTTGCAGAGCCAGATCCAGAGCCTGCAGGCGCAGATAGCGCAGGCAGAGCAGCTGAAGCAACTGGCAGTGATGGAGCTGCGGCAGAAGGCAATGATCGAATATTCCAAGAAAGAGCAGGAACTGGCAGCTCTCCGGAGCCAGATGGAGGCGCAACTGAAAGCGATGCAGGCGCAGGTGGAGTACTACAAGGACCTCAAGACCCGCATGTCCACTAAGATGGTTGGCGAGACGCTGGAGCAACACTGCGCCACCGAGTTCGCCCGCATCCGTCCGCTCTTCCCGTATGCCTATTTTGAGAAGGACAACGAGGTGGTGGAGGGCACGAAAGGCGATTTCGTCTTCCGCGATTATTCGGAAGACAAGGTAGAGTATATCTCTATCATGTTTGAGATGAAGAACGAAGCCGACGAGACGGCAACGAAACATAAGAACGAAGATTTTCTGGCGAAGCTGGATGCCGACCGGCGCAAGAAGGGATGCGAGTACGCGATCTTAGTGTCCATGCTGGAGCCGGACAGCGAGTTGTACAACGGCGGAATAGTGGATATGTGCCACCGGTACGAAAAGATGTATGTCATCCGCCCGCAGTTCTTTGTGCCTATCATCACCCTCCTTTGCCAGGCGAACAAGAAGAGTCTGGACGCCAAAAGGGAGCTGGCGATCGTGAGAGCGCAACAAGTGGACGTGACCAATTTCGAAGAGAAACTGACGACGTTCAAGGACGCATTCGGCCGTAATGTAAGGCTTGCAAACGAGCGTTTCGCGGATGCCATTGAGGAGATAGACAAGACCATCGCACACCTCCAGAAAGTAAGGGAGAACCTTGTCAAATCAGGCGACAACCTGAGTCTGGCGGACAAGAAACTACAAGAAGTGACGATCAAACGCCTGACTGCGGGCAACCCGACCATGAAGGCGAAGTTCGACGAAGCGAACGAAGGAAATAAAGAATGAGCAAGTTATTAGAGATAAAAGATCTCCATGCCTCCATCGGCGGCAAAGAGATATTAAAAGGTGTGAACCTCGTCATCAATGAAGGCGAGGTACATGCCATCATGGGTCCTAACGGTGCCGGCAAATCAACGCTGAGTGCCGTGCTGACCGGCAATCCGGCATATGAAGTGACGGGCGGCGAAGTGTATCTGAAGGGGGAAAACCTGCTGGCGATGGAGCCCGAGGTGCGTGCACGCGCAGGTGTGTTCCTTAGTTTCCAATATCCGGTGGAGATACCGGGAGTGAGTATGACCAATTTCATGCGTACGGCTATCAACGCAAAGCGCGAATACGAAGGCAAAGAGCCGCTTTCGGCGCGCGAGTTCCTCGCCCTGATGCGGGAGAAAAAGAAGATGCTGGAGTTGCCGGACAAACTGAACAACCGGTCGGTCAACGAAGGTTTCTCCGGCGGCGAGAAGAAGAAAAACGAGATCTTCCAGATGGCGATGCTGGAGCCCTGTCTATCTATTCTGGACGAGACCGACAGCGGTCTGGATATAGACGCATTACGCATTGTGGCTGAAGGTGTGAACCGGCTGAAGACACCTCAGAACGCGGCTATCGTCATCACCCACTATCAGCGGCTGCTGGACTATATCGTGCCTGATTTCGTACATGTGCTGGCGGATGGCCAGATCGTTAGGACGGGCGACAAGACATTGGCACTCGAACTCGAAGAAAAAGGCTACGAAGGGCTGAACCTATGAGCGAGATAATTATTCATAGCGGCGAAGCGTTTGAGAAAGTTTTTCTTAACGAACCGAATATTGACCTCCATATTCTTCAAGAGGCGGGTTCGCGCGTGAAGATCCATGTCCTGAACATTCCTGCCGAGAAATCGAGAGATCGAGAAATCGAGATATCGAATAACATCGTTGTAGAGCAAACGGGCGAGGGATGCGAGACGGAGATATACGGGTTAGCCTATCTGCGGGGCTCAGAAAAGGTGACGACTGAGACGCATGTACACCATGCAGTGGGCGGCGGAAGATCGAACCAGTTGCTGAAATTCGTGTTGGATGACAGTGCCCATGGACGTTTTATCGGAGACCTGAAGATAGCGCCCGATGCACAGAAGACCGAAGCTCATCAGACGAACCGTAACTTGGTTCTCTCGGAGGATGCCGAGATGCGTACGCAACCGCAGTTGGAGATCTATGCCGATGATGTGCAAGCCACGCACGGTGCTTCTACCGGACAGTTGGATGAGACCGCCCTCTTCTATATGCAGCAGCGCGGAATAGATAAAGAAAAAGCGCGCCAACTGCTTGTCGGCGCGTTTATGAAAGAAGTGATAGAGGCTATCGGTGATGAAGCCCTGCGAGAGCAACTACTGAACGCGATTGATGGCGAAATCGAGTAGAGAGACCAAGCTCTTTTTCTCCTCTGAGTCACGGAAGACATGCAAGGCTTCTGTGGCTTGTTTTTTATATTCCAGCATTTGTTGCACGGCGTATTCGTCACCCTTGAAGCGCAGTACAAAGGATTTGATTTCCTCCAGAGCTTTTTCAATCTCTATGCCCGGTTCATTCGCCGTGATCTTTTCTCCCAGAGAACGGATATAATCCGCTTCGGGTTTGGGAGCACGACGGAGCGCGATGATAAGCGGAAGGGTAACCTTGCTGTCTCTCAGATCGCTCATCGTCGGTTTACCGATCTCTTCCAGATCGCTGTAGTCAAAAATATCATCTTTGATCTGGAAACAAAGACCTAATAATCGGCCGTAATCGCGCAGCGCTTTGCGTTGCCTCGGGGTGCATCCTGCACTCTCCGCTCCGGCTTCTGCGCAGGCTTGGAAAAGATGGGCGGTCTTCTGGTCAATAACCTTCAGATAGCGCTCTTCGTCAATCCACATCGATTGCCCTACGTGCAACTGCAGCATCTCGCCGCTACTCAGACTGCGGCCTAACTCCGAGACGATTTCTAAAATCCGGATATTCCGCACTTCTGCTACCAGACCAATCACTTTGGCTAACATGTAGTCACCCGTGAGGATCGCTACTTTGTTCGTCCATTGGGCATGGACAGCCGGTTGACCACGGCGGGTGTCAGAATTATCTACCACATCGTCATGTACCAGACTCGCGTTATGTAGCATTTCTAATGCTACCGCTGCGCGAAGAGTCTTGTCTGTTACCGGATTGCATATCTGCGCACTTAGCAGGACCAACAGCGGACGAAGCTGCTTGCCACTCCTTGCGGCGATATAATCCAGCACTTTCTGCTGAATTTTTTCATCCGACTGCAATGACTCCTGCAATACTTTCTCGTATCGCTTCCAACTGGCCTCTACGGGCTTACGTATATCCGATAAACTCGCCATTTTGTTAAAATCGGGCGCAAAGATACGAAAAAAATTGCATATATCAAAATTTTTTACTACTTTTGCCCAAAATTTAAATTCTTGCTCTCTATGAATCACTTCAAACTACCCAGTGCGGCTACTATTATTGGCCTCATTGTTTTGTCTGTAACCTTCATCGGACAGCGTGTACTTGTTAAAAGAAATTTTCCGGAAAAGCCCATGCAAATAGTGCTTGACCGCAATGTGCCGTTAGTCTCCCTCATTGCCGGGGACGACGAGACCGTAGGCAAACTGCGTAAAGGCGACACGGTGGATTATCTGGGTGTAGTAGCCGGAAATCATCATCATCCGTATGGTTTGCTTGTTCAGACAAGAGACGGCGAGCGCGGTCTGCTGGCCGCCGCCGAAATGGGTTTCCCGATGATGATGGAAAACGGGAGCGACAGTCTGCCTGTGCAGATTAAGAACCTGTTCCGCGAGAAAGGAAAGAACAAGGGGTCCAAAGGAACATTATATTATAATATTGTAACCGCAAGCGGAGAGAAGAAGAAAGTGAATCTGGGAGAGGTGCGTCCCATTCTGCCGGACAGCTTGAGCAAATTGCGGTTGGATAAAGAAGGCGATTATTACATGACCAAAGCCAAGTTCGAGCGGCTGTATATCGGTCATTCTCTGGCGGAGAATGAGGCCCGTTATCGTCCGGCATGGTTGATTGACAAGACCAAGAAAGGTTTTCTGGCTTATTATCCCAATATCGAGATTATTGATTTCAGTGACGGAAAGATCCGCAATCCGATTATCGCCTATGGTTCGGACAGTATCGCGGTTACCTATGGTTTCGAAGACAGCCATGCGTATCGCAACAACCGCTATTTAGTGAAATGGCTGCCGCTGGTGGGTAAGATCATCGATGTGGATTTTTTCGCAAGGATGATAGAGGGATCGATGCGCTTTAACTGGATTCACAGCGATGACGAAAACTATACCGAGAAAGCGGAGTTAGGATGGGGAGATATACCTGTCTGGACTTATATAGGTGCCTTCTTCTGGGTAGTTTTAGGGTTGATATGGGTTTTTCTGGGTATGACTTTGCTTCCGCTGATATTGGAGGCGGCGCTCTATTGCCGGTTTGCATATTATCATCTGCCGGATAATATAGTAGCGATTCTCTTTGCGATTGTATCCGCAGTAGTTACTTATATCTGGACGGTGCTGATGACCGTTTGGGGATGTCTGTGGATATTCCTGCCGGGAATCGTTATTGCCGGTTTTAGCGCTTATGCCTATGTCACGCGTATGTTGGCCACAGCACCTCATTCACGTTGTCCGGATTGCAAGCGGATGGAGACGATCCGTTTTCATAGCCGCACTTTTGAGCGCGAATACAACGAATGGCGTCCGGAGTCGAAGGAAATCAGTTCCCATACGGAGCGGTGGAAGACATGGACGGATGTCACTACCAAATGGAGTGATGGTTCTATTTCACATCGCCGCGAGAATGAACGCAACCACAGCCGTACGACTACGCAGTATGCCGATTATTCGGTGCTCTATCATGTGAAACTATATCATAACAACTACGAATGCCCTGAATGCGGATATATGGAATATATCCCCGAAGAAGAACTGACCGAATTGCAACGCCAATATACGGGGCAGCACACCTCTGTAACGGAGAGTTGATGGCATGTAGATTTTTTATGTCAATTTTTCCACATTAGTTTGCTGAAAAAGTAGTATCTTTGCAGCGTGATTTGTTCGTGCCCGCTGATGCGGGAACATACGCGCGCACGATAAAATAGAAAGACACACCATTTAACACAATAAAAATCTAACAATTATGATCAAGCCTTTCATGGACAAAGATTTCCTGCTGCAGACAGAGACCGCGCAGGAGCTGTATCACAATCATGCGGCTAAAATGCCGATTATCGATTATCACTGCCACCTTATTCCGCAGATGGTTGCC
>JAEEGL016284247.1_pt1 | contig 15165 bp, 17 predicted proteins | sample 9134231 | NCBI WGS metagenome assembly JAEEGL01 (sample SAMN16246548, study PRJNA631951) | gut metagenome | biome: gut microbiome; feature: rumen; material: fiber-attached | host: Bos | place: Iran: Karaj | collected 2018-10 | reverse complement strand
GACTTCGATTTCGGCCAAATCAGTGTGATACATTACGATAACGAAATCATCAAAAGACTAAGGAACCATGGGCGGAAGTGGAGCATCGGGAAATAGCGGCGGCGGCACCTATTCCAAAACCTACGAGGATAGGAAAAGCGGTGGCCAGGTTTATACCGAGCAAGGTCGCTTGGACCAAGCCGAGAAAAGCAAGAATGAGATGCAGAAATACAACAAGGAACACGAAATGTGCAAAACCTTGGCCAAAAACGGCCATACGGTCGTGCATTTAGATGATAGCAAGAGATCAGACGGCACCTATGACATACTTCTTGATGGCTACAAGGCAGACTTGAAAAGCCTGAATAACGCCAACAACATATCAAAAAGGGCTTCCAAAGCCACTAAAAACCAGGGAGCCGAATTGGTAGTTTTTGAATTCAAGAAAATTGATGGAGCTGTCCATAGGGAAATTAACAAGCTATCCAATAAAGGAGTTCATGGCTATTACTATGAGAAAGGATCCAACCAACTCATTAGCTTCTAAATACAAGAACCCCGCACAAAGTGCGAGGTCCAGGAGTGGTCCGTCCCCCATTCAGAGATGAGTTGTCATGGCCCCTTCCATTGCTGGAATCGGTGCAAAAATAAACAAATTATTTGAAACGCAAGCGTTTTGTCACTCCCATGTCCGTTACGATGACCATCTTTGCCTCGTAAAACAGAAGGCAAACTGTATAGATAACTTCTTCGGGAGGCTTGACAGGACATTCGCCTATATCCCATCGAAACGGGGCGCCGGTCTGTTACGGCGTTCTGACGGCGTGGAAAGACACGCTGTCCGTCAAGGCTTGCCGAAGATGGCATCCGGGAACAGACCGGAATTACTGAAGGGTGTGTGGCATAATGCGCGAAAGGTGGCGCATCCTGTATGGTGGCCCTTGATGCCGGTTCGAGCCCGGTCCCCTTCACCAAACCAAAAGAAACAACCATGAAAAAAATCGAAAAGGAAATCACGGTCACGCGCTACATGGCCTTCGACGGCACCGAGTTCGATACCGAGACCGGATGCCAGAACTACGAGGGAAGCGCCTTCGGCGCACTCATGCAGCAGCTCGAAAGCCGCATCGTCAAGAAAAGCAACGAACTCAGCATGGTCGGGACGGGATCGCCCTGCACCGCCTGCTACGCCATCGTGCCGCGCACCAGGCACGACATCTTTGTCCTCAACCAGATCCTTCAGATGGTTGACGGCGAACAACGGGCAGAAAGCACGGACTGCGACATTCCGGTGCTGCTGAGCGTCCACCTCAGGTGCAACACCGTCATGGCCGCCTACCTCATCCGCCCACAAGAAATCGTACAGAATGCGGGCAACGGCGAGTTCACTGTGGTGAGCACCATCAAGGAAACCAAGAAAAAGTAGTTTTACTCGTTGTGTATTCCATATAAAAAGTTTGGTTTCATAAATTTTGTTTTTAGTTATTGTCCTCCCAGCCGCGACGGCCCGGAGGATCTTTTTTCGTCACTCCCGATTCCAGCGTTTTGCGACCTTTGCGGCACGTTCCTTCACGGGAGAAGCGGCCTGCCCGTGTCGCATGATGGCCGCCATTCACAACTATAAATCAACAGCCCTCCACAAAGGATGGAGGTCGGGTAACCAGCCCCGCGTTGTCAATTGTAGCAAGAATGTCTTACGGATTTCCCTTGCCCCCCGAGGCCTATCCCCAAGCAGCCTAGGATAGGTACAGGGGGCTCCTTTTTTTTAAACGGTTTGTTTTCCTATCTTTGCGCCGACTAATACATCATGCAATGAAAAGAACGATCCTCATCGCCGCCATCCTCGTGGCGGCATTATGCGCCAAGGCGCAGGAAAGCGTCGCGCCGGTGCAGGCCGACACCCTCACGGCACAGCAGCTGCTGGCCGATTACGTCACCCTCAACAACCAGGTCGCAAAGTTCCAAAAACTGGAGCTTGCCTCCGTGTGGACAGGACTCGCGGCAACGGGATTTTCCATTGGCTCGGCACTGATGTCGGCCAAGGAAGCTGCCGAAATGGCAGACAACGCCCTGCACGGCCACGCCACCTCTGAAAACGGCATGCGCACCTCACAGGCGTTGCAGATCGCCGCAGGTGTGGCGGGCGTTGTCTCTGCCACACTCGCCATCGTGGGCATCACGCAGCTCAAGCGCGACCGTCTTGAGATCACCCCGAACGGCGTGGTGTATCGCATCGGGCCGTCGCAGAGAGACAAGCCTAAGGGCTACTTCGACCCCTCGCTGAGGGAATGGTGACACTTTTTTTATCAACAATTTCCCGTCACCGGGAAAATTTCCTCCCGAAAAACTTGCACGTAAGGAAAAGCGTCGTATATTTGCAACGCTAACACCATGATAGTGCGACTATCCCGCCGGGGCTTCGGTAACAGCCCATCGACATCGCGAGGGCTTTTTTAATGCCCTCACAGACCATAAAAGCCTGGAACTTTTGCGGTCGCCTTACGTACCATAAAGCCCCCTCGGGGAGTCAGTCATGGTGTTAGCAAGCGTAACGGCGGCCGCTTTTTTGCTGCCCAAACCTAAATGCTAACACTATGCAAAACGAAACATTGACAGCCGGAAAGACGGCAACAAACCGTTTCGACGAGATGATCCAGCGGATCAACGCCGAACGCGACGCAGAGTTGGCCATTGTCAACAAACTCCAGGACGAAATCCGTTCCGAGCGGGAGACGCTCAAGATGCAGCGCGAGGATCACTACCGCGCCCTCGGCGCCATCGGCGACCGCCTCGGCGAGCTCAAGGAAGCCATGAAAGGCTTCGAGGAACGCAAGGCCGAGATCAAGGCAAAGTACCGCGAGAAGAAGGAGGAAGTGGTGCGGGAGGCCGAGGCCTGGTACCGCAAACACCCAGGCGAGAACTGGCTGTGGCGAAAGGTCTATCACTTCTTCAAGTCGAACCCCGACGTGGCAGCCGCCATCCTGACGGAGGAAGGAGGCGAGCTATGATCACCCTCGTGTTCATCACCGACTGCCATGCCAACCACAACGTGGCCATCCAAGTCCGCCCCGAAGAGAAACCCATGTACGAGCGCTTCGCCACCCGCCACGGATACCAGGTGGCCGTGCGCAAGCCGAAGAACCCCACCTGCGACAACTGCGGCAACATGACCATCCGGCAGACCGGCAGCGGCAACCACCGCCACTGCGACCTCATGGGGCTCTACATCCCCGACGAGGAGATGTTCCCTTCGTGCAGCTACCACACGGCCCTCATGAAGTTCCAGGCCAGGTACAGCGGCAAGGCACGCCTGCAGAACACCCTCAGGACGAAAGGAGGTGCGGCATGAAAGGGGAGAAAAGACGCAAGTCCGTCGATGTCAACGAAGACGGCAAGTGGATTACTTTCCCCAGCATGGGGCAGGCGGCAACCTATCTGGGCGTCTCCATCACCACCGTCAAGAACTACATCGGGTCGGGAAAACGTATCAAGAACTGCCTTGTGAGGATGCACGACGACGAAGGGATTGACGAAGCCCTTGACGAATCCCTGCGGGAGATCGAAGAAAGGAACAGGAAACCATACGAGTTCACCAACGGCCGCAACACGCCGTCGGCTGAAGAACCAAGACGAATGACGCATACCGAACTCGTCACCAAGCTCTGCGAACATGTAGCCGACCTTGAGCACCTTCGCGAACAGTTCCGAGCTGAATGGCTGATAGACACACGTCTTAAGGACATAGCGAGCCGCCTCCAGTTGCTCATAAAGGAAATACAGGAAGGAGGTGGGCAATGAGCAAGCTCGTTACCGACTCGAAGGCGCTGATGGACCTGCTTTTCTCTGGAACATCATCAAACGATACGCCCATACATTCCATCATCGATGGCCTGAAGGAGGCCACGCTGAAATGCGCCGAGCTGCGCGCCTGCATGAAATGGATGGATGAGGGCGTTGTCGGCGAACACCTCGACGTGATCAACACCGCGCTTGTTGAATCGTGGCAGCAGATGCTCGAACTGCAGAACGAGTTCAAGGATCTTGCCGAAAAGCACTTCCAGGAATAGCAGCCCCTCCGTAAAACCGATCCCGTGCCCTCGTCAACCTTTTGGTTGGCGGGGGCTTTTTTTTTGCCCTCCGCAAACGGTCACCGCAAAGTCGCACTCGATGGCGAACTTTGCCGCAACCGAAAACCTGCCGATGAAAGACGTCTATCTCCATAAGGGGCAGCTGCGCTACATGCTTTGCAGCGCCCGCGACTCCGTCAACATCTGTTCCCGACGATGGGGCAAATCCTACATCGTTGCACTGAGGATTATGGAAAACGTGCTGGAGATGCCCGGCTCGCTCGGCGTGTTCGTGGCCTCTTCGTTCCGGCAGGCTCACAGCCGCACGCTGCCGTCGGCGCTCATGGCCATGGACGCCTTCGGGTGGAAACGCGACGTCCACTACGTCATCGGCCACCGCCCCGATCCCAGGCTGGGATTCAAGGAACCCATCTTCTGTCCGTCCGACCTGAAGGATGTGGTGTGGTTCGCCAACGGCACGCTCATGGTAGTGGTCAGCCAGGAGGTCGTGCTGTCTGCCAACTCCATGACCATCCACTGGATGGTGGCCGACGAGGCCAAGGGCCTTGACTACGCCAAGCTCTCCAATGAGATTTTCCCCGCAATCGGCGGCAGCTCCATCCATTTTGCCGACCCGGCAAAGTACCCGCACCTGTGGGGAGTGCATTTCTTCACCGACATGCCATTCAACAAGGAAGGGCTGTGGCTTATCAAGAAGTACGAGAACGAGTACGACCCCGAGCTGTGCAACGCCATCATCGGCATGGAAATCCAACGCCGACGACTGATGAAGGAGCCTCCCAACACCTACACCGCCCAGCGAATAGCATACCTCCAGCGTAAGGCGAACCAGCTGCGGTCGAAGGCACTCTACTACCAGGAGCGTTCCATCTTCGACAACATAGCCGTCGTAGGGGCCGATTACGTGAAACGCTGCGAGCGCAACATGCCAGCCCTGGCGTTCCGCACCTCCATACTCTGCAAGCGTATCGACAAGGTGGAAGGCATGTTCTACGAGAGCGTCGACAAAAGCATCCATACCTACCACGCCACAGACAACAGCCGCCTCAACGATTACAAGGAACAGAAATACGACTGCCTGCTCGACAAGGATGTCGAGCGAACCAAGCCCATCGCCGTGTCGTTCGACTACGGCGCACTCATCAATTGGCTTGTGGCCGCCCAGGTGCAGGGCAAGACCCACAAGACCATCAAGTCGTTCTTCACCAAACACCGCCAGCGGCTCCGCGAGGTGATCCAGCTGTTTTGCGAGTATTACGAGCCCCATCCCTGCAAGACTGTGATCTACTACTATGACAGCACCGCCATAGCCACCGGCTATGTCGAGGTCGGCCACTCCGCATACGACATTGTACATGACGAATTCCGCAAGCACGGATGGTTCGTCAAGGACAAATACATGGGAAACCCGATGGCCCACGACACCAAGCACCGCATCATCAACGAGGCCTTTGAAGGCAGGGAGAAGATCCTGCCTCAGTTCAACGCCGACAACAACGAGGAACTGACACAGGCCATGATGCTCGCAGAGGCCGTGATAGGATCCAAGGGCATCCGTAAGGACAAGTCCGGCGAGAAGTCCGACGAGACGGACACCAACCTTCCGCTGGAGCTCCGTACCGATGGCACCGACGCATGGGACACCAATTTCCTCGGATGCCTGAAGTTTCCATACGATGACGATGGGTTTGTTTATGGATGATAACTTGGTCGCTCAGTGACTGACTAAGAAACGTGAGATCACACTAATGTTCAGGGTAATGCCGGAATAGGCATGACCCGTCATGCTTAGTTTGCCACTGATTTGACAAATAAGGAAAGAAAGTGAAGAAAATGGAAATAAAATGAGATAAATGGAAATTAAATTGGCTTTGGGCGTTGCGGCAGGCCGCCCGGGCTAATCGGGGGTGCGCTTCGCTACCGTCTCTCCGTTGCACTGTGAGACCAAGCCCCTAATATCCCTAACGCGGAAGAGGAGACCCTTCCACAACCCCGAAGGTTGAAGCCTCGGGAACGTGGAACCGTCTCCTCTTTTCTCATGTTAAGGAATCTGGGATTCTTTAACATGAAGGTTTGTTGCGGTGAGAGTGGCAGAAGCCACACACACCGCTTTTTTTAGTCCGCTTCACACCGTTCCGCTCCCGTTCCTTTTGCATCGGTATCATCGTCCATAGCCTTTTTGATCGGGTTGTTCCCTTCCGTCACGCATGTATTACACCTTTTTTTTGCCGCAAAGATAGTTACGCCTGATTGCTGCTTGCAAGGGTATATGAACCGCTGGAAAAAATCTCCACGCCCTTCGGGGTAGTATTTTGTTCCCTCGGCCCCTGCAAGCCATCAGCCTACTCTCTTCTTGCGTCACAAAAAGGTTATACGGCGATTCGGAGGGAATGAATTAAAAAAAAGCTATGGAGATGATGATTTCAAATAGAAAAAAGGTTACCGGCTCAAACGAAAAGAATAGAATAAAATTAAACACTATGGCAAACACACTCAACTTTAGGGATATGGCCTATCAAAAAATGCACGGCTTGGACTATGACGAACTCTTACAACTTCAAGCCGAAACAGGGCTTTCGATCCAACAACTTGAATTCATGTATTACAATCTTTAAAACTACAACACTATGAAAACCAACGAAGAAAAGAAAGAAGCGGCCAAGGAACGCCGCCAGCAGTTAAGCGAACTTTCAAAGGTACTGAAAGCAGCCGCCGCCCTTACGGGTGAAGTCCTGCCAGTCAACGAGCTGTTAAAAAAACACTATGACGAGCAGGAAGGGCGAACCCTCGAATTGAACACTTACGAGCAATGGAAGGCCGAAGGCCTCCAGGTCAAAAAGGGTGCAGTCTCTTTCATGATTTGGGGCAAGCCCCTGAAGGAGCAGCGCACCGACAAGGATGAAGAAAAGGACGGCGAACGCGACCCGATGGACGACTATTTCCCAGTGTGCCATCTTTTCGACCGCTCCCAGTGCTTCAAACCACAAACCGCCAAGGCATGAAAAAAGGCGTTGACTACTTTGGCACGGTGGACTACTTCAAAAGGGTTGGCGGTGAGTACATCACCAAGCGCACCGCCGACCCCGTACTAATCAAGAGCCATGCTTCCGCCATGTGCGAGATATGGGGACATGACGCCGCAGCCGTGCAGATGAACGGAGAAACAACCATTATTGACAAATCATTCAACCACATTATTTATTAACTATCAAATCATTATCATTATGGAAAACAAAATGAACGAAGCCGCCGCCAAGGCGCAGACCGAGACCGAGAACGCAGCAGCCAACACCGCCGCCGCCATTGTTGAACCCACAGCCGAGACCAAGACGGAGACCAAACCGGAAGCCAAGAAAGCCGGAAAGGAAGCCAAGAAGCCCAAGAGCCGCAAGGAAGCCCGGGAAGAACTCGAAGAGAAGCAGCTGGAAGCCCTCGAACGTCAAAGGGAAATCGAGGCCAAGCAGAAGGAACTCCAAAACTGCCTCAAGGAACTTGACCGCAAGAAGAAGCTTTCCGAGAACCGCTCCAAGTTCATCGACACACTCGAGCAGCTGGAAGAAGCCGAAAACCTCATTAACCCCGAGGATTTTGAGACCAAGCGCATGAAACTGAGCCTCCACGAAGTTTCGGACAGCGGCTACAGCCGTGACGGATTCAGCACCTCGATAAGCAACAGCCGCCTAATTCTTGAGTTCATCGCCATGCTCAAGGAGAAAGTGACTATTAAGATCGAGGAACTTGAAACGGAGCTTATTCAGTAAGACGGCGAAAGGGTGGCGGCGGCAACCGCCGCCACCCTCCACCGAAAGCCGCCGCCGCATATTTCGCAAATCGGGGCCGCAATTGCCCCCAAGCCAAGAGGGCGGCGCGGGGTCGGCTGACAGCTAACCGCCGAATTTTTCCAAATTCGGCGGTTTATTCTATTGGAAACGAGACAATTGGCAGCGGCCAATTGTGAACTTGAAAAAGGTGAAAAAAATTTCGCCGCCTTCGGCGTCCTCGGGGACTTGAAGGCGGCGGCTTGTTTTTGTCACCGATGGTAATACTGGGCAGGTTATTTTCGCTCCAACCAAAAACCAAAACATGCTTTCACTATCCTATCTACGCACCATCCTGAGCGGAGAGGTCGAGAGACTGAACGACTTGGAGAAACAGGTACTGGAGTCGGCAGGCGGTTACGACGGAATCGTTTCGCTGATACAAACCAAGGGACTGCAAAAGGCCGTGGTCCTGGAAAACAACTCGGTGGGCGAACTGAGTGTCCGCCCCGGAGGTTTCATGAAATCGACGCAGAGCATCTGGATCATGCAGATGGTCGGACGGGACGCTGACAGGGTGGCCGTCCAGGCCGAGTGCTTCACGGACATGAAGCGGATCGTCTGTGTGCTGAACAGATTCTACAAATCGCCCCAGCTGAAAGGATGGCAGTCGGACCTCATTCCTTATGCGACCCGAAATGCCGGGCCGAACTACACCGGCTACGAGTTTACGCTTTATTTCTCCGAGGATGTCGATTTGAGTTACAAGGCTTTACCGAAAGACAATGGAACAGGAGAAGTTGGTTGACCTGAAGAAATGGGCAGAGATCACCATGCAGCGGTGGGAGATGAGGATCGCCGGGCTGAAGTTCCTTCCAAACCATACGGGCGCCCTCATCAACTCGTTCCGCGCCTTCGTGGAACAAGACGCAAACGGCGACGTGGCCAAGATCTCCTTCACCTTTCTCTATTACGGCTACTACGTGGATGCAGGTGCGGGCCCCGGCTTCAGAAGGCCGAAAAAGTGGTTCAACAAGATCTACTGGCGTGAGTTCAACCAACTTGGCAGGCTCATGGCCGCTCAATACGGACAACAGTGGATAGACGAAGTGATGAAATCAATAGAAACAATCAATTACCATGGCTAAGAACACACAGGAAGCGGAAGTAATAGTCACGCTTAACGGTCAGGCGGCCAAGAGGGCCATAGAAGACATGACCAAGGAATATGACAGACTCACGAAGGCGGCAATTGACGCCTATAAGGCAGGCAATGACGCTCTTGGCAAGGAACTGGATGCCAAGGCCAAGAAACTGATGAAGGATGTCGAAATCACACGGCGCGAAACCAAGAAGTTCGCCGACGTGATGAGGAACATCAAAGCGGCAAGCCTCACGGAGTTGAGAAGTGCGGCCAAAAAGCTTCAGTCGGAGATCAACAAGCTCACGCCAGGCACCAAGGAATTCATCGAGAAGTCGAGGCAGCTGAAGGAGGTGAACTCGCGCATCAACCAACTGCGCAACGGATTCAAGGGCGTGGTGGAGGAGGAAAAGCGTGCCGCCCTATCGATGAAAGGTCTCGCCGATGGATTCAACAAATACTTCGGAATCGTTTCAGCCGGCATCGCCTCGGTAACGGGGCTCTCCATGGCATTCCGCAAATGCGCAGAGGAAGCGGCCAAGCTGGACGACGTATATGCCGATGTGATGAAAACGACGGGGCTCACTCACGACGAAGTGGCCGCTCTCGACAAATCCTTGATGAAGATCAACACCCGTACCAGTCGTGAGCAGCTTTTGTTGCTGGCCCGCGATGCTGGCAAGCTGGGCATCCAAGGCAAGGAAAACATCCTTGGATTCGTGCGTGCCGCCGATCAGATCCAAGTTGCATTGGGCGAAGATCTCGGAGAAGGTGCCATCCGCAACCTCGGCAAGATTGCCGACGTGCTGGGCTATACCAAATCGATGGGTGTTGAGAAAGCCCTTCTCTCCATAGGTTCCGCCGTCAACGCCGTCGGCCAGGACTCCACGGCAAGCGAAGCCTACCTTGTGGAGTTTACCCAGCGACTTGCAGGCGTGGGTGCCCAGGCTGGAATCTCAGCCGCCGACCTCATTGGCTTCGCCTCCGGACTGGACCAGTCGGCCATGAAGGTGGAGATGGCTTCGACGGCATTCCAGAAGTTCATGATGAAGATGTTCGAGGATCCGGCACAGTTCGCCTCCTACGCCAAGATGGAAGTGCAGGACTTCGCCGAATTGCTCCAAAACGATGCCAACAAGGCCATCACTACCGTGTTGACTTCGCTCAAGGCAGAGGACGGTTTCTCATCGCTGGTTCCAATCTTCAAGGACATGGGACTTGATGGTGCCAGGGCGGTTTCAGTGCTTGCATCCATGGCCACGAACATCGATGCTGTTACCCAAGCCCAGGCACTGGCCAACGTGGAATTTGAAAAAGCCTCGTCTGTAGCCGAAGAATATGCCACAAAGAACAACAACGCCCAGGCGCAACTTGAAAAGGCTCGCAAGGAATTCCACAATGCCAGCGTGGCCCTTGGCCAGTCGCTGAACCCTGTGTTGTTGAAGTCAACCAAAGCGGTCACTTATTTGATCAAGGCTTTTGCAAATTATGGCAAAGAGATTAAGTCGGTGGTAGTTACCATCATAGCGCTGACTGCCGTAATTAAACTCTCGACAATTGCACAAACCGCTTTCACTGCCATAACAAAGGTCGGAAACACTCTTAAATCAACGAGTATTGTTGTAATTAAAGCATTGGAATATGCTTATGCAAGATTAACCGGCCACATCGTTACAGCGACAAAAGCTTATATGGCCATGAATGCGGCGATGAGTTCATCTGTATTCGGAATAATCGCAACTGCGATAGCAGGATTGACATTGGCAATAACTCATTACGTCAAAAAACAACGAGAAGCCGCGGAAGCAGCTGATTGGGTGGCTCGTACAGAAAAAAAAGCCAATGAAGAATATGCAGAACAAGCTGGTAGAATCAAGGCACTAACATCAATAATCGAAAACAATAATATCGCGATAGAGGATAGGAAAAAAGCCTTAGAGGAATTAAGGACGATTGTTCCAGCTTATCATGCAGATCTAACTAAAGAAGGAGAGCTTATCAATGCCAATAAAGAAGCAATTGACGATTACTGCAATGCACTCCGCAAGCAAATAAGATTGCAGGCATATCAAGAACAGTTGGTAGAGGTGGAAACAAAAATCGCCAACATTGAAGAAAGGAGAGACCAACTTGAAAAAGAAAGGATGGAAGCCTTGGTCAAAGCCAACGGAGATACGACAGAAAAAGTCACTGTAACATTCAAGGATCAGATGGACTATGGCGTCGAAAAAAGCTATGAAAAACTAACCGATTATGGTCTAGCTGTTGAAAGAATCAGGATCCTTCAAGAAGAAGAATTGAATCCTTTGCTCGCAAAAGAAGCAGAAATCGGCAAAAAAATAGGAGATGTCTCAAGGAAAAATGCGACCGATCAGGAAAAGGATATAGAAGCCGTGCGAAAAAAGTACACTCAACTGTTTAATGAGATTCGTGAACAATACAGAGACAATCCTGATAGCGCCAAGGAAAGAATAGCCCAGCTTCAAGACGAACAAAGGAAGGAAATCGAATTAGTAAGGAACACATATGCTGAAAAAAAGAGGATAGGTGAAGAATCCATAGACGAAGAAAACACCATCCTAACCCAGACCCAATTCGATTTCCTTCAGGAGCGGTATGACAAACTCACCAAAAAGGAGAAGGCGATGGTGGATGCAGGATATGCCGCCCTCTCGGAAGAGGATTCCAAAGCCCTCTCCGCCAGATACGCCAAGCTGGCCAAGGCCAGCACAGACCAGCGCAACAAGCTCTACCAGGACCAAGTGAAGAGAATCGAGCAGGAGCAACGCAAGGAACAGAACGACATTAACCGGCTGTACTTCGACAGGGAAATGACCGCGGAGGAACATGAGACGAAGCTGTCGGAGATCAAGGTGAAATACCTCATGGAAAAAAGATCCCTGGCCGAAAAATACGGGCAGGACACCACACAGATCGAGCAGCAGCTTCTCACCCTCGAATTGGAACAGCGCAAGCGTGCCTACGAAAGCGAGCTGAAACTGAGCGAACGCCAACGCATCGAGGAAGAAAGCACACTGCGACAACGCCTTTCGGCCAATGAGATCACCCAGGCTGAGTTTGACCAGAAGATGCTCGAAAGCCGTGAGCGTTACCTGCGAGAACAGCAGGAATTGGCCTTGAAATACAAGCAGGACGGCAGCGGCATCCAGCTGAAGGACATCGAGGCCAGGCAGAAAGAGGAGGAGAAAGCCTTGAAACGAGGCCTTACTTCCCAAGAGATCACCCAACAGCAGTACGATGCCCGGATGATCGAGATAAGGATGAAATACCTGCAACAACGCCTGGAGCTGGCAAGGCAGAACGGGCAGGATGAGACGGCTATCCTGCAATCCATCCTCGATGCCCAGGTGGAGGCTGAAAACCTCGCCTTCGAGCAGATGGAAAAGCTGAAGCAGGATGCCAAGACTGTGAGGGAAGGACTCGACCCGAAGCTGGCACTGGCCACGGGCGAATCGGACGAGATGAAGAAACTCCAGGAGCTCCATGATGCCAAGCTGCTTTCGGAAGAGGAGTACGAGAAAGCCGTCCGCGTCCTTCATAAGAGATACGCCCAAGCCAACCTGGAAGAGGATCTGAAGGCCGCCGAACAATACACCCAAAAGGTCAGCAGCATCATGTCGGAAGCCTCCAACTTCGTCAATGCCCTCAAAGAGGCAGAGAGTGCCAAGCTGGAAGCCGAATACCAGGCACAGCTCACCGCCGCCGGCGACAACGCCGAACGGCGCGAGCAGATCGAGGCGGAATATGAGCAGAAGAAGCTCAACCTGTCCAAGAAGTACGCAGATGTTGAGATGGGAATCAACATCGCAAAGACGGTTGCCGCTGGAGCCTTGGCTGCAATCCAGGCCTATGCGCAACTCGGTCCCATCGCTGGTGCTGTAGCGGCAACTTTAATTGCCGCAACCACAGCGGCAGAAGTGGCTGTCATCGTCGCACAACGCAACGCCATCAAGAACAGCAGTATAGGCAATACCGCAGGATCGTCATACAGCCCTTCTTCAGGTGGTGACAGTGAAATAGGTGAACGTGTGATCACAGGCTATTCCGAAGGAGGATACACGGAAACGTCAGCAAAGGACTCAAGACCAGTCGGCGTGGTCCATGCCAACGAATGGGTGGCACCGGCACCGATGGTGAGACGGAATCCGGTGGTTTTCCGCAACCTTGAAGAGTATCGCAAGCAGGGCGGTTCGATTCCGACAACGGCGGCACTCTTCGGAAAACGGGAAAGGGGATTCTCAGAAGGAGGATTCACCAGCGGCCAGCCTGGCAGCAATACGGGAGTGAAGGAGCCGAACAACAGGATTTCCAGGGATGAGATCAGATCGGCCGTGTACGAGGCCATATCTGAGGCAATGGCAGACAAACGCATCAAGGCATACGTCGTGCGAAGAGAGATAGATGAACTCGACAGGCAAGACAAGAGGTTCAAGGAACAGACGTCGAGATAACTGTCACCGACACACATGAGCCATAAGATATCTTTGCCGCAAACCAAAACCAAAAACCATGATTCACGAAAGCAAACTCTTCGAAGCGATACAGCCACTCAAGACCTTTTCGCTCAAATGGGTGAGCAAAAAAGGCGAGCTTGTGGTGGCGGGACAATGCCGATGCACAAGCTTCCACAGCTCAGGCAAGACGATGAACGTCATGCTGCTGCCTTCCAACATGTTCCGCAAGGTGAACAGAAAGACCATTGTTGAAATCAACGGACAGGAGGTGTTCCTATGAATCCTGAAAACGAAATAATCTGGCTGACTGAGAAGGCATGCCTGTGCAACGAGGCCTTGGTTATCATGAAAAGCAATGACTCACCCGTGCTTTTCGACGAGCCAAACCTATACATGATAAACGTGGCAGGATACCGGCTGGCCCCCTGGGGCAACGACAACAACCTGCCACAGAAAGTGATGGCGAAGATCGAGAAAGCCGAAATCGTCGGCACCAACGCGAACTTCAACTGGAAAGTAGCTTACGGTCTCGGCCCACGCCTCGTCAAGGTGATCCGCGATCCGGAGACCAACCGTGCCAAGGACTTCAAGGAAGTGACCGAAGGCGAAGCATACGAATGGTTCATGCAGAACAACGTCCCGTTGCTGCTGATGGAGATCATGACGGACCTCAGTTATTTCGGCAACGCCTTCCCGGTGCTGCTTGCAGGGCCAAAGAACGATTCAGGCAAACGGGATAAGATCAAGGGCATCGTCCACAGAGAAGCGATGTTCAGCCGCTGGGGCGTTGACAAGCACGACCTCATCAACCGCCACCTCTACTCGTCGAAATGGGACGATGCCCCTCGAAAAGAGGAGATCCAGGAATCGTATGTGCTCGATGAGTTCAACGCCGTGGCGGACATCGAAAAACGCCTGACAATCGGAAAGGACACGCGCCTTTGCTTCCCCATATACATACCGTCGCCAGGCAGGCCGTACTACAGCTACCCGAACTGGTGGAGCATCTTCCGGTCGGGATGGTACGACCAGATCGTCAGCATCCCGACACTCAAGAAGGCCATACTGAAATACAACCTCGGCGTGAAGCACATCATCTACATCGCCGACGAGTATTTCAAGGAAAAGGAACAGCTGCTGGGCATCAGCCAAGACGACCATGAAAAACGCAAGAAGCTGTATGAAGAGACCGTTAAGCAGATCGGCGACGTTCTGGCAGGGGAGGAGAACGCCGGTAAGGCCATCGTCTCCAAAAAAATGATGCTCCAAAGCGGCAACGGCATGGCGTTGGAGAAGCTGATCGAGATCGACACCATAAAGAACGACATCAACGGCGGAGAATACCTCACGGACTATGAGACGGGAGCCAACATCATCTCCTATGCCATGGACGTGCATCCGTCGCTGATCGGTGCCACGCCCGGAAAGAACTCCAACAGTCTCAGCGGATCCAATATCCGCGAGATCTTCATCATGAAGCAAAGCCTCTCGAAACCGCTTGCCTACCTTGCCTTGCAGTGGTGGCCGGCAGTGAGAAAGGTGAACCAATGGGAAAGCGACCTGGAGATCGTGATCCAAGACAGCCTCTTCACCACCCTCGACCAGTCGAAATCCGGCGAGATCAGGACACAAAACAACATTACACAATAAACGAACCATGGCACAACTGATCAATTCACACGGTAGGCCCGTCATCGTCAAGAAAATCCGTCCCAACGACCCAT
>JAEEGL016243442.1_pt1 | contig 15165 bp, 12 predicted proteins | sample 9134231 | NCBI WGS metagenome assembly JAEEGL01 (sample SAMN16246548, study PRJNA631951) | gut metagenome | biome: gut microbiome; feature: rumen; material: fiber-attached | host: Bos | place: Iran: Karaj | collected 2018-10 | reverse complement strand
TTCGTCTCCTGCTATGTTAGAGGGATGGTTTCAACGGGTATGGACTTACGGATTTGCATATGGGGATAAAGCATCCATGAAATGTCTGGAAAAAGCTATATTTTTGATTACCATGGGTGGTTCATTAAAAGATAAGGTAAGAAGAGATCAGCTGGAAGCCATGAAGACAGTTATGGTTGGTGACCGGATCAGAAATAGAGCAAAAGCCTGCGAAGTATATGCTTTTGATGAGATGACCAGAGGCTATGGTAATGATGCTAACCGGGATAAAAATGCCGGTAAGTATCTAAGAAAAGTATTTGAAATTGCAAAAAACATATAAAAGAAAGAATTAATGTTGAGGTCATATATGTCCAACACGATGACGGACCTGGAACCGATCTTGATAAGGCAATCCGATCCGATATATTTTCATGAGGAGAATGACAGACTGCTTGAAAAAGAGATGGTGGAAGAGCAAATCTTGATAATGTAAAGATTGATGATATAATCCCGTCTTTAACAGTTTTTATGAACGAAAACGCCGCTACCTCTTGCTAATAAAGGGGCTGCGGCATTTTTGCTGAGAAGGTCGATGTAGCGTCGGAATTATTTCTTGGTCGATGCGATTATTTCTCTCATTTTTCGGGTAGGAACAATCTCTGTATCTGTCCTGAAATTAAAGATGTCATGGAGACAGTCTGTTATTGCTGTACGTGTGTATTCGGGGATATATCCTTCTCCGCTGATCCTGAGAAGATTATAATTTCGCAGCGTTTTGATCAGTTCACCGGAGGTGTAGTTTCTGCCGGTTTTCTTTTCAAGGATTCGGAAGATCAAAAGCGAGAGAAAGCAAATAAGAAAGTGTGCTTTTATCCGATCTTCTCTCGAGACATAAACAGGTCGCGACTCAAAATCCGTTTTCATGATCCGAAAGGATTCTTCTATCTTCCAACGTCCTTCACTTACGGAAATGATATCGCTGACGGTATCATCAATCAGATTCGTGCATACAGCATAGAAACCGTCGTACAGCGCTTCCGCTTCTACAGCTTCGGTGTCTATTTCGTAGACTTTGTTTTTGGCAATCTCGCCATCGTTTGTTACAGCTGTGACCTTAACAAAACGGGCAGGATCATTTGGATTCTTACGCTGTTTTTTTACCTTTTTGTTTAGTACCATCTTTTCTGCCCGGTCGAGCTGGGCCTGGCGTACTGTCTTTTGATAGATGGCATAGGCGGGAGAGTATGTAATTATCATGAGCTGTCCGACAACGCCGCTTCCGTCATGAATCCGTTCTTTGTAGTAGATTTCATCTTTGTAATCCTCGGGGTTCTCACGTATCTTTTGAAAGTCTTTTACCCTTTTCCCATTGGAAAGTTGTTTCCAGTTTGTATCATCCATTGCCGATATCCGCTCATCTTCTTTAAGCTTCTTAAGCGATTGTGTGACAACAAATGCTCTGTCGTTTATGTTATTGAACCTTCGATTCGCTTCGGAAGCAAGACCGGCATCGGTACAAACAATAAAACGGTGAAACCCGAAATCTTTTATGACCTTTTGCTCCAGCGGTTTTAAGGAAGGCTGTTCATTTGAGGAGCCGTCAAAAAGGTCAAATGCAATTGGGATCCCGTCACCATCCATCATCAGTCCCATTTGAACAATGGGGTTCGGTCGGTGCTCTTTGCTCTTGCCATACTTGCGAAGGTTATCGGCTTGCTCGATCTCGAAATAGAAGTTGCTGCAGTCGTAGTAGAGTATACGGTTGTTCCGATCAATCACAAAATTTGAGTTTTTATACACTTCAGCCTGGATATAATCCATTTCCTCAGCCAGGATGCTGAGCCCGCGATAAATATCATAATCATTGTACTTTGGGGGTTCGAGAAAAGTCTTTGCGGCTTCATAAGAGGCCCGTTTACTTGCAGGTTCGAGGACTCTGGCAAAGATGAGGTCAGAAGTGATGGCATCGAGGTCATATTTATAACGATGGCGTTTTTGGATGTTCCGAAAGATGTTCTTGAACTTCATGGAATAGTAGATGTTCTGCAGGAAAAGATATCCTGCTTTAAATGTCCGCTGTTCATTCGGCTTGATAGCCTTTATTGCCGACAATGAAAGCATGACTGATCTTCCCTCATCGTTCAATTCATCAACATGTTTCTGTGCCCATTCTATGACCTCGTCCCTCGATAAGTTCATGGATTTCATGAGGTGATCAAGACGTCCGAGCTTTTCGACGTTCTGTGTAACTACCTTCTTTGGGCTTATCCGCACTGATTTTTCAACATACATTCTCTCGATACCGTTATCATTTTTGATCCTAAGTCTCATGTCAAACCTCCTTTTGCCTTAATTATAGCACAATAACGCTACATACGCTACGGCAAAATACACAAAATTTGACATAAAAAATAGGGCATAATGCCCTAAAATTCAACAAATACAAAAATAAGACCTAACAACTAACTGTCAAAGAACCGCGCCGGCCCTCAGTACGGATCTGCAGGGGGCGCCGTAACCCAGATCATCTCCCGATGCATAATCGAAGAATCCCAGGACCAGGATGGGGATCAGAGAGACGAGAAACACTAATGATGAAACAGCCGCTATCACCGTGTCCTTATTTACGTTTATCCGTTTAACGTTTGACATGGCACCTCATTGAAACTACAATTAAAAGGTGTGCTGGCGGTGGGGGTCGAACCCACACGATGTCGCCATCACGGGATTTTGAGTCCCGCGCGTCTGCCAATTCCGCCACGCCAGCGAGAGAACAGTGTCACTCAGGTGCAGAAGCGATGGTAGTCATAATATCATCAAATACATCCGTTTGTAAAGCGTTAATTTATAACTGTCAATGGAACGTGTATAGTTTACATAATAATTTATGACTTGTAAAGAGTGTGAAAACCAAATGTCGGAATTTCTCGATGAAACACTGCGGGAAGACCGGATCGACGGCTTCCTTCGCCATGTGGAGGATTGCGAGGAATGCAGGGAAGAACTGTCTATAAGGATACTTGTGTCCGAAGGCCTCCCCAGTCTCGAAAAGGAGACTACCTTCAATCTGAACGAAGCAATGAAAAGCCGGATATCCGGGGGAAGGAAAAAAACCGAACTGGTGAAGAAACTGTGGATCTCGGTGAGGGTCGGTTCCTGCATGTGTCTTGCGGCTGCAGCCGTTCTGCTCTACCTTGCGTTCACTTTGGGCTTATGATCCCGGGAGTAGTGAAGATATGTCTGAAAAAATAATGCTCGTAGACGGAAACAGCATAATCAACAGGGCGTTTTTCGGGATGCCTGATCTGAGGGATCCCTCGGGCCGGCATACCGGGGCGGTTTACGGCTTTCTGTCCATACTCTTCAGGTTCCTGGATGAGGAGGAGCCGGAATATCTGGCCGTGGCTTTTGACGTCCATGCGCCCACCTTCAGACACGGCATCTTTCCCGAGTATAAAGCGGGCAGAAGGCCCATGCCCGAAGAACTTAAGAGCCAGGTGCCCCTCCTGAAGCAGGTGCTTGATTCCATGGGGATCTGCCGCCTGGAAAAGGCGGGGCTTGAAGCCGACGATATACTGGGGACCCTGGCAAAGGGATCGGAGAGCCGGGGGATGGATGCAGTCATCATTTCCGGAGACCGGGATCTGCTCCAGGTCGCCACCGACAGGATCATGGTCCGCATTCCGAAGACTAAAGCGGGAAAAACCGAGGTTTTCAGCTATCATTCAAAGGATGTGGAAGATGAATACGGCGTGAGCGGACAGGGATTTATCGACCTTAAGGGGCTTATGGGAGACCAGAGCGACAATATTCCCGGGGTCCCCAGGGTGGGTGAGAAGACAGCCATAGAACTCATGCGCAGGTTCGGGTCTCTTTCAAACGTCTACGAGAGACTTGAGGAAGTGAGCAAAAAGGCCATAAAAGAGTCTCTTCGCGAAAATAAGGACCTGGCCTGCCTCTCAAGAGACCTTGCAGAGATAAACTGTCATTCGGATATCCATTACGACTATGAAGAAATGCGTCTCGGCAACATCTATACGCCCGAAGCTTACGGTATGTTCCGGGAGATGTCCTTCAGGAACTTTTATCCCCGGTTTGAGAATGTATCCACGGTCTCCGTTTCATCACGGTCTGTTCCCGAAAAAAAAGAGATAACTGATGATGCCGGGTTCGAAGAAACGTTTAAAGCCTTTGAAAATGCCTGCGTGAGCGGCGGCCTTCCAGGCTTTGCCATAGAGGGAGAGGACAGGGTTATCGGATCCCTGACTCTTTCGTATAAGGGCAGTGACGGTTATGAAACGAGGGAGATAAAGGCAGGGTCCGTGTTCAGCCCGGAGAGGATAGGGGAGAGACTGTCCCTGCTGTTTGAGAACAGGGAGGCCATGGCTTCGACCTGGAATATAAAGGATCAGTACGGTTTCCTTGGGACGGACGTTTCCCCGGACAGGTTCTTCGACGTTCAGGTGGCTTCCTATCTTCTGGATCCTTTGAGGAACGACTACGACCCGGGCTATATCGCGCAGGCCTTTATGGGCATCACCGCCGACAGCCCCCACGTTTCCTTTGTGAGCGCGGGCTCTGCTGGGAGGATACAGGAACTCCTTAAGGAGAATAAAGAAGACAGGCTGTTTTTCGACATAGAGATGCCTTTGACGAAAGTCCTTCACGATATGGAGAGCTGGGGCATCAGGCTCCAGCCCATGGAACTCACATCCTACGGGGAGTCTCTGTCCGGCAGGATATCGGAACTTGAAAAGGCGATCTACGAAGGCGCGGGAGAGGAGTTCAACATCAATTCTCCCAAACAGCTGGGAGTGATACTCTTTGAAAAGCAGGGACTTCAGGGCGGAAAGAAGACCAAAACCGGCTGGTCAACCTCGGCTGACGTTCTGGAAAAGCTGTCTTCGGAGTCACAGCTTGTGAGGGACGTGCTGGAGTACAGGACTTATGCGAAGCTCAAATCCACCTACGCCGATTCCCTTTCAAAATTCATAGGGAAGGACGGCCGCGTTCACACCAGGTTCAGTCAGACCACCACCGCCACCGGCAGGCTGTCCTCCTATGATCCGAACCTCCAGAACATCCCCATGCGGACGGAGCTTGGGAGGCGGATCAGGAAAGTCTTCGTGCCGGATAACGGATTTATCTTTACCGACGCCGATTATTCCCAGATAGAACTCAGGGTCCTGGCCTCAATGGCCGGAGACGAGAGGCTGATCGAAGCCTACAGGGAGGGCAGGGACATACACGCCGTCACCGCATCCCGGGTGTTCCACGTGCCTCTCGATGAGGTCACTCCCCTTATGAGGAGAAACGCCAAGGCCGTGAATTTCGGCATCGTGTACGGCATCAGCTCCTTCGGTCTCTCAAACGATCTCTCAATCTCCAGAAAGGAGGCGGAGGAGTATATTTCGTCGTATTTCGAAACATATCCAGGCATCAGACGGTTCATGGATACCGCCGTCGCCGAGGCAAAGGAGAAGGGTTACGTGACTACTGCCTTCGGAAGGAGGCGTCCCGTTCCGGAACTCAAAAGCCCCCAGTTCATGCAGAGATCCTTCGGGGAGAGAGTGGCAAGGAATGCGCCTATCCAGGGCACTGCGGCGGATATTATCAAGATTGCCATGATAGGGGTGTGGAACAGGATCAGAAGGGAAGGCCTTAAGTCAAGGCTGATACTGCAGATACACGATGAACTTCTGATAGAGACGGCAGAGGACGAAGAAGAGAGGATAGCCGCCATTCTCAGGGAAGAGATGGAGGGGGCCTGCGAGCTTAAGGTGCCCCTCATCATAGACATGCATACCGGCCGGGACTGGTACGAAGCGAAATGAGGCATATCATATGATCACAATAGGCATAACCGGAGGGATCGGCTCCGGGAAAAGCATGATAACGAATTATCTGAGCGAAAACTACAGATGCAGGACCGTGATCGCCGACGATCTGGCGAGGAAGCTTGAAGAGCCCGGCGGCCCATGCTACATGCAGCTTGTGATGCTCCTGGGGAAGGACATCGTCGGGGATTTCGGCAGCATCAACAGGAAGCTCATGGCGGAAAGGGTCTTTTCGGATCCCGGACTCCTTACTTCCGTAAATAAGATCGTCCATCCCGCGGTGAAAAAATATATCACGGAGGAGATAAGCGCCCTGCGCAAGTCCGGGGATGCCCCGGATTTCTATGTGCTGGAGGCGGCTCTTCTCATCGAAGAGGGCTATGATGAAATTTTGGACGACTTGTGGTATATTTACACGGATGAGGACGAGCGGGTCATGAGGCTCATGAGATCGAGAGGTATGCCCGCCGCGCAGGCGAGGAGCGTCATGCGTTCGCAGTTGTCCGACGAGATCTTCAGGGAAAAATGCACTGTTGTGATAGACAACAGCAGATCGGAAGATTATGCGCAGATGCAGGCGGATCTCAGGATCCAGCTTCTGCAGAAGGAGCGCGCTGATGAGGAGAGTGAGACATGAATTTTTCTGAGCCTCCCGTATATGGCCTTGACATAGGGACCAGAAGCGTAGTGGGGACCGTGGGGTTTATGAGAAACGGGACCTTCTGCGTGGCCGCCCAGAAAGCAGTTGAGCATGACACAAGAGCCATGGTGGACGGGCAGATACATGATATACACGCCGTGGCTTCCACCATAAGGGTGGTGACCGAAGCTCTCCGGGAAGAGACCGGGCAGCCCTTGAATGACGTCTGTATCGCCGCCGCGGGACGCGTCCTCAAAACCGTCACCATTCATGTGGATGAAGAGTTTGAGGAGGAGAGGGCTGTCAGCCGCGAGGATATCTACGCCCTCGAGTCAAAGGGGATAGAGGAAGCCTACAATCAGTTCAATGTGACCAAGGGACAGGGAAAGAAGGACGGAAAGGATCAGCCGGAAAAGAAGGACGACAGGCAGATCCCGGCCTCCAGCTTTTACTGTGTCGGTTATTCCGTGGTCAGGTATTTCCTGAACGGTTACCCCATGGGAAACCTGGAAGAACACAACGCCCGCACCATAGGCTGCGATCTGATAGGGACCTTCCTTCCGGATGATGTGGTGGACGGCCTCTACAAGGCGGTGGGCGAGGCAGGCCTTCAGGTGGTGAATCTCACTCTGGAGCCTATAGCGGCCATAGGCCTGGCCATTCCCGACATGTACAGGATGCTGAACCTGGCTCTTGTGGATGTTGGAGCGGGCACCTCCGATATCTCCATCACAAAGGACGGGGCCATTGTGGCGTACGGCATGATCCCCATGGCGGGGGACGCCCTGACGGAGGCTGTGCTCCAGAGATGCCTCACGGATTTCAATACCGCAGAGATCATCAAGAGAAAGGCCTCCGGGATGGCCGATATATCATATGTGGATATCATGGGTCTGAACCAGACCATCTCCGTAAAGGAAGTGGCCGATACCGTGCGGCCCGTCATAGACAGGGAGACCTCCCTTGTGGCCAACAGGATACGCGAACTGAACGGCGGTAAGAGCGTCAGCGCGGTTTTCGTCGTGGGCGGCGGAGGGATGTTCCCCGGATACACCGAGGCGCTTTCAAAGAAGCTTGGGATAAAGAGCGAGCGCGTGGCCGTACGCGGCAAAGAGGTCATGCAGAAGGTGCGCTTCCTGAACAGCGACAGCACTCCCGATTCCCTTCTGGTGACTCCTCTGGGAATAGCGCTCAGCTATTACGAAAAGAGCAACAGTTTTATCTTTGTGACCTTTAACGGCCGCAGGATCAAGCTTTATGACAACAACAAGCTGGAGGTCCTGGACTGCGCCCTTCAGGGCGAGTTCCCCAACGACCAGCTGTTCCCCAAAAGAGGGAACGCTCTTCTGTACACGGTGAACGGAGTACAGAGGATGACCAGGGGAGAGAGCGGCGAATCCGCTGTCATCACCGTAAACGGCAGCGCTGCGGACATACACACCCGCATACAGTCAAACGACATCATAGTAGTGAAACCGGGAACCGCGGGTCCCGACGCCGTTCAGGAGGTGGGCGCCCTTCCGGAGTTTGCCCGTCCCATGAAGATCACTGTGAACGGCAGCAAGCTGGAACTCCCGAAGATACCGGTGGTAAACGGAGAGGAACAGCCTTTCTATTATCAGATAAAGGCGGGAGACGACATCGAGGTCAGAAATTTCTACACCATAGATTCGCTTTCCAGAGCGCTTGATGTGTATATCTCCGCAGGAGAGCCCATCTACATAAATGACGAAGAAGCGGAGTTTGAGTCGGAGGTCCACGACGGAGATCAGGTCGCCTGGACTCTTGCCACCCTGAATTTCGGACCTTCCGAAGGAAAGAGCGTGGACGAGATCAGGAATTCCGAAGAATTAAAGCCCGATGCCTCTCAGTCCGGGGACGGGGAAGAGACCGCCGAAGAAAAGCCTGTTCAGACCGAAGCTCAGGGGGACGCTGACAAGGATCCCTCTCAGGAGGCGCCGGATGACAGGGATCCTGACGGGAGCGGAAATGCCGTACCGGTAAACCCCGAGGTCAGACCCGATAAGGCCGGCAATGTTCCCTTCAACGTATTTGCGGATCCGGGAAAGAAGCCTGCCCCGGCAGAGAATGTTCACGGAGGATCGGAGAAACAGGATCATACGCCTCCCGGGACCGTAAAGAAAGAAGCGCCTTCCGCTCCGGAACCTCAGGGGATCCCGGATACTGCAGACCTTCAGGCCGAGGCGGCTTCGATACCCGAAGTGAACAGCAGGCACGGCGAAGTCAGGAAATACGAATTCAGACCGGGGACCGGCACTCCCACGGACCTGAACGTGATCGTGAACGGAAAGCCGGTCACCCTTACCGGCAGAAGCGAGTACATGTTTGCCAATATCTTTGATTATATAGACGTGGATGTGAGATCGATGCACGGCACCTCCCTTACCACCATCGTGAACGGGAGGGAAGCCGAGTTTCTGGAACCCCTTAAAGAGGGCGACAATATAGAGGTGCGTTGGAATAAATGAGGATGTGCAGCATCGGGAGCGGCAGCAGCGGCAACTGTGTCTTCGCCGGCGCCTCTTCCGCAAATCTACTTATAGACGTAGGGCTTTCATGTAAGAGGACCGTGCAGGGCCTGAATACTCTGGGACTTGATATTTCGGAGATCGACGCCATACTCCTGACCCACGAGCACAGCGACCATATAGCGGGACTCAGGGTCATCAGCAAGAAATACGGCATTCCCATCTACGCCACCCGGGGGACCATGGAGGGCGTGATGCTGACCCCGGGCGCAGATGAGATAGACCGTTCGCTTTTCAGGGTCGTGGAACCGGACACGGAGTTCATGATAAACGACGTCAGGGCCGTTCCTGTGCGTATCGATCACGATACCAGGGAGCCCGTGGCCTTCAGGATAGAGGAATACGGAAAAAAAGCAGCCGTTATCACTGACCTGGGCACCTGGTCCGAATACACGGTGGACGCCATGTCGGGGCTCAACACAATATTCGTGGAAGCCAATCACGACCTTAGGATGCTGGAATGCGGCCGTTACCCCTATATCCTGAAGAAAAGGATAATGAGCGAGAAAGGGCACCTGTCAAACGATGATTCCGGCGCCTTTCTTTCGAGGCTTCTGAACGACGACATACAGGCCGTGATGCTGGCTCATCTGTCAAAGGAGAACAATCTGCCCGAGATCGCCTATGAGTCCGTGAGGTCGGGGATCACCCTCTCCGACACGAAGTACGAGGGGGACGATTTCCCCATCAGTGTGTGTCCCAGGGATACGCTTTCAAGGATAGTGGAGTGGTGAGCTGACATGGTCTTTTCTTCAATGCTGTTCCTGTGGATATTCCTCCCGGTGACATTTGTCTTAAGCAGGATAGTGCGGCCCGTAAAACTTCAGAACATCCTCCTCCTCGTCATGAGCCTTATCTTTTACGCCTGGGGGGAACCGGTCTATGTGATCCTCCTTTTGGTGAGCGTCTTTGCCAACTGGCTTTCGGGAATGCTGATAGCCTCTTTTCCGGCGAAGAAGAAATTCTGGCTTTTCCTTGCGGTGGCGGTGAACCTGTCCCTTCTCGGGTACTACAAATACGCGAACTTCGCCATAAACACCGTAAATAAGGTCTTCAGGACCTCCATACCACTTCTGGATCTGGCTCTTCCCATCGGAATATCGTTCTTTACATTTCAGGCGTTATCCTATGTCATCGATCTGTACCGGGGGAAATACGGGGTGCAGAAAAACATACTGTCCCTTGCCCTTTATATTTCCTTCTTTCCCCAGCTGATAGCCGGCCCCATAGTCAGATACAGGGATGTGAACGCCCAGATCGGGAGCCGTGAGATCACCCCCGAAAAGACCGCGGAGGGGATAAGGCGGTTCATCTACGGCCTTGGGAAGAAGGTGCTCATCGCAAATGTCCTTGCAAAGGCCGCGGACGACCTGTACGGCCTCACCGCAATGAACCTCACCGGCGGCATGGCCTGGTTTGCCGCCATAGCCTACACCATGCAGATATATTATGATTTTTCGGGCTATTCCGACATGGCCATAGGCCTTGGAAAGATGTTCGGCTTTGATTTCCTGGAGAACTTCGATCTCCCTTATCTCTCAAAGTCCATGGGGGAGTTCTGGCGCAGATGGCACATGTCCCTCGGCACCTGGTTCAAGGAGTATCTGTACATCCCCCTGGGAGGCAACAGAAAGGGAGAGGCGAGGACCTGCATAAATCTCTTCATCGTGTTCGCCCTGACGGGGCTTTGGCACGGAGCCAGTTGGAATTTCGTGGCCTGGGGCGTGTATAACGGCGTTCTGGTGATAGCTGAAAGACTGTGGCTGTCCGGATTCCTGAAGAAGCACGGGATCGCATCCAGACTGTACACGATCCTGGCGTTTATTGTTGGCTGGGTCATGTTCAGGCTTGACAGCTTTATGGAGGCTTTCCGGGTGCTGGGGAGGATGTTCGGTTCATCCCTGGGACAGACCATGCCCTACAGACTTATAATGTATGTGACCCCTCTTGAGGTGTTCGCCATGGTATGCGGCATACTTGGGGCAGGGGTGATCCGGAGCGTGACCCCGGACAGAGTGAGAGAGCGGTTCATAAAGACCCCTCTGGAAGCGGTCTACCTCACTCTGGTATTTTTTATGAGCATTGTGTTCCTCGCGGGGAATGCGTATAACCCGTTTATCTATTTCAGATTCTGAGGTGCTGGATTGAGCAGGAAGCTTTCTTGGTATTACATATCGATCCTCGTGATATTCCTGATGCTGCCGGGACCCTTGTTCCTCCTGGTCAGGGGCCATGTGGACACGGAGAATTACGAGAACAGGAAGCTCACCGAGCTTCCCGTATACGGGATCACCCCCTACGACGAGTGGACAACCGTGTTTGAGGGGTGGTTCACCGACCATCTGCCCTTCAAGAATCAGCTGGTGAAGCTGGGGAGCATGGTGGAATACTATGTGTTCAGGACCTCGGTGAATGACGCCGTCCTCCTCGGCAGGGACGAGTGGCTCTATTACATCGGAAATGTGAATGTGGAGGAGGATCCGAGATCCGATTATCTGGGACTCAATCTCTTTACCGATGAGCAACTGAAGCTCATCGCGAAAAACCTTACCGAGGCTGAAAAGGAACTGAATGACAGGGGATGCGAGTTCATATTGTTCCTGGCCCCCAACAAGGAGAGGATATATCCGGAGCACATGCCCTCGTACTACGGTGGGCCGGCAGCGGAGAACAGGCTTGAACAGGTGACCCGGTATCTGAGGGAGAATACTGATATAAATGTGTTCAGCGGAAATGAGACCCTGTCCGAATTCAGGGCCGTAAATCCCGATCTCCGGCTGTACCTCAGGTATGATACCCACTGGAACGAGCAGGGAGCTTATGTGGCCTCCCGCCCTCTGGCGGAATATCTGGGCCATCCCATACCCGATATTTACGAGACACACTCGGCAAGGGAGGATTACCCGGTGAGGGATCTGGCCAGACTCATCCACCTGCAGGACATACTGACGGATGATCATTCCTACAATATCACGCAGTACTGCGATTCGGAGTTTATTTACAGGGAAAATGAAGACAAGCATTTTTACAGCGAGGGAGAGGATCTGGATCCCAGGAAGGTCATGCTGATAGGGGATTCCTACAGGCTCTCCATGCAGCCTTTTGCGCTGAACTCCTTTAAGGAAGGTTATTCCGACTATTATTACAACTACAGGAAGGAGATCCTGGATACGGAGGCGCCGGACATTTTCATTTACGAGTGTCTTGAGAGATTTCTGAACAACCTGATGGAATTCTCCCTGGATACGGGGATCGGGTACACGGGAAACGCTGCCGCTGACGGCGGGATACCGTGATCGAAGGGTTCACAAAGTCTGATTTACGGGTGAAAGGAAATGATGCTGAAAAGGATGATACGGGAGACAGCGGCGGTTCTGCTCGCTTTTGCGATACTTATATCCGGAGATCCAGTGACAGTCCGGGCCGGCTGTCCTGCAGAAACCGGAAATGAGAGCACAGGTCAGGCCGTTGCGGCAGCAGGACCTGAGGAATGTAACTCCGGGGAGGCAGCAGGCGCAGGGGAAGCGGATCTCTCCGATACTCTCAGCGCAAACGGATCGGATCCGGAGTATCCCGTCAAGGGAGAGTTTGCGGTCGGCGACGACAAGAAAAAAGGAACCTGGGTCCTTACCGGGGAAGGAGTCCTTACCGTAACTTACACGGGGGAGGAATTATTCTACGGTGAAATGGAGGATCCCATCTCTCCTTACAAGGATGAGGTGAAGAGCATCGTCATCGACATAGCGAGATTTTCCATGAGGGACAACTCATTTGCTTTTATGCCCAATCTGGAAAGGGTGGAATTCAGCGAAAACACCGAGATCGATACCGACGTCTCCTGGAGCTCCACCTGGGGCTGGGATTTCAGCTTTTGCCCCATGCTGTCGGAGATAGTGGTCAAAAACAAAAATGCTAAATACGCCCTTTCACAGGGCGCAAACGCCCTTATCGTGGGAAGTTCACTGTGCTACGGATGCATGAATACGGTCATTCCGGAGGGCGTGACGGGCATAGCGAAGGATGCCTTCCAGGGAGCTGCCATATCCTCCGTCTCATTTCCCGAAAGCCTCCTGGCCGTAGGTGAGAACGCCTTCAGGCACTGTACCGGTCTGTCCTCAGTCACTTTTCCCGAAAAGGTCTGGAGCATCGGAGACAGCGCCTTTTACAACTGTACAGGCCTGTCCTATCTGATATTCAAGGGGCCTTATCATAACGGCAGTTCCATAATGAGCATACGGGAGAAAGCTTTTGACGAAACTTCTTCCCTTAAGGACGTGTATCTGGATATCTCAGCCAAGGACTGGAAGGAACTGAAGAAAAGTGTTCCCGGACTTAAAAAGACAAAGCTTCATTCGGGCATACCCGAGGTGTGCACCGTATCCTTCGATACGGGTTATGAGCAGGGTTTAAATCCCATAGACGTGATCAGGGGCAATACCATTCTTTCCCTCCCGGTGCCCTCCAGAGGCCAGAAATACATTTTCGAGGGATGGTATCTGGATGAAACCCTGAAGACTCCTTTTGAAGAAGGAAAGACCGTGGTGGATTCCGCCATCACCCTTTACGGGAAATGGAGGGAAGCAGGTTTATTTACGGTGACCTGTTATAAACCGAAAGGCCTGACGGAATTCGTCGTTCTGGAAGAAAAAAAGATATACGAGGGTCAGGTATACAGGTTCCCGACCACGGAACAACTGGATCTGCCCAAGGGCTATCACGTCGCCGACTGGTACGGTGACGAATCACTGACCAAAAGAGTGAACCCCCAAAAGCCCGTAACCGGGGACCTTAAGCTTTATCCCAAACTCACGGACCTGAAAAATGTGAGCAGATGGTCCGAGGTCGTCGATAAGAACGGCTCCGCTGCGGAGGTTTATGTCGGCCTCGATCATACGTCTGTCCTGGTCTATGACGGCAGAAAGCATGTTGCGGCGGAAGTCGGGGGCAAAAAGACTCCTGCCACGGTCTCCGTGAATCCTGATGTCAGGATCGAGGATTTCCTTGTGATGGTCGGGGATGAGTATCTGGAGGGGATCACCCTCAGCGCCTGTTCTTACAGGAACAATGTGAAGCCGACCTATATCGATCACAATGAAAAATACATGTATGTGGACCTTAAGGTGAAATATGACACAAATGATCCGGCGGTGAAGGCAGCGCTTTCGAAATATAAAAATCTGAAAAGCGTGATATCGAAAATGCTGAAGCCCAGATACGGTAAGCATAAGATATCCGACGAACCGGGTGATTATTATTATGACTGGTCATATGACCCCATAGAGATACGGATCGACCAGATCGAACTGAGTGAGTCCACCCCTGTCTACACCACTCAGGAATATGATTCCAATGAGGCGGTGAAGAAGATGAACGGGATACTGATCTGGGACGGCGGCGGTGAAAAGAAGAGCTTCTGGAAAAAGAATAATGTCTTTATCCCCACAAGCGTTGTCCTTCCGGGGCTCAGATACCAGGTGATATTTGATCTGGGGAACGGGAACAGCGTTTCAAAGCAGATCCCCCTAAAGCCCGGGAAGTATTCCGTAAAGACCGTGGTGACCGGGGAGGGAAAGGGTCTCGCCGCAGTCATGTCCACGAAGTCCTTTGATTATTATCAGGAGGATCCGGGAGCTGTGACGGAAGCAAATAAGGACGCCTACGTCCAGCCTGTCTTGAACAGCAGGTGGGAGGACTGGGAGTATGTAAATAAGTCCGGAAGGTTATCCTACAGAGCGAATGCTGGCTTCTTTAAGGGGAAGCTTCCGGATTTCGACACATCGAAATAGAAACCGTAAATGATACTGATGCCCGATGCCATCCCGGACGGAGGCTTAGGGACACTGATCGGAGGGGAGTAATGGAAAAGATAATAATAACGGTCGTTGGCAAGGATACCGTGGGTATAATAGCGCGGGTGTGCACCTATCTTGCGGAGAATAACGTAAATATCCTCGATATCTCACAGACCATCACCGGAGGGTACTTCAACATGATGATGATCGCGGATGCGTCCTCCGTGTCCGTGAGTTTTTCGGAATTTACCGAAGGACTTAAGAAGGCGGGGGAAGAAAAGGGCGTCATAATCCGTATACAGAGGGAAGAGATTTTCGATTCCATGCACAGAATATGAAACAATAAGATCAGGCATTGGGATGTG
>JAEEGL014265936.1_pt1 | contig 15165 bp, 12 predicted proteins | sample 9134231 | NCBI WGS metagenome assembly JAEEGL01 (sample SAMN16246548, study PRJNA631951) | gut metagenome | biome: gut microbiome; feature: rumen; material: fiber-attached | host: Bos | place: Iran: Karaj | collected 2018-10 | reverse complement strand
CGAGCCTGCCGAGAGCCGCGGTCAGATCGGGCCTCCCGCAGAGATTGCCCAGATCGGTGAGCTTCTTCTCCAGGCCTTTCCTGAGCATGGCGGGGGCGCTGTCGTAGTCGTCCAGAAGCTCTTCGACCTTTTCTCTTATGCCTCTGTCCATCTCGTCCTTCAGGAGGGTGAATTTATCCCTGATGCCGGCGGCGGTGAGGAGCCTCTCCCCGCGCAGCCTCTCCTTCTCCCTCAGCAGGCCGTAATACGAGGGGAGGGCTTCGCTGTCTATGACGATGGGGGCGTCCTTAAGAGCCCTGCCCGTGACCTCGCGGACTATGCCGCGCAGGTCCAGCACATTGCTCTTCCTCGCGTATCTTAAGGCCAGATCGCGGCAGACTTCGGGACTGAAGCGTACCAGGTCCTCCGCCAGGCCGTTCTCCTTCAGGAAGTCTTTCCTGGACCGATCGGCGCGGGCGCGCATCTCTTCGTCGCTGTACCCGCTCATCTCCAGCACGTTCATCTCGGCGCTGTCGAGCATCGAGAGCCTGGAGCTGTCCTCGGCGGTGAAAAAGATCCAGACCGAGGAGACGTCGACGTCGGAGGGCAGCAGATCGTTCTTGTAGACCCCGAAGACCAGAGGCCTGAAGGCCATCAGCACGTCGTCGCTCTTGATCTTGTCGACGTCCTTGATGAGCAGCGCTCCCTGGCCGCCGGTCGCCAGCAGCTCGGCGAAGGAGCCCACGGTCGCGTTGCTGTAGACGGTGCTGCTGCCGACGATGGAGGCCGCGTCGTACAGCCCCGCGCAGGAGAAGGGCGAGAGCCTGAGGCCGGCGAGGCGGCAGAACTCAGAGATGAGGCCCTCGGCGTCTCTTCCCGCCCGGCCGGTGAGGGCGAAGCGGGGCGCCCGGTGAGCGGGGTCCTTCTGATAGGCGGAAAGGGAGCGGCAGAGCCTGTCTTTGATCGCGTCCTGGCCGATGAAGCTCTCGTCCAGAGCCTCTCTGACCTTTTTGACGTCCGCCGAGAGCACCGAGACGTCGGCTCCGTTGATGAAGTTGACGTAGAAGCCCAGCTGCTTCAGTATGCGGCTCTTCTCGTCCGTGTCGGAGCTCTCGAAGCGCGAAATCAGATTCTCGATGAGGGACCTCTGCGGACGGCTGTACTTGCTGCGCAGCACCGCGTACTTGGCTCTGAGCTCCCCGAGGCCGCGCATGCGGAAGTCGCCGGCGTCCCCTCCGTCCGCCGCCGGCTCCCGGTCTCCTATGCTCATCTCCTGGGAGATGAGGCCCGAGAGCTTTTCTTTGGGCAGTCTCTCCACGGCCGAGAGCAGCTCGGAATAGACCTCCATGTCTCCCGCGGCGTATTCCTTTATCCTCTCGTCTATGCGGCGGAGCCGGACCGAGATCACGCTCAGCGCGGGCGAATCGCCGGCGGGAGGAGCGCAGACTATCTCGAGCGCCTGATCCTTAAAGCGGGCGTTCTCCCAGAACTCGGCCGCTCTGTTGGTCACGAGGAAGCGGGTCTTCCCGTCCTCCCCCGCCAGCCCGATCCTGCTCATCAGGGAGTTGAGCGCCTCGGCCGAGCGCAGCCGGCCGCGGAAGACCTCTCTCTTCCCCCCGTCCGCGGTCTTAAGCTCCTTATCGACCGCCCTGAGCAGGGCCTCGCTGCTGATCATCCTGTCTCTTCTCATAACGCTCATCCTCCTTTCTAAAACAAGCTCATCGCCGTCCGCCCGAATACGCTCCCGCCGCAGAGCAGGGCCGTCTCGGCGTAACCGGCGAAGCTCAGCGCTCCGGGCATGAGGAGCACGCAGGCCGCCGCGGTGAGCGTAAAATGAAGGGGGCCCATCATCAGGTCGTGATGGACGAGGTCTCTTAATTCCTCCACCGCCCACTCGTTCTTCTCCCATTCGCGGAGCATATCGTCTCTTAAGATATCCCTGATCTGAAAGCCGCAGACGGCGGCGGGGCCCGCCGTCATGTATACCGCCGCGGCCGCGGCCGAGACCGCGCTGCCCGAGATCAGGGCCAGCCTGGCGCCGGTGAGGAGGCTTAAGGGAAGGCAGACCGTGAAGGCGAGCTTGCACTTCACGTCCCGTTCGAGCCCCGGGCCCGCCAGCACCCAGATGAGGCCGGCGGCGTGGACGAGCAGTAAGAGCAGCCGCAGCCTCTTTCCGCTGAGCACGGCCCCGCCCAGCTTTATGACGGAGGGCAGGAGGCCGCTCGCCGTCCCGGCCCAAAGGGAAAGGAACGTGAGGGCGGCGCCGGCGGCGGAGAAGAGCAGGGCCCGCATCAGCGTCCTTTTTAAAGAATTTCCTGTCGTCATCGGTCTTCCTCCTTTCCTTCAGCGGACCCGCGGCAGATCCCAGGCGTAGCCCAGCAGGCGCAGGCGCTCCGCGCTCATCGTCATGCCTATCCCCGTCATGCCGAAGCAGTCCATGGCGGTCACCTGGTTCGTGACGTCTATGTACATCAGCCTGCCCCCGCTCTCTATCATGTTCCAGGCGTGATCCTCGCCGTTGAGGGTGCCGACCACGAGGGCGCAGGGCAGGCCCATGTGCTGGCAGTAGAGCAGGTAGAGCTTGGAGATGCCCTCGCAGACCGAGGAGCCGCTCGTCATCGCCCCGTATATAGAGTGGTAGAGCAGGGCGTTCCCGCTGTCTTCGGCCTTGTATGTGATGTCTTTCGCCATCTCTTTGGCGATGGCCCGGTAGAGCCCCGCCCGCGGCACTCCCCTCATCCTCTGCCTCATCTCCTGTATGCTCTCTTCCGCCTTATGCACCCCGGCGGTGATGAAGCTGTCGGGCAGCAGGAAGCTGAAGATCAGGCCCTGACAGTTTCCGCTCAAAGGGGAGACGGTCTTGAAGCAGCTCCAGAAATCCACGTAGAAGAGCTCGGGATGATCCTTGTGCAGCGCCCTTACCACCTCGTCGGCGTCTTCGGCCGGCAGGGGAGGAAAGCTCACGCTCCTCTTGAGCCTGAAGAGATGTTCGGCGGTCTTTTTGTATATCTCCTTTTGCCGGCTGTTCAGGGATGACCAGTACAGCAGGGGCGGCAGTCTGTCCATGTGACCTCCTTTCCGGGCTCCGCTCTACCAGCGGTGCCCGCAGACATCGCAGATCCACTTGGGCCCGTCCGCGGTCTCGGTCTCCCTGATATCGCTCTCGGGACTGTGGCAGACCGGACACCATCTCGCCCTTACGTTCCGCACCAGGCCCGGCTCTGCCGCGGCCGCGGCGTGCAGGCTGGGCGGACGGTAGCTGCTGTCGGGAACGATGGATATGGGACGGGAGGCTCTGTAGGAGGGATCCGGCTCTATCACCGGCAGGACCGCGGGCCTGAAGACGTAGCCCGGAGTGGGATCTATGCGTATCGTTTCTCTTGCCGCGGCCATGGTCTACCTCCTTCTGCGCGCTCTCTTCCTGCGCCTTCTCGCTCTCTGCCTTTTGATCCTCTTCTCGTAGCGGAGCCTTTCGGCAGTCTTCTCTTCCGCCTTCTTAACGGCCGTTCCGGTCCTTTCAGCCTCTTCGGGCCCCGCGAGCATGAGTCCCGCCGTTTCCTTCGCCTCAGGCCCTAAAAAGACCTTCCAGACCTGCGTGTGGGGGTTGAGTATCACCGAGAACTGATCGGGACTGTTGAAATGATCGAGTATGTTCTCGAGATCCGTCCCGCTCACGAAGACCCCGAGCCCGTTGGGGTGGCTGTGGACCCAGCCCAGCCTCTTGAAATCGGCGCGGAGCTCTTCGGGGACCTCCTCGTCCCTGATGCGGAAGAACTCCCTCTGCAGCCTGATGTTCTCCTCCTCGGGCCAGTGCAGGTAGGCCGGGGTCCCCCTGCAGCCCGGGGCGGGTATGAAGTCCGTGACTATGGCCCTGACCGGCCGCGGATAGCGGCTCTCGTAAAAACCGGCGATCCAGCCGCCCTGTTCGACCCTGTTGTCTTCTCTGTCATGACGGCCTACCCCGAAATACTCCTTCATGGCCTTCGCGGCCCCGGGCGAGAAGCGCAGAAGGTCTCCGCTCTTGCTGTAGCTCATCATATGTTCTCCTCCTTTCCGTCTCCGTCCAGTTCCAGGAACAGCGGCAGCCTGCTCTCGTCGCCGCTCACGAATTCGAGGATGTGCAGGGCGGGTACGCCCAGCTCCCTGAGCTTCATGCCCAGTATCCTTTCTTCCGTCTCCGCGAGGCTGAAGCGGTATATCCTTTCGGCCCGGGAGGGGAGGAGGGGGATCTTTCCGGCCGCTCTGCAGTCTTCGCAGAGCAGATCCTCGTCGCTGAGGCTGAACTGGGGCCTGTATACCTCTATGGGAGCCTGGCAGCACTTGCAGAAGGCCCGCCTTATGAAGGCCTTGTTGCTCACCGGCACGCAGTCCTTCTCCAGGGAGAGGCTGTAGCCCTCGCCGTAAAGCTCGCGCACTCTTTCCAGGACCTTGCCCAGCTCGTCGTCCGCCGAGAGCCCTGAAGGCCTGATCCCGCCCAGCTCCCTGTAGCTCAGGTGGTTCTCGCAGCCCTCCCTGAGGGGGACGCGGAAGCTCTCCGTCCTTCCCGAGGCGGCGCTGTAGCTGGTGATGACCCCGTAGAAGGGATCATAGCTCCTGTCTTCGCGTTCCTCGTAGTGGAGTATCTTGATCGCGGTCTCCACGGCCTTTCCGCCTGCCATGGCGGCGGCGGTGATGATGGTCGCGGCTCTGTCTTCCTTCGCCGCCTCGGACAGGGTCACGTCGCAGCTGTTCCTCACTCTTTTGAGGGCCTCGTGCGCGTCCCGGGGGCTGATGACGCAGGCGTAGCAGGCTTTATCGCTGTCCGGGGAGCTCGCCATATGAGTCCAGTCGAAGCCGCTGATGCCGATGTCGACGCAGGGCTTTTCCAGGAGCTTGCATATCCTGCTGATATAGAGCCTGGTCTGCGTGTTGTCCACGCAGTTGATCACCAGGTCGCAGCGCCTCAAGACCCCTTCTCCCAGGCCGTAGCAGGCGTCGGCGCAGAGCCAGCGGGCCTTCGCGCCCTCGGCCACGGCGAGCCTTTCGAAGCCCTCCGCGGCCAGCCTGGCCTTGGGCTCTCCCACGTCGGCCTTCCTGAAGAGCACGGTGCCGGGAAGATTGGTATCGCTCACGCTGTCCATGTCGCAGACGAATATCGATCTGAAGCCCGTGAGGGCCAGATTCTTGATGACCTCGTTGGCTGTCCTGCCCGCGCCTATTACTCCTATGACCGCCCTGTCGATGAGGCTCTGCTTAAAGCCCGCTATCCTCTCCTGGCGGTCGGTGAGGCTCGTTTCCTTCATTGTTTCGTCCTCCTTTGCTCTTATGATCCGGGGGGAGGGCGGTCCTTGCGGCCCTCCCCCCGCGCGGTCCCGCGGCTCCCCTGTCTAGCCCGCCTTGGCCGCGGTCGCCACATGAAGGACGTCTTTGTCCCGGATGCCGTTGTCCGCGAGGGACTTGGTCAGGTCGAGCAGCTCGTCGGACTTGTTCTTCTTCACGAGGATGGTCTGGCCGCGGGGCACCATGCCCCTTCCTCCCAGCTGGTTCATCAGGTCTCCCAGCACGATGCCGGGCTGGGTGCTGATCTCGTTCTCTTCGGTCTCGTAGCATACGGTGATGATGATGTCTTCCATTTCATTGCCTCCTTGTCGTTTCGCTCATTTGCTTTTCGGTGATGTTTTTCTCAGTATTCCGGCGTGGTGGGGAAGCTCGCCTTCCTCACGGGGAACATGCTCCTGTGGGCGCGGTAGAATTCGTCGGCCTCGCTGTTGGCCGGCAGCTGGCCCTCCCTGTTGCCCAGGTAGCCCGTGACCTCCGGGTCTCCCAAAAGCAGCTGCCCGACGATGTTGAACCACTGCCAGAGGAAGAGTCCGGGGCGGTAGAGGTTGCCGAAGCATATGCTCCCGCTCTCGAACACGTTGGGAAGGAAGGGCTTCCTGCCTCTCACGATCGACGCCGCCGGCGCCGTGTCGGGATAGCCGGGGCCCAGATCGAAGCGCAGCGTGATGCTCTCCTGCCTCTCCAGGCCTGTCACCCGCTTCGGCGTGAGGCCCGGTATGGACAGGGCGGGAGCAGGGACGGGCGCGGTGTCGTAATATGTGACCAGGTAGGATCTGCACCTTTCGCCCTGCTCGGGATATTCGAGCTCCCAGCTGTACTCGCTGTTTATGGGGAGCCTGCAGAGGGCCCGGTACTCGTTCTTGAGCCTCAGGTCGCGCTGAAGCGATGTGATGGACGCCATTCCTTTTTCTCCTTTCCTATCTGTGCCTGACCCAGCGGACCAGCCTGCCGTCTTCATCGAAGTAAAGGTCGAAGCTCACGTGCCCCTTGGGCCTGTCCGGCGTGGGCTCGGTCTGGATATTGATCTCGATGTAGTCGCCGTGATCCTTCATCACGTAATCGTCGCCCACGTATATGCCTTCGTAGCGGGCGGCTTCCCGTACGGCCATCTGTATGCTGTAGTCAGAGGGCCTGAATGTGTTTTTCATCTCTTCCTCCTTTCTTTCCGCCCCGGCGCTTGGGGGCGCTCATCCTTTCTGATCTCATTCTGCCAGTCAAAAAAGAAAAAGTAAGGGGGAGAAAAGGGGAAATTTATAAAATTTTCAGCAGATATTGGCGAAAAAAAGGGAAAATATGATATGATCAAGACGGAAATGAGGGATATAAAATGACGGAATATATAAAGATAGCGGAAAACTGTGTTCTCAAGATAGAATATAAAGGGGAAAACACCGGCGCTCCCATGAGCACCCTCTCCGTGATCAGGGACGGGGAAGAGAAGACTCCCAGAAAGCAGGTCCGGACCTTCATCTACGCTCTGGTCGAGGCGAGAAAGAAGAAGAGGAACGGTCATCTCAGGCGCGACGAGGCTCTCGCCAGGATCTGGGCCGGCGATTTTTTCCGCGACGACGTCTCTGACAGCTTCAAGAAGGTCGTGCAGGAGACCAGGGGATATCTGGGAAGAGAAGCCCTGGCGAGCGACAGGGGGCGGGCCTTCTGGCTGGTGAACGAGATCGTGGTGAGCGGGGGAGACGATGCCGACAGCGTGCCCGACGCCCTGGGCGCGGGCAGGACCGATGAGCTTCCCCCCGGCATGATATACGATCATCCCTTCGACTGGGAGAGCAGGAAGATCCACGTCCTCTCGGCGCCTCCGGGCTACGGCAAGACCGTGCTCTCGCTGCAGCACGCGAAGGCCTTGAAGGAGCGGGGCTTCTTCAGAAAGGTTATACTCATAGACTGCCTTTCCGTCGCCGGCATATACCGTTCCCTGGGGCTCTCCGTCATCGGGGGAGGCGAGGATTACAGTCCCTCGCAGGCTCTTGAGAGGCTGATGGAGAGCGTCGACGCCGAAGCCCGCATCCAGGAGACGGCGGGGCAGAGGATGCTGCTTATCTTCGACAATTACCGCTGCGCGGGGGAGGGCCCGGACGCGGCGGGGGATCTGGCCGAGAACGCGGTAAGGGCCTCGGCCGCCATCGCGAACGTATATGTGCTGGTCAATACCTGGCTCTCGCCGGCGCTCCTGGGCTTTTCCGGCGAGGAAGCGGACTTCTTCTGCCCGCAGGGGATCGACGCCTCCGCTCCTTCCTCGCTCAGGGCCGCCCTGGCGGTCTTAAGGCCCTCGGAGGATCTTTACCCCTTCAGCGAGGAGGAAGCGCGGGAGATACTGGAGTTGGCGGGCTCTTCGCGCGTCTCGCCCGCGGAGCTCTCGGCGGTGCGCATCAGCGTCAATATCAATTACGCGGCGGATCCGGACAGCGGCCTCGGCTGGAGGGACTATTACCGGCCGGGAGCCTCTTCCTTTGAGGATGATATCTATTCCCTCGATCAGGCGGTGCGTACCGTGCTGTCGTGCCAAAGCGACGGCGGCGGCCTCTTCGCCGACATGCTCAGGCTCTCCGCCGTCATGGGCCTCGATTCCTTCGAGCCCGCCTTCATGCATCTCTGCCTTAAGCAGATGAAGAGATACCGCGATCTTGAGGAGTCTTCGGCGGAGCTGGTGCTGGAGCGCTTCCGCAGGAGGACGGGGGTCTTCGCGCGTCTGGACGGCGAGCGGGTGAGGCTGCTGCACTGCTACCGGCAGCCGGTCCTGCGCTGCATGGGAGAGGACGAGCTGTCGGAGGCCTTTTCCGCCGTGACCTCGGCCCTGAGGGAGCTGCTCGACCGCGGACTTTACTACAGCGCCGGCGAGCTCAAGAAAGTATCGGAGCTCGCGAAATATGCCGACGGCCTGCTCTCGGCCGTGCCCGCGAGAGCTTCCGAGATCTGCGATATCCTCTGCCGTGCGGCCTGGTACTTCACCTTCGTCGAAAGAGAGCCCGTGAGCGCGGGCGTCTACTATGACGTCATAGAGTCCGCGGTCCCATACGACAGCGACACGGTGTTTTATAAAGCCCTGGCCCTCTGCGACCGCATGTATCTGCGCCTTAAGACGGGCGGGATCACCCCCGCGCAGGCGTCCTCGGTCTTCTTCGCCGTGAGCTCCGCCGCTTCCGGCCTCGAGGACTACAGGCAGATGCTCCTGGCGAGGCTCTATCTCGTCTGCATGGAATATCTGCTGCCCCGCCTGGGCGGAGAGAGCCGCCTGGGAGGCATGAGCCTGGCCGACTTTTCGGAAGCGGCCGCGGACTTTTATCCCCGCGGCTGCGAACAGGCCGCGGCGCGTCTGGGGACGACGCCGGCCCTGAGGGGAGAGTACGCCTTCCTCATGGAGCACGCCGCCGCTTTGGCGGTGCTCAGGGCCAGGGCGGCCAGCCTCGAGAGCATAGGAGGGAGCAAGGAGAAGGTCATAAGCGTCTGCTCCGTCTTTCTCGACACCGGGGGAGAAGGGCTCTCGCCCCGCTATCTGGCGGAGAGCGAAAGGCTGGGGAGCCTCGCCTCCCTCTTCGGCCAGAAGCCCTTCGACCCGAAGAGCGAGCAGCTGCTATTCGCGAGGCTCAGGAACAGCCTCGGAGTCGCGTATTTCGAGGGCGACGATTCCTCCGCGGATCTGCTGCGCTCCCTTTCCTGCCTTAAGGAAGCGCTCGGGGCCTTCGAACCGGGCTCCTTCGAGTGCTGCAACTGCGAGATGAACGTGCAGACCGTCTTCCGGCTCCTGGGGCAGGCGCTCTGCCGGGAGGGCGGCTTCGATCCTTCTCTTGAGGGCTCTTTGGATGAACTGATCTCGTTCTTCGCGGACTACGCGGCGAAGAGATACGGGCTCGACGCGGCGGGACCGGGACGCGCGGAAGGGGCGAAGAAGAAAGCGGCCCGCTGCTTTTCCGTCTCATATTCTCTGCTCGCGGGCCTTGAGGAGAGCTCGCGGGGCTGGAAGAGGGAGAAGCGCTCGGGCTTTTCCGATCTTGCCGCCGATATCGACCAGAACAGCGCTCTTCTGGCTCTCGCGGCCGTGCGCAGCTTTAAAGGCGGCGGCAGCGAAAGGGCGGCCGCAGCGATGCTCGAAAAGGGAAGGGCGGCCATAGGAAGAGCCCTGAAGGACGCGAGGGCGAAGGGCCAGGACCTGAGGGTCAGGACCTTCCTGCGCTACGCCGCCCAGCTCAGCCTGGAGGCGGAAAGGTATGACGAGGCTCTTTCGCTGATAGACAGCGCTCTGGCCATGACCTCTCCAGAGGAGACCGGCCCTTTGTGCCTCGCTCTCGAGGTCAAGGGAGAGGCGCTCTTAAGATCGGGCTCAGGTGAAGAAGAAAAAAGGGCCTTCGCCGATTCCATCCCCGATGAGCTTCTGTGCAGGGCTCCCGCCGGCATGAGGGACAGGCTCATGTCGACGGCGCGGCGGCTCGCCGACGGTGGGGCGCCTGAGAAAGAACAGGCCATGCGGCGCTGAGATCCCGGCGCCGAAAACAGTGCCGCGCGCCAAAACAGAGGCCCCCGCGGACGTTGTTTTATATCGATTAAACATAAAATACACAAATCTATCATTACGCTCAATGCTCTTGAAAACACCTTTTTTTTGTTGTAAACTACGCGTATATTCGCACGCAAAACCTGTGTGTGATTTACCGTGTTTTGCAAACTATCGCAAAAGGAGTAAAAAAGAATGAAGAAATCTGTAAAACTGTTTGCGCTCCTTCTTGTCCTCGCAATGGTCTTCTCGATGGCCGCCTGCGGAAACAAGAACGAGACCCCCGCAAGCCCCGCGACTCCCGCGAGCCCCAGCACCCCTGCGACTCCCGCGAGCCCCAGCACTCCCGCGGCTCCGAGCGCGCCTGCCGCTCCTCAGGAGGATCGCCACTATGCCGTCGACGCTGACACCGTAGTTCTCGGCGTCGCCGACGAGACCCCCTCGCTGACCCCGCGTGAGCACAACGCCGTTGAAGGCAGCAGAATGAACAACCTGACCTACAACGAGCTCATGATGCTCGACAACGATCTGGCTCCCATCCCCTGCCTCGCCGAGTCCTACACTGTAGAAGAGCAGGCTGACGGCAGCGTCAAGTGGACCTTCAAGCTCAGACAGGGCGTCAAGTTCCACGACGGGACCGAGATGCACGCCGAAGACGTCGTCGCTTCCTTCGCCGAAGCCAAGGCTTCTTCCTACGTCGCGACCTACGCCTCCTGGGATCAGTGCTATGAGGAAGATCCGTACACTGTCGTCCTGACCACTCCGGAACCCAGCGCCGCTCTGCTCTACGATCTCTGCGGCCACGGCAACGCCATCGTTCCCAAGGCTCTGCTCGACGCCGGCAACGACTTCAACAGCAACCCCATCGGCACCGGCCCGTATAAGTTCGTAGAGTGGAAGATCTCCGAGTCCGTGTCCTTCACCAGATTCGACGATTACTTCCTCGGCGCCGCCCCCATCAAGAACGTCACCTACAAGATCATACCCGAAGGCTCCGCCAGGACCATCGCTCTGCAGGCCCACGAGATCGACTACGCCGTCAGCGTCGACACCAATGACGCCGACCTCGTTCTCAACGACGCCAGCCTCCAGTCCATCTTCCTCGACAGCATCAGCCACAGCTGGCTGACCATCAACAACACCGTCACCCCGTTCGACAACCAGCTGGTCAGAAAGGCCATGAACGCCGCCATCAACAAGGAAGACGTCGTCACCGTCGCCTTCAACGGCTACGCCATCCCCGCCCCCGGCCAGACTCCTTACGGAATGCTCGGTTTCGACGCCACCGGTTATGACACCTACGACGTCGAGAAGGCCAAGAAGTACGCCGCCGATTCCGGCGTCGACCTCTCCACCGTATCCTTCGAAGTCATCTGCTCCGACGATACCAAGAGAAGGGCCGGCCAGGTCGTTCAGGACTGCCTCAACAGCAACCTCGGCATGACCGTCGAACTGGTCTCCATGGACCTCGCGACCTACCTCTCCGAGACTGCCGCCGGACACTTCCAGGGCTTCATCGGAGGCTACAGCTCCGACAACATGATGTCCTTCCTCAAGGGCGTCTATCACTCCAGCAACATCGGTGCCTCCAACAAGACCAGGACCAACGATCCGCATCTTGACGCGCTCATCGAGAAGGCCTGCGCCACCGTCGACAACGCCGAGCGCGAAGTCGTCCTCAAGGAAGCCAGCAGATACCTCAACGATCTCTGCTGCCAGATCCCCCTGTGGCAGCCCAGGACCTTCGTAGCCGCCAATAAGAACCTCGGCAACGTCACTCTCCGCGGAGACGGACGTTACTTCGTCGAGAACTGGACTTGGCAGTAAGGTCTCAGACGGCTGTAAAGCCTGACGACACAAGCAACTGAAAGAAAGCCCGGAGCCGATCGGCTCCGGGCTTTTGCGCGGGAACGGGGAGGCTTGAGCGCCGCGGGATCGTATGCCCGCGCGAATCCCCGGTCTTCTGTCATCTTTGGGCGCGATTGTTTGGATGTACAAAAAATATAGGTGCGTTTTACGAACAAATTGTGCCCGGCAGATATTTATTATCAAAGCACAAATATATCACGAAAAAGACGATATTGAAAAACAAAGAAACTTTCATTTTCCCCTTGACAGGATGCGGGCCGGTGTTTAGAATACACAACATATTATATTTTTACATGGAACACGCAAGACAATGACGTGTCCTGAAAGGAGAAACACAATGAACAAACGCAGCCTCGCACTGCTGCTGGTGCTCGCGATGATGATGACGGCGGTATTCACCGCCTGCGGATCGAAGACCGAGACTCCCTCCGCTCCCGCGAACTCCGGGCAGCCCGCTCAGAGCGCGGCCCCGTCCGAGACCAAGACCGAGACCAAGACTGAGACCAATACCGACACCAAGAAGGAAGAGAACCACCATTACGCCGTCGACTCCGACACCGTAGTCGTCGCCACCGCCGACGAGGCTCCTTCCGTCACCGCCCGTCTGCACAACGCGGCAGAGGCCGGATACAACAACAACCTGATGTACGAAGGCCTGATGAGACTGAACTTCGACCTGGCTCCCGAGCCCGCTCTCGCGGAATCCTATGAGTACGAAGAGCAGGCCGACGGAACAGTGCTCTGGACCTTCAAGCTCAGGCAGGGCGTCAAGTATCACAACGGCGCCGAGATGAAGGCCGACGACGTAGTCGCCTCCCTCGAGGAAGCCAAGGTCAGCCCCGACGTGGCCACCTACGCGAAGGCATTCGACAATGTGACCAAGGTCGACGATTACACCGTCACCATGACCACCGAAGGCCCCAGCGCCGCTCTGCTCTACGATCTCTGCCACCACGGCAACGCCATCTGCCCGGCCGACCTCATCAAGAGCGGACATGACTTCAACACCGAGCCCATCGGCACCGGTCCGTACAAGTTCGTCGACTGGAAGATCTCCGAGCAGCTCGAGTTCACCCGCTTCGACGATTACTGGGGGCCCAAGCCCGCGATCAAGAACATCATCTGGAAGATCATACCCGAAGGCTCCGCCAGGACCATCGCCCTGCAGGCCCACGAGGTCGACTTCGTCATCGCTCTTGATACCAACGACGCCGATCTGGTAGAGTCTGACGACAGCCTCGCCACCCTCGTCATCAGCTCCCTGTCCCACAGCTGGCTGTGCATCAACAACGAGAAGGAGCCCTTCAACAACAAGCTGGTCAGAAAGGCCATGAACGCCGCCATCAACAAGGAAGACGTCGTCACCGTAGCCTACAACGGTTACGCCATCGTCGCTCCCGGCCAGACTCCTTACGGACAGCTGGGCTTCGACGGCACCGGTTATGACTTCTACGACTTAGAGCTGGCCAAGAAGTACGAATCCGAGTCCGGCGTCGATCTCAACGGCGTGAGCTTCACCGTGATCTGCTCCGACGACACCAAGAGAAGGGCCGGACAGGTCATCCAGGACAACCTCAACAGCAACCTGGGCATGAACGTCGAGCTGACCTCCATGGACCTCGCGACCTACCTCTCCGAGACCGCCGCGGGACGTTTCGAAGGCTTCATCGGCGGATACAACTCCTCCGAGATGATGTCCTTCCTCAAGGGCGTCTATCACTCCAGCAACATCGGCGCTTCCAACAAGACCAGGATCAACGATCCGCATCTTGACGAGCTCATCGAGAAGGCCTGCGCCACTCCCGAGAACGACAAGCGCGAAGAGATCCTGAAGGAGACCAGCAGATACCTCAACGATCTCTGCTGCCAGATCCCCCTCTATCAGCCCAAGTCCCTGTGCGCTTACAACAAGTACCTGAGCAATATCACCAGGAACCCCGCCGGCCGCTTCTGGATCGAGCAGTGGAGCTGGGAATAGCAGCGCCCGAGGCGTGAACTGAAGAACAGCTTAATACGTCTGACATCAAGGCCCGAAGCCCCGCGCTTCGGGCCTTTTCGCGCGTAAAAGAGGGCTTGCCCGCGGACTGCCGCGGTGCTAAACTGTTGACAAAATCTGCGATCTGCGAGGAATTACAGGATGAAGATCTCTGCCAGGGCCGAGCTGGCCCTTTCGATGATCATATTCGGGACCATAGGCATTTTCCGCCGCTATATACCCCTGAGCTCGTCGATGCTCGCCTGCGTGAGGGGCCTGATAGGCTCTCTTTTCCTGCTGGCCTTCATGGCCTTTAAGAAGAGGAGGCCCGACGCCGCCGCCATCAGGAAGAACGCGCCCCTGACCGTGCTCTCGGGCGTCATGATAGGCGTGAACTGGATCCTCCTTTTCGAAGCCTACCGCTATACCTCCGTCGCGGTCGCGACCCTCTGCTATTACATGCAGCCGGTCTTCGTGATCCTGGCGTCGCCCTTCGTGATGAAGGAGAAGCTGACCGTAAAGAAGCTCGCCTGCACGGCGGCCGCCCTCTTCGGCATGGTCCTGGTATCGGGGGTCCTGAGCGAGAGCGGGGCAGGGGATATCCGGGGCGTCATCTTCGGCCTCCTCGCCGCCGTCCTCTACGCTTCGGTCATAATGCTCAACAAGTTCATAAAAGGCATCGACGCCATCGACAGGACCCTCGTGCAGATGGCCTCGGCCGGGCTGGTCCTAATCCCATACATACTGGCGACCGAGGGCCTGCCTTCCTTTGACATAGGCGCCTTCGGCCTCGTGATGACTCTCATCGCGGGCATAGTCCACACCGGCATCGCCTACGTGCTCTATTTCGGTTCGATGGAGTCCATACCGGTCCAGACCATAGCGATCATGAGCTACCTGGACCCGGTCGTGGCCCTGCTGCTCTCGGTCTTCCTTTTAAGGGAGCCCTTCGGCATCGCCCAGCTGGCGGGCGCGCTGATGATACTCGGAGCCGGCTATCTGGCGGAAAGACAGCAGGACTGAGTCCGGGCATAGAGGCCCGGTCACCCGGCGGAAATGCGGCAGCACTGGATCAGGGCTTACCGGCCCGCGCGATGAGGCGCCTGCGGATCACCGCGAGGCGACAGCGCGGCTGCGGATCCTGCCGCCGGAGCAGTATGATACGGCCATGTGCGCCCGCTGCTCCGGGGCGCATGCCAACAACGGAAAGCGCATGGATGCCATTTCATCTTATTATTCTGTGTTTCAAACGGCCGGATCACAGAATGCAGTCAGACCTCGGGACAGCACATTACCAACTATTTGACTGTTTTAAGCCTGTTTTGTTGGTGATTTTCGAATCACACCGCGGATATAGGCCTCTAAAAACGTTCAGGCCCCCAGTCTGACTGTTTGAAATCTCAGATAATGGTGGTGTGAACTGACATTTCTTTATATCTCACTCGTTTACGGGCTAACTCTTCGCGGCACAGAAGTTTGATTACCAACAAACCCGGGGAAATAACTTTAAATAGTTGGT
>JAEEGL011294114.1_pt1 | contig 15165 bp, 12 predicted proteins | sample 9134231 | NCBI WGS metagenome assembly JAEEGL01 (sample SAMN16246548, study PRJNA631951) | gut metagenome | biome: gut microbiome; feature: rumen; material: fiber-attached | host: Bos | place: Iran: Karaj | collected 2018-10 | reverse complement strand
TCGCGGTGGCCATCAGGTCCGCGCCGCTCAACCCGAAGTCACGGGCCTTTTCCATCAGGGCATCCACGTATTTCTCCCCGTAGTCCTCCCTGCCCGTGCTCTTGGGCGGGGCTTTTTTCAGGTAGGGATCCTCGAGCATTTCACTGAGCAGCCGGACGCACACGCGTCCGGACGCGGCCAGGGCCCCGTCCCGGTCATACCGTTCGCGGCCCCCGGTCAGCCGGCTCATGATCTGGTCCATCACCATGTTGCCCGGGCCGGTGTCGAAGGCGAAGACCGCCTCGGGTCCTCTGCCCGCGGGCAGGACGGTCAGGTTGCCGATGCCGCCGATGTTCTGCAGCCCCACGCTGCGGTCCGCCCGGCGGTAGAGCAGGTACTCGGTATAGGGCACCAGGGGGGCCGCCTGCCCTCCGGCGGCCATGTCCCGCACCCGGAAATCACTGACCACCGGGCAGCCCAGGCCCTCGCTGATCACGGAGGGCTCGCCCAGCTGCAGCGTGCCCCGGCCGGGCCGGCCCAGGTAAGGCACGGGGAAGGGGATGTGGTGGACGGTCTGGCCGTGGCTGCCCACCAGGTCCACCTGTTCCGGGGCGATCCCCGCTTTTTCGCAGACCTTCAGGCAGGCCTTCAGGCATTCCTCGCCCAGGCGGAAATGGAACAGCGCCAGGTCCCGGCTGCCGCCCTGGTCCCCGGCCGCCAGGCGCAGGATCTCACGGCGCATCTCATCCGTGTAGGGGAGGGTCTCAAAAGCCAGAGTCTCCACCCGGATATCCGTCGAGTATCCGGTGATGCGGGTCAGGGCGGCGTCCATCCCGTCGGCGGAGGTGCCGCTCATGAGGCCGATGACCAGCAGAGAGTCCTTCTCCGTCAGGGGTCTGAGCAGATCCATCGAAGATACCTCCTTGTTTTATATCTGTCCGTTCGCGCGCAGGGCAAAGACACAGTCGTTGACCGCCCTTCTGAATTCCGTCAGGATCTTCACATCCCCGTCGGGGTAAAAGAGCCTGTTGGTGAAGATGACCGTGCCGATATCGTATCCACGGGAAAAATAGATGCAGGTCCCCGTGAAGCCCGTGTGGCCGCAGCCTTCGGGATAGATCCGCCCGGTCTCGAGCCCCAGGCCCCTGGTGGGCGCGGTCTTTTGCTCCCTCTGGGCTTCAAGGAACAGGTCCGACGGGGCGTTCATGTAGTACCGGCACAGGATCTCGTAACTGAGGGCGTCCGCGAAGATGCCCGCGTGGCCCGCTTCGTCATGAAAGTAATAATGGCTGTTCCCGTCGTTCACCGTGCCGATGACGGGCACGCCCAGGGGACGGAACCCGTCAAAGGGGATGTCCCGCTCCCGGCACATGCCCATCTCGATCCTGTTCCCGTAATCCGACGGGACCAGGGGCCAGGTGAGGGGCGGATGATAGACCATCCGGGGGATCCGCAGCCGGTCGGCGAGGTCTTCCTTGAGGCATCTTGCCAGGGGCTTTCCCCGGAGCCGCTCCAGCAAAAGGCCCAGCAGCATGAAGTTCAGGTCGGAATACACCATGCCCCGCGCGGGCTCCGTGTGCTCCAGGGCGTACCGGAACACCGTGAAAAAGGGCTCATCCCTCCGGGAGTAGAAGGGATACCAGTCCACGATGGTGGAGGTGTGGGTCAGAAGATGGTACAGCGTGATGCCCTCAAGGCGCTTTTTCAGATACTCATCCTCCCGGATCTCACTGAAAAGATCCGTGAGGGGCGCGTTCAGATCCAGGCGGCCCTCCTCGATCAGGAACAGGATCTGGGTGGCCGTGGCGATCTTGGTCAGGCTGGCTACGTCAAAGACGGAACCTTCCTCCGCCTCCCCGGCGCAGAGCACCGCCAGGGTCTCCCGGCTGTTGAACACCCGCACACAGGCGGAGGGAAAATACTTTTTATCGCGGTACTGTTCCACGATGGGGCGGACAGCGTCCAGGATGATCTTTTCCGCGGTCATCGGTCTAACTCCTCCTTTCGGCCAGGGCATCGGCGATGCGGCCCCCGGCGCTCTCAAGGAGCGCGCGGGCCTCCGGGGCGTCCACCCCCGCCCTGAGCATCACGATGGCGGTCTTGCAGTGCCACCCGGCCTCACCGAGCGCCTTCAGGGCCTCTTCCGGAGAGACGCCCGCGGCTTCCCGGACGATGCCTTCGGCCCGGGCCTTCAGCTTTTCGTTGGTGGGCTTCACGTCCACCATCAGGTTGCCGTATACCTTGCCCAGCCTGATCATCACGCCGGTGGACAGCATGTTCAGCACCATTTTCTGGCAGGTGCCGCTCTTGAGCCGTGAGGAGCCGGTGATGACTTCCGGCCCGGGCACCGGGGCGATGGTGATGTCGGCGTGCCCGCTCATTTCACTTCCGGCGCAGCAGGTCAGGGCGACGACCGGCGCGCCGCAGGCGCGGGCATGATCCATCGCGCCGATCACGTAGGGCGTGCGCCCGCTGGCGGCGATGCCCACCAGCGCGTCCTTTTCGCCGAAACCGCGCGCTTCCAGATCCCGGGCGCCGGCTTCCCTGTCGTCTTCCGCGCCTTCGACGGCCTGGGTGACGGCCCGTTCCCCGCCGGCGATGAGGGCCACCACCAGCCCCGGATCCACGCCGAAGGTCGGGGGACACTCCGCCGCGTCCAGGACTCCCAGCCGTCCGGAAGTGCCCGCCCCGGCATAGAACAGCCGCCCGCCCCGCCGGAGCCGGTCACAGATCACGTCGACCGCCCGGGCGATGTTATCCAGTTCCTTCTCCACGGCCTCGGCGCACCGGCGGTCCTCCCGGTTGATCAGGGTGACCATTTCCAGGGTGCTCTTTTCGTCGATATGCTGCGTGGCGGGGTTGCGCTTTTCCGTATCGAGCCTGTTCAGTTCCATCGCATGCCTCCCGGACAAAGGTCCTCCGGTCCGAAAGCGGCCGGTCTTGGCAGACCGGCCGTCGGATCCCGAAGAGGGATCGGTGGATCAGGGACGCCACTTGCTGCCGTCGGCGAAGGTGACTTCCGTGATCTCGATCTTGACTTTTTTGGTGTCGTTGTGCACCCAGCACTCCCAGTAGGATTTCTCGCCCTTGGCGGGGATGGTCTCGTTGAGATAGTAGTAGGAGTAGGGGCTCGTGAGCCGCTTGCCCGCGTTGTTGTACTGATAGATGTTGAGCTTGGTGTACACGATCTTCTTATTGCTGTTGTTGTGGAAGGTCACATAGACCTCGTTGTAGATGGAGGTGTCCGTGATCTTCAGCACCTCGATGGTCAGGACGGGCTTGACGGATACCGCGCACTTGAGAGTGTCCTCGCCCACCTTGGCGCTGATCGTGGCATTGCCGTTCTTCACGGCGGTGACCACGCCGTCCTTGACCGTCGCCACGTTGGGGTCGGAGCTCAGCCAAGTCACCTTGGCGTCGCCCGCGCCCTTGATCTTCAGCGTTCCTTTTTCGCCCTTGGTGAGCACCATATCGGTCTGATCCAGGATGGGCCTGACATGCACGGTGGACATCACGAAGGTCTGCTTTCCCATGAGGGTCACGCTGATCTTCGCGGTACCGGCCTTCAGGGCCTTGATCTCGCCGTACTGGTCCACGGACACGACCTTTTTGTCGGAGGAGGACCATTTTACGTCGTCATCCTCTTCATCCCATACATAGGCCTGATATCCCCTGTAGTAGTACATATCGTATGTTTCGCCTGTGTCCAGGGTCAGTTTCTCCGCTCCGGGCGTGAACACGCCGACCCAGCAGCTCAGGGCCGTCCCGTCGCTCAGGGTGCAGCGGATCGTCGTTTTGCCGATCCCCTTCGCCTTGACGACGCCTTTGGAAGTGACCGTCGCGACGCTCGTGTCGTCCGAGATCCACTTGGCCTTGAGGCCGTCCTGGTCGTTGATCCTGAGGGTGAGCGAGCTGCCCTTGAGCATGTACCGCCTGCTCTCGCTCAGGGTGGGCACGGGCGTCACGCGGACGGTCTTGGTCAGGGTCTTTTTGCCGCCGATGGTCACGCTGATCTTGACAGAACCGGCTTTCAGTCCCTTGACCACGCCGGCGGAGGTGACGGAGGCGGTCTTCCTGTCGGAGGACTTCCACTTCAGGCTCGCGCCGATATCGGTCCAGCCGTACAGCGCGCCTTTATCGTTCCTGGTCAGGTCGACGGTGTCCCCGATATGGATGGTGACTTTGGACGGGGCGAAAGTCACCACGTGCACGGCGCACTCAAGCTGCGTGCCGTCGGAGAGGGCGCAGCGCACCACGGTGCTGCCGGCCTTGAGGCCCTTGACCGCGCCCGTCTTGGACACGGAGGCGATCTTCCTGTCGTCCACGGACCATTTGGCCTTCAGGATGTCCTGATCGATGATCTTGACGGTCCTGCTCTCGGACTTGGTCAGGTACAGCACGCTGTCGCTCAGCTTCGGGATCGGGGTGACCCTGATCGTTTTGGTGACGGGCTTCCCACCGTTGACGGTCATGGAGATCGTGGCGGTGCCCGCGGCTTTGGCGGTCACCAGGCCATCGGCGGATACCGTGGCGGTCTTTTTGTCGGAGGAAGTGTATTTGAGGGTCTGTCCCGCCCATGCGCAGGGCTCACCGTCGGCGCCCACGCTCAGGTCCACGGTGTCGCCTATGTGGACGGTCACTTTCTTGCCCAGGGTGGGCACGGTCACCCGGCAGCTCAGCTCGGTGCCGTCGGAGAGGGCGCAGCGCACCACGGTGCTGCCGGCCTTGAGGCCTTTGACCACACCGGCGGAAGTCACCGACGCGGTCCTGGGCGCGTCGGAGGTCCACACGGCGGTCAGGTCGTGCTGATAGGCGATACTGATCGGGATAGTCTCGCCCACGGCGGGATAGATGTCGGTCTTGTCCAGTTCCGCGGGATAATCGCCGTACATCGAGAGAGTGTAGCCCACCCGGCCGCTGCTGTTGGACACCTGGACCGTGTGCCGGCCCGCTGCCAGATCCATCACCACCGTGATCGTATCGCCGCAGTAGGCGAAGTTGTAATTATAGGAGGATGTGGCCGGCGCGCCGGAGATGTAGGATATCCGGGCGGTATAATTCACGCTGTGGCCAAGATTAGAGATATTGGTGAGGGAAAAGGTCACCCGGCAGTCCCGCTCCAGGGTGAAATCATGGGTGATGCTGCTGGTATACACTCCCTCCGGGCCGTAAAAATCGGCCGAAAAATCATGGCCCTCCGCCGCCGCACTCATCGCGCCGCCCGCCATCAGGAGCGCCGCCAGCACCAGAAGGACCAGGAGGGCAAGTTTTTTCGTCATAGGGAACGACCGCCTTTCTTGTTCTGTATTGATGGATCATTATTTCAGGATCCCTTCCGCGACGCCTTTTCTGACCGTGAGCAGCGCCCATCTGCCCATTTCCACGGCGCCGGGGTTCATGATCAGGACACCGTTGCGGTATTCCAGCTTCTGCCGGTGGGTGTGCCCGTACAGTACGGCCGCGGCGCCGTCCCTGAGGGCCCTGTTGTACAGCCCGTCGGTGCCGGAGCGCACGTACAGGGTGTGCCCGTGGGTCAGCACGGTCCTGACGCCGCCCAGCTCCTCCACCCGGACCGGGTCCGTGCCCGGCGTGGTGTACAGGGCGTCGCAGTTGCCGTACACCTGTATGACAGGGGGCAGGTGCTCCCGGAACCGGTCCAGGTCCCGGCAGCCGTCGCCCAGATGGATCACCGCGTCAAAGGGGCCGTACTGCTCGGAGGCCATCAGGATGCCCTCCAGCCGCCCCAGAAAGCCGTGGCTGTCACTGAGCACCAGGTATCTGTTTTCTTCCGTCACAGCTCCTCCTCCAGGACGGGCAGCATCTCCGCCATGGCTCTGGCCCGGTGGGACATGCGGTTTTTGTCCTCCTGGGCCATCTCGGCGAAGGTCTCCCCGGTCACGGTCTCAAAGTAGGGATCGTAGCCGAAGCCGCCGTTCCCCCGGGGGGTGTCGATGATCACGCCGGGGCACTCCCCCCGCACGGTCCTTTCCCGGCCGTCGGGGGTCACCAGGGCCATGGCGCACACGAAGTGCGCGGTCCTTTCCGTCTCGGGCACGCCGGCCATGTTGCGGATGAGCAGGTCATTGTTGGCCTTGTCATCGCCGTGGACGCCCGCGTAACGGGCGCTGATCACCCCGGGCGCCCCGTCCAGGGCGTCCACCATCAGGCCGCTGTCGTCCGCCAGGGCGCACAGGCCCGTTTCCTTCACCACGGCCCGGGCCTTGATCAGGGCGTTCTCCTCGAATGTGGCGCCGTTTTCGTCCACATCCCCGGAAACGCCGGCCTCGTTCAAAGTGAGCACCCGGTAGCGGTCCCCGAGCATCTCTTTCATTTCAGCGGCCTTGTGGGGATTGTTGGTGGCGATCACCAGGGTCCTGGGCGGCGCGATCACTTCCGCGCGTTTGCCCAGGGCGCGCCGCTGCAGGGCCATCAGCTCCAGGGCGCCCTGCTGGGCCAGGGTGTGCAGGCGCTGCATCTCGTCCCAGGTAAAGGGACGGCCCTCGCCCGTGCCCTGGATCTCCACGAAGCGCTCCGTGTCGTCCATCACGAAATTCATGTCCACCTGGGCGGAGGAATCCTCCAGGTAGCACAGGTCCAGCAGCGCGTCGTCATCGACGAAGCCGCAGCTCACCGCCGCGATCTGTCGGCGGATGGGGCTCTCTTTGATGAGCCCTTTGCGCATCATCTTGTCCACGGCGCAGCACAGGGCCACGAAACCGCCCGTGATCGCGGCGGTGCGGGTGCCGCCGTCGGCCTCCAGCACGTCGCAGTCGACAGTGATCGTGTGCTCGCCCAGCATGGCGCGGTCCACCGCCTGGCGCAGGCTGCGGCCGATCAGGCGGCTGATCTCCACGCCCCGGCCGTCCTTTTTGATCCCGTCCCGGGGCTTCCTCACCCCCGTGGAGGCGGGCAGCATCGCGTATTCCGCCGTGACCCAGCCTTCGCCCTTCCCCTTCAGGAAGGGCGGCACGCCCGTTTCCACCGATGCGGTGCAGATCACCCTTGTGCCCCCGGTCTCGATCAGGCAGCTGCCCCAGGCGCTGTGCACATAATCGGGGATGATCCGGTGATACCTCATTTCATCCCCTGCCCGCTGGTCGATCCTTTCCATTGTCCGCGGCCTCCTTCCGGTCCGTCTCGCGGCCCTTTCGGCTGAAATGTTGAACTACTGGGGAAGATCCATCAGGTTGATGCCCGTGATCTCGTCCGGCACCCGGCCGATGAGGCCGCTGACGGGATGGATGAAGATCTCGCCCGTCACGGAGATCCTCGCCTTGTTGAGGTGCCCGCCGAAGCACTTGTTGTCCTCGCCGCACAGGGTGATGTGCAGGTGCAGATAGGGCCTGAAGTCCCTGCGCGTGATATTGCCGGTGAGGTTCAGGATCTCCATCGATCCCGTGAAGGTGTTTTTCATATAGGCCTTTTTTTCGATCTCGTACACGCCCACCTCGGCCAGGTCGCAGGCGCCGATGCCGCTGACGGACGCGGCGGCGATATCCTTCTCAAGGCAGAACTTCTCCAGCGCTTCGAGGACTTCCTCACCGCGCTCGAGCCTCACCACATAATCGTTCTCGGTCTCAAGATACTTCATGGAGCACCTCCCGGTCCGGCAGTCATATTATAGGTACGGTCACAGTGGTCATCGTGCCGTATTATACCATGGAACGCCCTTTGCGTAAAGGGAGAGGAGCGGCCGCGGCGGCGCGGAAAAGCCGGAAAACTCTATTGATGGCCGCGGGTTTTTCGGGTACAATGGTCCGGCGGCGCGGCGCGCCGATCATGTTTTTTAAAGAAAGGGACACGTAAAATGCGCGGCTTTCCCTTCAGGTCTTTCGTGGGCAAGGTGGCGGTCATCGCCCTGCCCGTAGCCCTGCAGAACCTGCTGACCACTACCGGCTCCATGGTGGACACGATGATGATCGCCTCCCTGGGCAATACGCAGGTGGGGGCCGTGGGGCTGTGCGCCCAGTTCTCCTCGCTGATGTTCAGCTGCTTCTGGGGCTTCGTGGGCGGCGGGATGCTGTTCTTTTCCCAGTTCTTCGGCGCGAAGGACGATGACGGGATCGACCGGTCCTACGGCCTGACGCTGACCTGCATGATGACGGTGGGCGTCATCTTCTGCGTCCTGGCGGTGGGTTTTCCGGAGATGATCATGCGTCTGTACACCGACAAGGCGGCGATCCGCGAGGTGGGCGTGGAATACTTGAGGATCGTGGGCTGGGGCTATCCCCTCACGGTACTGACCATGGCGATGGCGGCGCTGCTGCGCTGCACGGGCAAGGTGCGCCTTCCGCTCTACGGCTCCGTGGCGGCGGTCCTCTCCAATATTTTCCTCAACTGGACGCTGATCTTCGGCCATCTGGGAGCGCCGCGCATGGGCGTGAGAGGCGCGGCCCTGGCCACCGTTCTGGCGCAGGCGGTGGGCGCGGTCACGGTGTTCTGCCTGGCGCTTCTTCAGCGCCACCCTTACGTGGCGGCTGTCGGCAAGCACTTCCGCTGGGGCCGGGATTTTTCCGGTGTTTATTTGAAAAAATGCTTCCCGATCATCATGAACGAGCTCCTGATCGGCGTGGGCAATATGGTGATCAATGTGGTGCTGGGCCGGCAGCCGGAGGAAGCCATCGCCGCACTGGCGGTGTTCCGCACCCTGGAGGGGCTCATCATCGGCTTCTTCGCCGGTTTCTCCAGCGCCGCGTCGGTGCTGGTGGGCACCCTGGTGGGGGCGGGGGAGGTGGACACGGCCTATGCCCGGGCCTGGCGCCTGACGTTCCTGTGCCAGGGCTTCATCGGGGCGGTGGCATCGCTCCTCATCCTGTGCCACACGCCGATCCTGAAGATGATGGGCATGACGGGCGCCAGCTTCTCGCTGGCTTTCGGCATGATGGCGGTCTACGGCGCCGCGGCCTTCATCCGCATGGGCAACTGGGCTCAGAACGACACCTTCCGGGCCGGCGGGGACGCCACCTACGGCACGGTGCTGGAGATCGTGTTCATGTACGCGCTGGTGCTGCCTCTCACGGCGCTGGCGGGCCTGAAGTTCGGCTGGCCCACCCTGCTGGTGTTCGCCTGCTGCTATGTGGATGAGCCCATCCGCTACGGCCTCATGCTCCGGCACATGTTCAGCGGCCGGTGGATGAAGCCGGTTACTCCCGAGGGGAAGGCCGCCATGGCGGCCTGGCGGAGGCCCGACAGGCTCAGGGGATAGGAAAAACAAACAAAAAAACAGGCCCGTCCGTTTCCGGACGGGCCTGCTGTTTCGCGCCTTACTGGTTGCGCATCGCGGCGAAGCACTCGCTGCAATACACCGGGCGATCCTCCCTGGGCTGGAAGGGAACCTTGGTCTCAGCACCGCAGTTCGCGCACACGGCGTCGTACATCACGCGGGGAGCACCGTTGTTCCTCGCGGCCTTGTGCTGCTGACGGCACTCACGGCAACGAGTCGGCTCGTTCTGAAAGCCCTTTTCCGCGTAGAATTCCTGCTCACCGGCGGTAAACACGAATTCGTTACCGCAGTCACGGCACACCAGCGTCTTGTCCTGATACATTGTTTTTAGACCCCCATGATAAAGAATATTTATTGGTTTGAAAACGGCTGACCTGGTCTTTGACCCCACACTCGCCTGCCGGAGCTTTGCTCATAGCTTTACGCCCCCACGCTGCTCTCTCGCGGTCTCCCGCGGCAGGACTCACATCTAAGCCGCACCATGATCCCCGGCCTTTGGCCGGATTACGTGGACCGTTTCGCCTGCGACTGGCATCGGCTTTCAACCACAGACCCGCTTCAACCAACGGGTATTATAATGCCAAACCTTGTCAGACGCAAGCGTTTTTTAAAAAAACTTGTGCCCAAAAGGCGCTTTTTTGGCCATAAGATCAGAAATATCCGGGCCGCGAAGGTCCGATGCGCCATTTCATTCCCGGCGCAGCACGGCACTGGTCTGGCCTTCGAGGGTCAGCACGGTCCCGTTCAGCTTCGCCTCGCCCGCGCCGATGAAGTCCGCCAGGACGGTGAAGGGGATATCCGTCACCGTGCTCAGGTCCACGGTGAGCTTCCGCTGGGTGGTGTTGTGCATCACCATCACGTCGCTGCCGTCCAGGGACACGATGAAGCCGCCCATCTTGCTGTCCGGGATCTTCAGGGCGGTATAGTCCCCGCCGGCGATCTCGGGATTGGCGGCGCGGATCATGATGAGACGCTTGTAGTAGTTGTACAGGCCCTCGGCCGGGGCTTTGAGATCGGCGACACTGTAGGGCGTCTGGCTGGCGCTGTCATAGGTGGTGCCCGCGGGATCCTTCACGGTGTCACCGTCCCCCCACAGCATGGCCAGGCGCCGGTTGGCGTCGGTGTTGGCGCCGCCGCGGGAGCCGCGCAGGCCGATCTCCTCTCCGTAGTAGATGAAGGGCGATCCGGGGGAGAGGATGTAGAGGTTGGCGGCGGTCTTCATCTGTCCGCTGGCCACGGTCAGGTAGCCGGCGCACCGGTCCATGTCGTGGTTGGAGATGAACAGGACGCTCCTGGCGCCTTCGCGCGCCTCACGGATGGAATCGAGGTAACGGTCCATATAGGCGGTGAACCGGTTCACGTCCCCCGCTTTGGCGGTCTCCGCGATCAGCCCGTTCACCTGGCTGAGCGTAAAATTGAAGCAGTCGCCCGCGGCGGTGTACTGGTTGATGATGCCCTCGCCGTCCCACACCTCCGACACGGTGTAGACATCGCTTTTGATCTTCCGGATCTCACCGATGTACCAGGACCAGAAATCGACGGAGCGCTGGTTCTCGCCCAGGTAGATGTATTTCGCGGCGTCGAACCTAAAGCCGTCCACGCCCAGATCCAGGTAGAACTTCGCCACGTCCAGGACGGCCTCACGCACGCTCTCGTTGTCGAAGTTGAGCTCCGGCATGCTGTCGGAGAAATTGGCCTCCACCATGATGTCCAGGCCCGGGACGCGGGTGAAGTGTCTTCCGGCGGGCTGGGGATCGCCCGCGGGCTGCCACACGTAGAAGTCATAATACGCGTTGCCGGGATTGTGCATCAGGTGGGCGTTGGTGAAATTCCTGAACCAGCGGTTCCCGGTGCCCGTGTGGTTGATGGGCAGGTCCAGGATCACCTTCACGTTCCGCTCGTGGCATTTGTCCACCAGTTCCTTCAGGTCGTCCAGCGTGCCGAAAGCGGGATCGACGGTGTAGAAATCCGCCACGTCGTACTTGTGATACGTGGGAGATGAGAACACCGGCGTGAGCCACAGCCCTTCCGCCCCCAGGCTCAGGCCGGAGCGGGGGTCGCCGTCGTTCAGGTAATCCAGCCTGTTGATGATGCCCCTCAGGTCGCCGGTCCCGTCCCCGTCGGAGTCGGAGAACGAGCCCACGAAGATCTCGTAGAACACCCGGTCCAGGCTGCCGGAAGGGGCCTGACCGAAGAAGCTGACGTCGTCCACGATGGCTTCGCCCCGATCGGACAGGGGATAGACTTTGAACAGGTCGTCGTCCGCCAGGGCGCACGAGGATATCAGGCACAGGACCGAAAGGACGATGAGCGCTTTTTTCATATTATTATCCCTCCTTGCGCAGTCAGGATCGATGTGGGTTTTTGCCTGGTGACATCTTATCGCCGCGCGGGGATGTTGTCAAGCGGAACGGCGGGGCCGGGCTTTCCCCGTTCCGCGGGATGTGGTATAATCCTCAAAAAAGCTTCGAAAGGCGTTTGGCGATGATGGAGCTCTACTCACTGAAGGAATGTGAACGGTCCGGGATCCGGGCGGCCCGGGCCCGGCGGGCGGCCGCTGGCGGTCTCATCGCCGCCCTCGCGGTGTGTGTTTTCCTGTGCCTTAAGGTCACCACCCTCAACGCGCGGGCCTTCTATCTCGCGGCGGTGGCCGTGTCCACCCTGGGGGGATGGGCGGCGATACTGATCTGGGCTCTCGGGTACCGGCCGCGCAGAGCGGAACATATCCACATGAAGGGCATGCTCGAAGGGCCGCGTGAGGGATTCGCGGGCACCCTGGGCTGCCCGGGGGGCATCACGCCGATCCCGGGATCCATCAGCGTGCGCCGCGTCCCGCTCCTTTCGGAGGAGGGGAGCGTTTCCCTGCTCATCTACGCGCCTTTTGCCAAAGATCTGCCATCGTCAGGCGCGCGGGTGCGGGTGGAAACGGTGAGCCGGTATATCGTGTCCTGGGAGGTGATCGGGTGAGCGGTTTGAGAAAAGTGCTTTACCTGGTGCCCCTTCTGCTCCTGTGGCTGCTGTTGTCCGTCATGGTGTGGGGCGCCGTGTTCACCCGCATCACCGACGCGCCGGCGGAGGAGAAGCTCACCGTGTATATCGACGGGCCGGTCCGGGAGGGGACTGTACTGGCGGCGGCGCTGGAGAAAAACGCGCAGGGGCGCGTCCGCATGGTGAAGGTGCACCCCTTCGATTACGCCATGTTCGATCTGGAGACCATCGCCGCGGGGGACCTGTACATCGCTCCGGAAACGGACGCGGACACCTACAGGGACTGGTTCGCGCCGCTGCCGGAAACGCTTCTGGGCGCGGGGGAGATCCTGTACCGGGATGATGTGCCCCTGGGAGTACGGGTGTACGACGCCGGGACGGGGGAGGGCTGCCTGAAGGGCTTCATCCTGTATCCGCCCGCCGGGACGGGGGAGGACTGGTACCTGTTCCTGGGCGCCGCCTCCCGGCATGTTTCGGGCCATGACGGCGCCGTGGACGACGCGGCCGTGCCCGCGGCCGGGATGATCCTGAGGACCGAGTAAACGGGATATGACGGAAAGGAGCTTCATAAGATGCACAACAGGAATTTCATCGCGCTGATCCTCATGGCCGCGCTGCTGCTGAGCGCTTTTGCCTCCGCCCGTGCGGAGGGCGATCTGTACGTCAAAAAGGTCGAGGGCCTGCCGGAGGATTTCATTTTCGGCATGGACGCCTCCATCGTCATCGCCGAGGAGAACAGCGGCGTGAAGTACTACGGTTTTGACGGCCGGGAGGAGGACGTGTTCAAGGTCCTTTCCGACAACGGCTTCACTCACATCCGGGTGCGGGTGTGGAACGATCCTTTCGACGCGGAGGGCCGCGGTTACGGCGGGGGGAACTGCGATATCGCGACCGCTGCGGCGATCGGCGTGCGGGCGGCGAAGTACGGCATGAAGCTGATCGTGGACTTCCACTATTCGGATTTCTGGGCGGACCCGTCCAAACAGATGGTGCCCAAGGCCTGGGCCGGGATGGAGATCGAGGAGAAGACTCAGGCGGCCTATGAGTACACCCGGGACTGCCTCACGGTGCTCAGGGAGGCCGGGGTGGATGTGGGCATGGTGCAGACCGGCAACGAGACCAATAATCTCCTGTGCGGGGAAAAGACCTGGTTCAACATCCAGTACATCATGCAGGCCGGGGCCCGGGCTGTGCGGGAGGTGTATCCGGAGGCCCTGGTGGCCCTGCATTTCGCCAACCCTGAAAAAGCGGACAGCTACATGACGTACGCCAAGAAGATGGACTACTACGGGGTGGATTACGACGTGTTCGCCACGTCCTACTATCCCTACTGGCACGGCACCCTGGACAACCTGGCCCGGGTGCTGAGCGACGTGGCGCAGACCTACGGCAAAAAGGTGATGGTCATGGAGACCTCCTACGCCTGGACGCCGGAGGACTTTGACTTTTTCGGCAACACCGTGTCGGACGGCGGCGGCATCGTGAAGAACTATCCCTTCACGGTCCAGGGACAGGCCAACTGCCTGAGGGACATCACCGATACCATCGTCAACAGGACCGTGAACGGGATCGGCGTGGTGTACTGGGAAGGCGCCTGGATCCCGGTGGGCACCTCCTCCTGGGAGGAGAACAGCGAAAAATGGGAGCGGTTCGGTTCCGGCTGGGCCTCGAGCTTCGCCAAAGCATACGATCCGGACGACGCGGGACGGTACTACGGCGGTTCCGCGGTGGACAACCAGGCCCTGTTCGATCCCACGGGGCATCCCCTGGCATCCCTCAGGGCTTTCGCCCTGATGCGCCATGGGCAGACGCCCGAGATCCGCCCGGACGCCCTGGAGGACGTGACCCTCATCTGCGACCTGAACGCGCCCCTTGTACTGCCTCAAACGGTCAACGCCGTCATGACGGACGACTCCCGGCAGGCCGTGCCGGTGGAATGGGACCTTTCGGAAGAGAAGGACGCCCTCATGCATTCCTCCGGCCCCGAGCGGTACGAGATCACCGGCACGGCGGGGGGCATGACGGCCCGCGCCTTCGTGTCCATGGTGGAGTACAACTACCTGACCGACTACAGCTTCGAGGAGGGCGGCCGGGGCTGGGTGCTGACGGACCTTAAGAAGGCGGACGAACTTTATATCGAGGACAAGAAGACCGATTCCCTGACCGGCACGAAGCACGCCCATTTCTGGAGCGCGGCGCCTGGCAGCGTGGAGTTCACCCTGGAGCAGACGGTGGAGGATCTGCCCGCCGGCCGGTACCGCTTCACCGTGTCCGTCATGGGCGGGGACGCGGGCGACCAGGAGATATACGCTTACGTGAAGACCGGCGGGGAGATCAAAGTGACGGCGCCCCTGAAGATCACCTCCTACGGCAGCTGGGACACGGCCGCCGCGGGGCCTTTCGAGCATAACGGGGACGGCCCCGTCACCGTGGGCGTCTACGTGCGGTGCGGCGGCGCGGGCAGCGGAGCCTGGGGCAAGATCGACGACGCCATGCTCAATTCCGTTGCGGCGGACTGAGTACTTTTGTGGTTTTTTTGAGTCAAACGGGATTGACAAATCCCGATGGATGGCATAGAATATCCGCACATCAACAGGAGATATGCGGGGGCCTTTTTTCCGTATGTCGTTCCTGAATAAAAAAAGAGAAAGGAAGCACCATTATGAAGAAATTTCTCGCTATCATGATGGCGGTCGTCATGGTCATGTCCATGGCCCTGTCCGCCAGCGCCGCCAGCCTCGCCGGCACCTATGACATCACCGTCTGGGTCGCCGAAAAAGCCGTTGACCTGACCAAGAAGCAGATCGATGACTTCAACGCCACCAATGACGCCGGCATCGTGTTCAACGCCACCGTGGAGCCCGTTTCCGAAGCCGACGCCGCCACCAACATGATCACCGACGTGGAAGCCGGCGGCGACCTGTTCTGCTTCGCGCAGGACCAGTTCGCCCGTCTGGTGCAGGCCGGCGCCCTGA
>JAEEGL010713301.1_pt1 | contig 15165 bp, 14 predicted proteins | sample 9134231 | NCBI WGS metagenome assembly JAEEGL01 (sample SAMN16246548, study PRJNA631951) | gut metagenome | biome: gut microbiome; feature: rumen; material: fiber-attached | host: Bos | place: Iran: Karaj | collected 2018-10 | reverse complement strand
GTTAGATATGGAATAAATAGTAACAAATATTTTGAAGTGTTTGGTAAACATGAACCTATAATTGAGAAAAAAACATTTGAAATTGTACAGCAAAAAATGATAAAAAAAACAAATGTTTATGACAATATAATATGTAAATGCGGTAAAAAATTAAGAAAGAAAAAAATTAACTATGCTTCTTCTAAGAAAAAGAAAATAGAAACAAGGTATAAATTCTACTGTACTAATTGTAAAATAAATATTAGTATAAAAAAATTAGACAGACTTATAGGCGATGAAATAGACAATTGGCAAAATATGAATTATAAAGAAAAATTAGATATAATGTCTAGAAAAAAAGAAATTATTGTAAATATTGAATAAAAATGTAAAGATAATGTGTAAATTTACAAAAATATTGCGTAAATTAATTTACATTATTAAAAAACAATCATATGATATATATAGGTGATTGTAATGAAAATATTGAAGATGTTGTTTATACATGCTGGTTTTATTTTCATAATATTTGGTATATCAATTATTTGTATTGATCAAGTGTCAGCAACCATAAGAAATTATTATGATGATTTAGAAAAAAGTAAAGAAATAATAAAAAATGTTGATGAACAATACAAAATATTTAAAGATGGAGCAACAAATGTAAAAGAATCAATTGATGTAGTATCATCATCATTTAATTTTTATCTTGACGATTTTGAAAATGAAAATAGTAAAATTATGAAAAATATTTCCAACGTTGAAGAAGAAATAGAAAAATTAAATATTACAGCAAGTGCACTAATTAATAATTGTAACTATGATTTAAACAACTCATTTATGGACAATCAATGTAGTAGTTTTAAAATAAACTACAAAAATATGATTTCTTCTTATGAAGAAATGATAAAACAATACAATAGTGTTATTGATTATTACAATGAATATGCAATAAAAAACGATAAAGAAACCGTTGACAGTTATACAAATCAATTAAGCGATAATGTAAAAGAAATATTAGATAAAAATATTTAAGGAGGAGAGCATATGAAAAAGAGATTTGATTGTTACAAATTTTTAACAGTTTTTACTCTCTTTTTAATGCCAATATCTATCTCAATTTTAATTGTAATGCTTAATAATTATGAAAAATATGATTCGACTTTAAAAACAGCTATATTGCTACTAAATGTTGCATTCTTAACCACATTTATTTATTCATTTTTAAATATGATTAAGCAAAAACGTATAATAAATACAAATAGAATAATTATTAAATTTGCAGTTTTATTACTATTTGTAGCTTATGTATTTGAAATTGGTACAATGATTAAATTTGTCTACTATGATGATAACTTTAAAGACTGGTTAATAACTTCAAGTGCTAGTACAATTAATCACAAAGGACTTGCTACTAAAATATATAGTAAATATACAGTAGATGAAGTTTTAGAAAATAAAGAAGAAATAGAGCCAGATTTGATTGATTTTTCGGTTGACTATGACATAAGTCTTTATGCTAATGAATATGAAAAAGAAATACTTGAAAGAGAAGAAGGAACATTATATAAGGTAATTAAAATATCTGGTAATACAACTTTAACTGGATCACCATATGTTGGATATTTAACAGTAATATATGATCCATCACATATAAAACTTGCAAAGAGTACGGGAGCAGGTACTACAGAAGAAGCTTATGGTGAAAGACTTGACGTCATTGCCAAAAAAAACAATGCCTTAGTAGCAATTAATGCTGGAGGATTTCATGATCCAAATTGGAGTAGTAATGGGGGAATTCCTCATGGGGATGTATTTATTGATGGAAAATTAGATACAACTTTTGAAAGAGCTGAAATGTTCGGTGGTGGAATAATTGGGTTTGATAATGAAAATAAACTTATATTGAAGAGGATGACTACTGAAAAAGCTATTGAAATGGGCATAAGAGATGCTGTTGACTGGGGACCATTCTTAATAGTTGATGGAGTTAATAAATATAAAGGAGAATATTCAAGTTGGGAAGTAGGAAGAACTGCTATTGCTCAAAGAGCAGATGGCATTGTTTTATTTCTTGTAATAGACAACTTACAAAGTCATTCTAAAGGAGTAAACTATGCTGATGAAGCAGCTATCTTAGAGAAATATGGTGCTGTTACTGCAGCAAATTTAGATGGAGGAACTTCAACAGCAATGGTTGAAAATGGAGAATATGTTAATTCACCATGGAATGGTTCTAGACCAACTTTTAGAAGAATACCAAATGCATGGATTGTTGTAGAATAGGGACTTTTTGAATTTAGGTTCACCTAAGTCATGAGTTACCATTACAGCAGTCTTTTTTTCTTGTTTAATTATTGCATATAAATCATCTGATAATGAAAGTCGAGTTTGATAATCAAGTGCAGATAATGGTTCATCCAATAAAAGAATATCAGGATTTATTGCAAGTGTTCTAATAAGAGCAACTCTTTGCTTCATTCCACCAGATAGTTCAGAAGGATATTTATATATAAAATCAGCAAGATCATATTTTTTTAATAGTTTAATAACATTTTTTTTGTCATCATCAGTTACTTTACCATTTATTTCTAACCCAATTAAACAGTTATCCAAAATATTTCTCCATGGAAATAATGAATCGTTTTGTAACATATAACCAATTTTAATATTATTTCTATCAAATGATATTGTCCCTGAACTTTTATCTTCGAGACTAGCTAAGATTGAAAGAAGAGTAGACTTTCCACATCCTGATGTTCCAACAATAGAAATAAATTCATTTTCATAAATATTTAAAGAAATATTATCAATTGCTAATGTTTCACCACTTATATCATGATAATATTTTTTTAAATTTTTTATTTCTAATAATTTTTTCATTATTTGTAAATCAAATCAGAATACGGAACTTTTTCATCTAATTCATTTGCATTTATCATAATGTCTTGTAAATGATTAAATGATTCTTCCTTAAATTCAGTGTTATTGGGCCATGCTTCAATTTTTTTGTAACGATCTATAACCATAGCTAAATCTTCAATAGATGTGTCAGGGAAAAAAGAACTTATTGCTTCTGCCACTTTTTTACTATCATTATTATTAACAAAATCTAATCCTTTTTGAATTGCTTTACTGAAATTTTCAATAACATCTTTATTTTCATTAATGTAACTTTTTCTTGCACTATATGAAGTATATGGTACTATTCCTCCAAGTTCACCAACACTTGCAACAACATATCCTAATCCTTGTTTTTCAACTTCCAATGCATTTGGTTCAAAAAGAGTAACATAATCACCAGTACCACTAATAAAAGCTCCTTGCATAGCAGCAAAAGCAATACTAGTATCAATTGTTAAATCGTTTTTATCTATACCATTTTCTTTTAATGCCCATTCAAAAGTCATTTCAGGCATTCCACCTTTTCTACCACCAATGACATATTTTCCTTTTAATTCATCTAACTTAAAGTTATCATTTTGATTCCTTGACACTAAGAAACTTCCATCTTTTTGTGTCAATTGAGCAAAAGTTTTTAAATAATTGTTTTCTTCACCTTGATAGACATAAATAGTTGCTTCTATCCCAGATAATCCAATATCAATATCATTTGATAATATAGCAGCAACTACTTTATCTGCACCACTCGCAAGTGTTAGATCAATATCTAATCCATAATCTTTAAAATATCCATTATTAATTGCAGCATACTGTGGCGCATAAAAAATACTATGTGCTACTTCAGCTACTTTAACTTTTTTCAAAGTGTTTTCTTTGTCACTACTTGATTTAAACAATGTTAATATTGATATTAAAAATATAACAACAATTCCAAATATTTTTATAATATTATTTTTCATTAATCCTCCTTATTTTTCTATGTATTATATGTTTAATTAATTTTTTGCATGGGCCAATATCATTAATTAATAATAGTTTATATTTAAAATAATTAAAGTGATGTTAAATAATCATTTTAATTAATGAATATAGATAAAAAATAGTTTTAATTTATTGTAAAGAAACATGTACATAATAAAAAGCTCTTTACACTTTAAATATAAAATTTAACAGATATAAGCATCTATTTTATAATTTTGAATAAATAAATCCACAATTTGTGATAAAATTATAATGGGTGGTCGTAAGTATGTTTTTTATTTTATCAATTAATATTTTTATAGTTATTATTCCAATCGTAATTATAGCAATTGCAGGAATTGTATTTTTTATTTTAAAAAAGAAAAAAATTATTAAACCAATAGCAAAAAAGGGAAAGAATATCACTGAATGGTCATATCAAAGATTTTGTTTGTTTTATGGGAACATGATTTTACCAGATCATAAATTTCATGAAAAACTACAAAGTATAAAAAAATCGATTTTAGATGATAAATTAGAGAATATCGATGAAATTGCAACAAAAGCAGGTTGTTCTTTTGACGAATGCATTTTAAAAATTAGATATTTAAAAAATAAACTAGTTATAGGAGATTATGTCATTGATAAATATAGTAGAAAAGTAAAAATGTGCTCTCCAGAAGAAAAGAAACTATTAGAAAAATATCATGATTTAATATATGTAAAACATTATCAAATAGATGAGATGGCGACAGAAGTTCCTAACTATCATAATATGCCTATAGCTATTTTAAAAGAGGATATTTTTAAAGACATAAAATACTTAAATGACAAAATGTTAATAAATGGAATAAAATTTAAAGAAGATGAGAAAAGAATAATCTATTATTCAGTTGAAAAGAATAAAAGAGAAGAAACACATAAAACAAAAAACTGTCCAAAGTGTGGAGCTTTAGTTGGAATACCAACTGGAGGACAAGGAAAATGTATTATGTGTGGAACAATTGTTTCTGAGAACGGTAAACAAGTTCAAGAAAAAATATAGGTAATGAGATGAAATTCTTTAAAAATATTTTTAATAAAGATAAAGCGGAATCCAACAAAGGGAAAATAAGTGATTGGTCATATCAAAGATTTTCTAATTTCTATGATAATATTTCTTTACCTGATCCAGAGTTTGATAATAAGATAAATTCTATTATTAATTGTGTAAAAAATAAAAAAATGGAAAGCATTGATGAAATTGCAGAAAAATCTAATTGTACTTTTGAAGAATGTGCTTTAAAAATAAAATATTTAAAAAATAAAAGAGTATTAGATGATTACTATATTGATAGAATAAATAGAGCAATAAAAAAATGTACTCTAGAAGATCAAAAAATACTAGAAAAGTATTATACAATGCTTTATTTTAATCATTTTCAAGCTGATGAAATGGCAATACGTATGCAAAACTTATACAAAAGAGATATAAAAGAAATTGCAGATGAAATATTTAATGATATTAAGTATTTACATGACAAATGTATAATTAATGGTATTAAACTTGATGAAGAAAAGAAAAAAATAATTTATTATACTGTTGAAAAACATAAAAAATCACTTTTTTATACAACTATCAACTGTCCAAAATGTGGAGCATTAGTAGATGTATGCCGTGGTGGAAGCGGTAGATGTGATTATTGTAACTCTATAGTAGAAGATGAGTATTAACATTGATTTATTCAATGTTTTTTTCATATTTTAAACTAAAACAAATATATTAAATTGAAAGGAGTTTTTTGTGAATACTTATACAGTTCAAAAGGGTGATACTCTTTATGGAATTGCCAAAAAATTTAATACATCTGTTCAGTTAATAAAAGAATTAAATAATTTAAGTAGTAATACACTATCAATAGGACAACAACTAAAGATAAATAATAATAATGATAAAGAACCAATTGAATGTATTGTTTACACAGTAAAAAAAGGAGATAACTTATATAATATTGCCAAAAAGTATAATACTACAGTTGATGAAATAAAAAGATACAATAATTTAAAAAGTAACTTATTAAATATTGGAGATAGAATAGTAATACCATGTAATGAAATTAATGATTATATTCCAGGAGGATATGTTTCATATACAGTTGAAAAAGATGATACACTATATAAAATTGCAAATAAATTTGGAACGACAGTAGATAAAATAATAAAAGATAATGATCTAAAATCTAATACATTAACAATTGGTACAGTTTTAATAATTGATGATGTAAAAGGAGTTTCTTCAGTTTTAGAGTGTTATGGTAACGATGAAGTATCATTCAATCAAGACAAATACATTGTACAAAAAAATGATTCACTATATTCTATAGCAAAAAAATTTAATACGACTGTTGATAACTTAAAACAAATTAACAATTTACAAAGTGATATATTAACAATTGGTGAAGAATTAATAATACCAAAAAATAGTAGTAATAATATAACTCATATTGTTCAAAAAGGAGAGAGCTTATACAGCATTGCAAAAAAATACAATACGAGTGTAGAACAAATAAAAAATAAAAATAATCTAAAAAGTAATCTTATAAGTATTGGGCAAAAATTAATTATTTAGGAGATTTATGGAATATTATTACGAAAGTGAAGATTTTAAAAACACAGGAGTATATAAGAACTTCAATAATATACATACTGGAACAGGAATACTTAAAATAGAAGCATATACTGCAAATGGAGCTTATCCTCTTAGTAATGTTTCAATAAAAATATCAAAAAAGTTTGGAAATGATACAGTTGTTTTTTTTGAAGGGAAAACAAATGATTCTGGAATAATTGATAATATAATTCTTCCAACAAGAAAAATGAATGAAGAAGTAATTGAAGCATCAGATATTCTATATACAACATATGATTTAATTGCAAGTTATCCAAAATATGATATAGAAAAGAAATATGATGTTTCAATTTTTGATAATGTTAAAGTTATTCAACCAATAACATTCCCTTTAAATGATTTTGTTAATGGTGATTCAATTGAACAATAAAGTTAATTATCCAATAATTCCAACAAATATTGTTGTACATTTGGGAGCACCAAATGAAGCAGCAAGAAATGTGACAGTACCATTTGCAACATATATAAAAAATGTTGCATCTAGTGAAATATATCCGACATGGCCTGATGCTGCAATAGAAGCTAATGTCTTAGCAATTATATCATTTACATTAAATAGAATATATAACGAGTGGTATCCGTCTAGAGGATATTCCTTTGATATAACGTCTTCACCAAAATATGATCAAACATTTATTGAAGATAAAGAATACTTTGATACAATTTCAAAAAAAGTTGATGAAATTTTTAATAACTATATTTATAGAGAAGGACAAATACAACCACTATATGCAGTTTACTGTGATGGAAAAGTTACAACATGTAACGGACTTTCTCAATGGGGAAGTGTATCACTCGCAAGATCAGGAAAAAGTGCGCTGGATATCTTAAAATATTATTATGGAAATGACATTAGAATATTTAAAAATGCTCCTGTTGGAGAAATAGAAAGTACTTATCCAGGATATGTTTTAGAATTAGGAGAAGCAGGAGATCAAGTAAAAATAATTCAAAGCGAATTAAATAGAATATCAAACAATTATCCCTTAATTCCAAAAATAACAAAAGTTAATGGAATATATGGTATAGATACAGAAAATGCTGTTAAAAAGTTCCAAGAAGTATTTAATCTAAAAATAACAGGAACTGTTGATTATTCAACATGGTATAAAATTAAGTATATTTATAATGCCGTAAAACGATTAAATGATTTATATTCTGAAGGAATAAGTGAAAGTGAATCGATTGTAACGTTTGCAAGCAAATTAGAATATGGAGATACTGGGTTATTAGTTAAAGGATTACATTATTATTTAGGAGTTATAGCATTCTTTGATTCTGAATTACCATTACTTGAAATTAATGGAGTTTACAATGAAAACACTAGAAATATGGTTATTAATTTTCAAAATAAATACAAATTACCCGCTACAGGTATTGTTGATGCACCAACATGGATAAAAATAAGAGAAGTATATTTTAATACTTTAGAAAATGTTCCTAGTGAATATGTACAATATCGTGATGAGTTTTATCCTGGAAGAGTTATGTCAATTGGATTTAATGGAGAAGATGTAAAAAAATTACAAATGTTTTTATATCAAGTGTGCGAAAAATATAAAAATATTCCAGGTGTTAGAGTTACAGGAATATTTGATGACTTAACAGAAAGATCAGTTTTATCTTTACAAAGAAGATTTGGAATTGAAGAAAGTGGTGTTGTTGGACCAACTTTTTGGAATGATTTAGTTAATTATGTAAAAGAATAAAGCTATTATTATAGTTTTATTTTACTTTTTCTATAAAATATGGTATAATTGTTGCAACTATGGGGGTATAGGATGAAGAATATTGGGATAAATAGATTAGAGAATGTTAATGTAGATAAATTTACAAATACATGTAAGATGAAAATAAGAAGAGCGTTGTTTCCTTTAACAAGATTTATTGTAAAAGCAAATACAAAGCTTAATTCTTCAATGGATATTGTAGTAGATAATAGACCAGAATTAGATAAAGATGAGCAATACATTTTTACATCTACTCATTATTACACAGAAGATATTGGAGCAGCTATAGGAACACTTGATAGAAATGCATGGGTATTAATGGAAACAAAAAATCAGATAGAAAATAATAATAAAATGTATGGTGCATGGTTAAATGGAATAATCTATATCAATAGAAAAGATGAAAAAAGTAGAAAAGAATCTTTAGAAAAAATGAGTCATATTTTAAATAATGGAAGTTCAATGTTAATATTTCCAGAAGGTGGATTAAATAATAAAGAAAATGAAATATGTATGAATATATTTGATGAAACTTATTATTTATCTACAAATTGTGATAAAAAAGTTGTACCGATGGCATCAATTAGATCTGAAAAAGATAATAAAATACATGTACTTTATGGAGAACCATTAGATTTATCTGAATATAAAGTAGATTATAGAGATTCTGCTTATTTAAAAGAAACAAAGAAACTTGCTGCATGTTCTATAATACGTGATTCAATGGCATCATTAAAATATGAATTAATGGAAAAATATAATGAACCACTAAAACGAAGTGAATTACCAGAAGATATTCATAGATATTACCAAGATATAAGACTTAATGAATATATGAGAACAAAATGGAACGATGAAGAAACATTAAAAAATGAACTTATAGAATTTAAACCAAAAGTGTATATTAATTCAAGTGAAGCAATTGAAAACATTAAAAGAGTTAATTTATATGAAAGAAATATAAAAAATATACTAAATGAATGTATAAGTGACTATGGTCTTTCATATATTGAAGCTAGTCAAATATTTGGTATTTTAAAATTTGCTAAAGACCCAGAAGAAGCAAATGAATTAATTACTAAGTTTAAAGAAACAGTATGTTCTAATGAAGTTTACAATAAGATTCAACTATTAGAAACAAATCGAGTAGAGCCATATATCAAATCTTGTGAAATAAAAAGAAAAGAATATCCTGAAGATGTATGGAGATTTACAAACAACGTTCATTTAGGATTAGATAATGCTTCTAGTATTGCAAAAATAGTAACAGAAGAAAAAACAAAAGAAGAAAATAATAAATCTTTTGAAAATTATATTGATAACAATTATCAATTAATGAAGCTTATGAAAAAAGGAAAAAATAATAAAAGATAAAATATAAAGAATTTAAGGGGGAATTGAGTGTGGGACAGCAAACTAGTCTAGATAGACAAAAAAAGAATAAAGAACTAACAGAAAGTAATATTTCAATTAGAATTAAAAAAATTATTCATCCAATATTATTAAAAATGGCAGATTCAAAAATAGGTTATAAAATTGTAAAATCATGTAATTACTCAGGTAAGACAGCAGAATTTTCTAATGAACGTCCTTTGATATTTGCATGTAATCATACAACATCATATGATATTCCAATAGCATTAAAGGCAATTAATGAACATACATTTTTATTTGCTGCTAAACAAAGATTAGAAAAAGTTGATGAGTTATTCTTTAATCTAAATGGTACTATTTATGTTGATAGAAAAGATAAAAATGATACAAAATTGTCAAAAGATGCAATGATTTCTACACTAAAAAAGAAGAGAAATATACTTGTATTTCCTGAGGGAACATGGAATTTGACAGATTCTAACTTAATGCATGAAATGAAATGGGGAATTATTGAAGTTGCACAAAAAGCAAATGCATTAATTGTACCCTTAGCACTTAACTATAATTATGACACAAGAGTTTGTAAATATAGTTTTGGTAAGCCAATTGATGTAAACAATAAAGATAATAAAGAAGCAATTAGAGATGTTAGAGATGCAATTTCTACATTAAAATGGAATATGATTGAAGAAAATGGTACATTTGAAAGAAAAAATATTAATGTTGAAGAAGAAAGAAAAAAAATAATGCATTCAATAGATGAATATCCAAAACTAGATTATGAATACGAAAAATCTGTAGTATTTCATAGCAATCCTTCAGAAGATGAAGTTTTTGCACCAATAAAAAAATTAAATTATAAATAAGAATGTTAAACATTCTTTTTTTTTGATATAATAATCTTAAAGTAGGTGAGAATATGGATGGTATATCAAACTTATACATACCAGTTTGTGGACTATTTATATCAGTTTTATGTAATATATGCTTTTTTTGCAAAGAACGTGTAAAAAATAGAGAAACATCAATTTTTGCTAGAATACTAATTTATAGTTTAGTTGATAGTTTGGTAATGGTAACAATTTTCTGCTTAGCGATATGGAAAAGTAATTCTTTAGCCCTTCTAAAGTTTTTAAATAAAGTAGATTATGCGATGTATATATTATGGGCAAGTAATTTCTTCTTATATGTTTATTATATTACCTCAAAAAATAGTGAAAATAAGGCCAAATACTATGATTTCTTTTTTTACTCTACAACTGTGATTGACTTAATAGCAATGTTATTGATACTTATTTTAAGTGTAGATGTACATATAGATGGAAATATTATGTATAGTGATGGAAATGCTTTAACATGTACTTTATTTACGTGTGGAATATACGTTGCAGCAATTATAAGTTGTTTAGTTTTAAATATAAAAAATATCTTTACCAGAAAATTAACACCACTATATGTTTTAATATTACTAATTGGATTAGTAATGGTTGTTAATCAGATTGATAAGACAATTGTTATTATTTCAGCAGTACTAGCATACATAAATCTTATAATGTATTTTACAATTGAAAACCCAGATGTAAAAATGTTAAATGAAATGGAAAATGCTAAAGAATTAGCAGAAAAAGCAAATCGTGCTAAGAGTGATTTCTTATCTTCTATGTCACATGAAATAAGAACACCACTAAATGCAATTGTAGGTCTTTCTGAAGATATAGGAACATATAAAGATAAGGTGCCTCCTCAAGTAAAAGAAAATAGTGAAGATATAATAAATGCTTCTCAAACACTACTTGAAATAGTTGGTAATATTCTAGATATTAGTAAGATTGAATCAGAGAAAATGGAAATAGTAGAAGTACCATATAACTTTAAGGAAGATGCTACAACTCTTGCTAAGATTAATGCAGTAAGAATTGGAGAAAAGCCAGTAAATTTTAAATATTATATTGCAGATGATATTCCATATGAGTTATTAGGAGATAAAACACATGTAAAACAAATAATTAATAATTTACTTTCTAATGCTATTAAATATACCAATGAAGGAGAAGTAAATTTTAATGTTAACTGTATAAATCAAAATGGAGTGTGTGATTTAGTAATAACGGTACAAGACACAGGAATAGGAATAAAAGCAGAAAAAATAGATAATTTATTTAATAAGTTTGATAGACTTGATGTAGAAAAAAATACAACAGTAGAAGGAACAGGACTAGGACTTGCCATAACTAAAAAACTTGTTGAGATGATGGGTGGAAAAATAAATGTTCAAAGTACATATGGAAAAGGATCAATGTTTATGGTGACACTCCCACAAAAAATAAGTAAGATGACAGGACCAGTAAAAGAAGAACAATCTGGATTTGAAAGAACAATGATAATGCCAAAAGTAAATCCAAATCAAGAATTACCACAACAAATAGTAAGTGAACCACCAAAAGTAGAAGGAGTACCAACAATAGGAGAATACGGTGGAAAGAAAATACTACTTGCAGATGATAATCCATTAAATATCAAAGTAGCAAAAAGAGCATTAAAAGACTTTAACTTTGAAATAGATGAAGTAAAAGATGGACAAGAAGCAGTAGATAAAGTTAAAAGTGGAATTAAATATGATTTAATATTAATGGATATCATGATGCCAAATATGAATGGAGAAACAGCTTTTCAAGAACTTAAAAAAGATCCAAACTTCAATGTACCAACAATAGCCTTAACAGCAGATGCCGTAGCAGGAGCTCAAGAACACTACAAAGAAGTAGGATTTATAGATTATCTTGCAAAACCATTTACAAGAGATCAAATAAAAGAAAAATTAGACATAATATTTAATAAAGTACCATAAAAATTGAACTGATAAGATAAATGTAGACACAATAAAAGTGTTTACATTTTTTCTTTTGTTATAATTTTAATAAGGGAGATGATACTATGGGAAGAAAGAAAGGAGGAGGGAAAAAGTATTGGTCAGCAGAAGAAAAATATCAAATCATAAAACCAGCATTATATTTAGAAAAAAGCACATGGGATATTACTAGAGAAACTGGATTAAGTAACGGAATGATAAATAACTGGATAAAGTCATATAGAGAAAAAGGATATGATGGTTTAGTTCCTAAAATTAAACATAATAATCCACTTTCTAAATACTATAATAAAAAAGTTCTAACTCGAGAAGAACAGTTAGAATATGAAAATATGAAATTAAAAATTGAGGTTGAGCGATTAAAAAAAGGATATCTAATGGAAGGAGATGGTTCAGTTGTAATATTCAAGAAATAAAACAAAGAGAATTTGAAATAGTTGAATTATTAAGCAATGAATATTCGATAAAATCATTATGCAATGTAATGAATATATCAAGAAGTGGTTATTATAAATGGTTAAAAAACAAAAATGTGCTAAATAGATATGAAATAAATCGTAAAGATTTAGAAATATTAATCAAAGATATTCATAATAAAAAGAAAAGTTATGGGTATAGAAGAATAAATGCAATAATAAGACGTGAAATTGGATGGGTTGTATCAAACAATTTGGTACATAAAATATGTAAATTATTAAGAATAAAAAGTAAAGCTAAACATTATTCAGTATATAAAAAACCAGGAGAAGAATCTATAAAATATCCTAATTTAATAAATGGAAATTGGGAAACTAAAAGACCATTAGAAAAAGTTGTTACAGATACAACAATGATATGGTTTAAAAAACAAAGATATGATTGGACTTATTATATAGATGTTTTTAATGATGAAATAGTAGGATCAAATGTATGTAAATTCTTACATTGTAGTAATCCGATTAATCATAAATTAGCTTTAGAAAATATGTTAGAAAGCAAAATAAAAAGAGGATATGAAAACCTTGATACAATTATGCACAGCGACCAAGGTATCATTTATTCCTCAATTGCACTTTCGCAAGTACATAAAGATTATACCATAATCAGATCAATGTCGAGAATAGGAACACCGACAGATAATCCGATTATTGAATCTAAAAATGGTTGGTTAAAGAAAGAAATGTATATAGACTTTAATCAAGAAGACTATGAAAAAGTCGGCGACTATATTAATGCAATAATTGAAGATCATAACAATTATAGACCAAGTTATGCTTTAAATTATAAAACCCCAATTGAGTACAGAACTCAATTAGGGTTTAAATAATACTTTTTAAATGTCTACTTTTTATTGACTAGTTCAATAAAAAATGGTACTTTTTATATAAATTATAATTCTTTCTTTTTTTTATAATAAATGATATACTTTCATTATAGTAGAGTACTGAAGTAGTACATCTTTTATAAGTGAAAGATGGTGATGAAATGATAAAAAATGAAAAAAATAAAGTAGGGAAAAATCTACTTTCTTTTAAGTTAATTTTAGTCATCTTTCTATTTATATTTGGAGTAATATGTATAATTGAACCAAAAACAAAATTTATAACAAATACAATTAATAAATTGGCAGGAGTTTATACAGAAGAAGTAAAAAAAGTAGAAATAGAATCAAGTGATTATGATAATCCAGGATCATGGCATATAGATAAGAGTGCTAAATGGACAGGAATTAATACTGCTCAAGTAATGTTTGATGTTAATTCAGTTATAATAGCAGATGATAATTACAAAGACATTGTATTAGTACTCGATATATCTGGATCAATGGATGGAGATAAGATAGAAAGAGCAATAAATGATTCTAAAGAACTAGTAAGTTATTTACTAGAAGAACCTCTTAATAAAATAGCAATAGTAACATTTGATACTACTTCATCAATAATATCAGAGTTTTCTAGTAATAAAGATGATTTATTAAATAAGTTAGATTCCATAACAACAACAGGAAATACAAATTATAATGCAGCACTTCAAAATGTAGATGTAGTAATGGATGGATATACAAAAGAAGATAATAGAGATATAGTAACATTATTTTTAACAGATGGTTACCCTAATGAAGATACACCAAATCAAATAGGAACATATGAAATATTAAAAGACAAATATCCATATATGACAATAAATGGTGTTCAATATGAAATGGGTACAGATATTATAGATGAAATAAAACAAATAACTGATTCACAATGGGTAGCAGATCAATCAACATTAAATAATGTATTGTTTGAAGCTTCCATTTCACCAATTGTATATGAAGATTTTATAGTAACAGATTATATTCATGATGATTATTTTAGAATAAATAGTGTAAATGATATAAAAGTAACAATAGGAGAAGTAACATTAACTGAAGAAGAAGGATTACAAAAGATAACGTGGAATTTAGGTAAAAATAGATATATGACTGGTGGAAATGCTAAGATGTATATAAATCTTACATTAAAAGAACAATATGTTGGAACTGAAGGGTTCTATCCGACAAATAAAAAAGAGACTATAGAATCAAAACTACCAGAAGATGTTACAAAGACAATAAATAGTAATGATACTCCTGTACTTAAAAATAACTATGAAGTAATATATGATACAAATACACCAGATGGATGTAGTTTACCATCAATACCTAGTGAAAAACATTT
>JAEEGL014986128.1_pt1 | contig 15166 bp, 10 predicted proteins | sample 9134231 | NCBI WGS metagenome assembly JAEEGL01 (sample SAMN16246548, study PRJNA631951) | gut metagenome | biome: gut microbiome; feature: rumen; material: fiber-attached | host: Bos | place: Iran: Karaj | collected 2018-10 | reverse complement strand
GTCACTTTCGGTCACTTCTCATCAAATTCGGCCACTTTCGGTCACCATTTCCGGGAGTTATTTCAACCCACCGAATCAGAACCTAACATACGGTCTGTCAATACCTTAAATAGAAATTGACAACTCACGATAGTCACCGATATAGCAGCTCCGGCTCCGGGTACAAGAAAGACCCTGTAAGTTGCTGAAAAATCATAGCACTTTACAAGGTCTTCTTTTATGTGAAGGAGAAAAATGGCTCAATTCCACCCTTCAGGGTGGTGTTTAAGAGGAAATTATTGTGGACCTTTGCGGATGCCAAAAACACGAAAATCACCAACCATATGAAAAAAACAACCAGGGAATACCTCGCACCTGAAGTGGAGGTAGTGGAAATGAGCCTTGTAACAAGCGTGCTCACAGGAAGTGAAAACCTTATTTCTAAACCGGGAGATTATACCGGAAGCGGAGAAGGTTTTGATTGGTAAACGCTAAAATGACACCATTATGAAAAAGACATTATTTACCATTTTAGCAATTGCAGCACTGGTATCTGCCTGCAACACCAAAGAGAATATCACCTCGGATCCTAAAACTGATGGTGTACCTTTCATCGCAACCGTCCAAGCCGGCAGCGAAGCATACATGCGTGCCGTGACTGAATCCGGTGGTAATATTGCAGTCGCTTTTAATGAGGGGGATCTTATCGCGCTCGTGTATGAGGTCGGCTCATCCATATATAAAACTGATGCGGAGGTCACATCTGTCGATGGTAGTGGAAAGGCCACTATTTCCGCAACCCTTCAGGCCGGTGTTGTAGATGGTACGGCTGTCACCTTGATTTATCCGTCGTCAGTTGCTACTGCAGGTGGCGCTGTGGCATCATCGGCTCTGGCCACCCAGGATGGTTCGCTTAGCTCAGCACGCGATGTACGCAAGGGGACTGGCTCCATCAAAGTCGATGGTACCGCCACTCTTGCCGGAGGAGCGACGCTCGATGCACAGTTCGCGATCTGCAAGTTCTCAGTCAAAGACGTGGACGGAACAAACGATCTTGAAGTAAGTAGCTTTGTCGTGAAAGACGGGGATAATAATGTCATTACCACTGTTACACCCGCTTCTGACGCCAGCACACTTTATGTTTCGTTACCGACCACTTCTGAACTTCTGTGGTTTGAGGCCGTCGTTGACGGGAAACCGTACATTGCCAAAGGAACCGCATCTCTGACCGCCGGCAACTATTATACACCGACGATAAAAATGGCCACTATTTTAAATGTGATTGGCGCCAATGGAAAGTATTATAAGGATAAGGCTGGTGCTGTCGCTGACGGCACAACCGCATCTGCAATCATTGCGTCTCTGGGCGAAGATACTGCAGAGTCTGGTTATCCGCATGGATTGGCCATAGGAATGGCTCTTGCAGGAGGAGGCACAAAGAAATGGAAATCATCAGACGGAATAGCAAACCCCGGTCAATATGACACTTATGCTCTTGCCCTTGCAGCAAAAGAGTCTGGTTCCGCTCTTTCGGCTGGAAAGAATAATGAAACGGATTATCCTGCTTTCTATCATGCATTGAATAATACCATAACGGCAGCCTCCGGCATTACGAGTGCTAAACCATCTTCCGGCACAAGCAACTGGTTCCTACCCTCCGTGTACCAATTTAATTTAGTAATCAAGGGACTGAGGGGCACATCCGATAACTTGACAAATATGGATAATAGTGCTTTAAGAGGGACAGATTTGTATTATACTATGACGGGTGTGGGATATAATAGTAGCGCTCCTTGGAATGGCACAGGAAATTATGTGTTGACAAGTACTGAAGTATCTGATAGTCAGGTCTGGGCCTACAGCAGTTCGGGAAAACTGGAAAAAAAGAACAAAACGGGCAGTTCTTATGTGATAAGCACACTCGCCTTTTAGTGTTTTTCTCTATACTTCAAATCCTCATGGATTACAGGGGTGCTCGGTTTCGGGCACCCTTTCCGGTATTTTGCGGAAGCGGGAGAATAACGTATCTTTGTGGAAGACAAGGATCATAAACTCCAGTTATGATAAGACGATTTCTCCTTTCCTTTGCCGGTTTGTTTGCCCTTGCGGTGATGGTTGCAAAGCCGGCTCCTTCGTGGCAGGCATCCTCACGGCAGGACATCCTTCTTGAAAAGGGCTGGATGTTCAGCCGTGATTCATCTTCCTGGCAAGCGGTGAGGGTTCCCCATGACTGGGCCGTTTACGGGCCGTTCAGCAGGGATAACGACCTTCAGGAAGTGGTTGTAACACAGAATTATGAGAAAAAGGCGACCGTCAAGACCGGCCGTACCGGCGGCCTGCCTTATGTGGGGTGCGGATGGTATCGCAGGGAACTGACCGTGCCTGAGGGGAAGCATGCAACCCTTCTTTTCGACGGGGCCATGAGCGATGCCCGCGTCTATCTGAACGGAAAGGAAATATGCCGGTGGCCATACGGTTACAATTCCTTCCATGTTGACATAACGCCCTATCTGCAAGAGGGGCCCAACGCCCTGGCCGTCCGGCTTGAAAACCTCCCATATTCCTCGCGATGGTATCCTGGAGCAGGACTGTATCGGAATGTGCATCTGATACTTACGGAAGAAATCCATGTGCCGGTATGGGGCACCCGGCTCACCACTCCTTCGGTGACGGAAGCTTCCGCCGATGTCCGTCTTGAAACCAGGATAGAAGGACCGGAAGGGGTGGAGGTTTCCGTTGAAACGGAGATTCTGGATCCTTCGGGGAAAAGCGTCGTCTCAAGTGCCGTTAAGTATTTGCTTGGCTCGGGAACCCCTGTGGAACAAACGTTTACGCTTGAGGCCCCCAGGCTTTGGAGCCCGGAGACCCCTTCGCTCTACAAGGCTGTGTCCAGGATTCTCAGGGACGGGACCGAAACCGATGTATATGAGACCGTTTTTGGTATCCGGAGCATTGAATTCGACCGGGATCGCGGCTTCCTGCTGAACGGGGTGCCGCGCAAGTTCCAGGGCGTCTGCAACCATCACGACCTGGGTCCCCTGGGGGCGGCCGTAAACGTGTCGGCCCTCAGGCATCAGCTTGAGCTTCTGAAAGATATGGGTTGCGACGCCATCCGCACCTCGCACAATATGCCGGCCCCGGAGCTGGTGAGGCTGTGCGACGAGATGGGCCTGATGATGATGTTGGAACCCTTTGACGAATGGGACGTCGCCAAATGCCGGAACGGCTATCACCGCCTTTTTGACGAGTGGGCCGAGAAGGACATGGTGAATATGCTGCATCAGTACAGGAACAGTCCTTCCGTGGTGATGTGGAGTATCGGCAACGAAGTCCCCACCCAGTGCAGCCCGGGAGGCTACAAGGTTGCGTCGTTCCTCAGGGATATCTGCCATAGGGAGGATCCCACCCGGCCGGTGACCTGCGGAATGGACCAGGTTTCGTGCGTCCTTGAGAACGGGTTTGCCGCCGTGATTGACATTCCGGGGCTGAATTACAGGACTTTCCGCTACCTCGAAGCGCACCAGACCCTGCCGCAGGGGCTCATCCTTGGCTCGGAAACCGGCTCCACCGTCAGTTCCCGCGGGATATATAAACTCCCGGCAGTCAAGCGTTTCAGCGCTGTCGACGAGGACCATCAGTGCTCAGCCTACGAGCTCGACGCCTGTGCCTGGTCCAACATCCCGGATATCGATTTCGCCCTTGCCGAAGACTATCCCTGGACCCTCGGGCAGTTTGTCTGGACCGGATTCGACTATCTTGGCGAGCCCACTCCCTACGACAAAGACGCCTGGCCCAACCACAGTTCCATGTTCGGAATCATCGACCTGGCATCCATCCCCAAGGACAGGTACTGGCTTTTCCGAAGTGTCTGGAACAGGAACGAGCCCACCCTGCACCTGTTGCCCCACTGGAACTGGTCTCCCGGTGACAAAGTTCCCGTGATGGCATTCACCTCTTATGACGAAGCCGAGCTGTTTGTGAACGGCGTCTCCCAGGGCCGGAGGATCAAGAGGAAAATGTCTTCTCCCACCCTCGGAGGCCAGGAAGAGGCTTTGGAGGACCGGTACAGGCTTATCTGGGAGAACGTCCCGTTTGAACCCGGAGCGTTGAAGGTGGTGGCCTATTCCGAGGGAACTCCGGTGGCGGAGAAGGTGGTCCGCACCGCCGGGAAGCCCCATCACATCGTGCTGGAGGCATCGACTCCGGTACTGAAGCCCGACGGGAAGGATATCTGCTATGTGACGGCCACCGTTGTGGACCGTAAGGGTAATCCCTGTCCGATGGATTCGTCGCTGATGACCTTCAAGGTGAGGGGCGCAGGCTTGTTCCGGGCTGCGGCAAACGGCGATCCCACCTGCCTCGAGCTCTTCCACGAACCCCGCATGCACGCCTTCAACGGCAAACTCAGCATACTGGTACAGTCCGCCGATCCTGACGGCCGCCGCGGCCTCACGGCCCGTTCCGGCCGTATCGTCCTCACCGTACGCTCCCGCGGCCTCCGCCGCGCCCGCCTCGTCCTCCGTTCCTCCCTATAGTCCTTCTCCGTCATACCCTGTCTTGCATTAGTTTGTTATGAAAACTCTTACCATCCCCTTCTCCCTGCTGCTTGCCCTGGCCGTTCTCGGATGTGCCTCGCCCTATGAACCTGACCTGAATGCGGAATGGGAGCTGACCCTCGAGTCCCTGGATACGGCGAGGACCCGGGTCCAGATCCTTTCTTCCGATGCTATGACCCCTGCCCGCATCGTCCGGAACAGGAAAAGCGTGGACGTGGTCTATGAAGACGTCGGCGGACGCAAGGTGGACCTGACCTTTACGTACAAACCATCCAAGGACGCCCTGGAGATAACGCCGTCCCTCGTGAACCGCGAAGAAGGCTATGTGGCCTTGTCCCTGTCCGGTCCATTTGTGGACAGCCTGGAGGTCGATGCGAAAAAGATGGACCTCCTGATTCCGAAAGGCCCCGGCGTACGGTTCAATCTGGCCCATCCGAGGGCGGAACAGGGCTGGGAAAAAGATGCAGAGAATCACTGCCTGACCTTCACGTGTAACTATCCGACGGAAAACTGTACCATGGGATGGACGGAGCTTGCTGGAGAAGAGGAGAACCTGTATCTGGCCAGCCATGACCCGGAGTTTAGGTGGAAGCAATTCGTATTCAAGTACTTCCCGCGAATCAGTAAACTCACTTTCGGTATCTGCAACCACTTCACCTGCTTCCCGGGCGAGTCTTATGTCTGTCCTACGGCCCTGATTGCGCGGAAGCCCGGCTCCTGGAAGGAAGGAGCGAAGACCTACAGGGAATGGTTCCACAGTGTCCGGAATCTTCCCGAGAAGCCGGAATGGATTTCCCGGTCTTCCGGCTGGCTGCTGACTATCCTCAAGCAGCAGAACGACCAGATCTTCTGGACCTATCCCGAGATGGGAACGACGTTGCTGGACCTCGCGGAGGAACGGGGGATTGACATCATCGCCTTCTTCGGCTGGACCGTCGGCGGCCATGACAGGTTCTATCCCGAATATGTGGCCGATCCTCTCATGGGAGGGGAAGAAGGCCTCCGGGAGGCGATCCGGCGGGTCCATGAACGGGGCAAGAAGGTGGTCATGTACTTTAACGGACAGTTAATCGACCAGAACGGGACGCAGTTCTGGCCGGATACGGGCCGGTTCATCACAGCGGTCAAGCCGGACGGAAGCTATTATTTCGAGCGGTGGCTCAAGTATGACAACATCCCTCCGAGGATCCACGGGATAGCCTGTCTGCGCAGCGAGGTATGGAGGGACAAACTCCTGAGTCTTGCGAAGATGGCCCATAGCCTCGGAGCGGACGGGGTCCTGTACGACCAGCTTTCGAACGAAAAGGTCCCTCACCTCTGCTACAGCGCGGAGCACGGTCATCCGGTCCCTGCGATTTCCCGGGAGAATAGCGCCGTGACGCTGCTGGAATATCTCCATGACCAGATGCGTTCCATCGATCCGGACTTCATGGTCATGAGTGAAGGCCTCGTGGACTGCCAGATGAACAGGGGTGTGGACATGTTTCATGGGAACTCCAGGACCATCCGTGCCTGCGGGGATAAACCGGACCTGATCCGTAAGTCTTATTCCACGAAGGACAGGCCCTTCTTCTCGGTCTTCCCGGACATGTTCCGTTACACTTTCCCCGAAGCGGATTTCACGATGCGTTGCCCGACGCCGGCATCGACCCGTCACAGCCTGAATTTCAGCACGACTTTCGGTTACAAACATGAGATCGAGACCCGGTACGAACCTGACAAGCGCTATCTGATAGAGAAACGTATCCCGCCGAAATCGGAATATGATATCATCCGGGGCAGCCATCCCAATTATTCAACCCTGGCGGATCAGGAACCGGATGCGGTTATCGCTTACAGCCGCGCTGTTCTGGATTTCCGGAAACAGTACGCCGAGATTCTCTACGACGGGAATTTCGTCTCGGATGACGGGTTCTCGCTGACGGCAGAGGTGCCGGAAGTGATGGCACGGGCCTTCGTTAACGGAAAGAAGATGGGCGTCGTCGTCTGGAACGTCTCCGACGGGACTGCCTCTGATTTCACGGTCACTCCGGACGAGGGTTGGAAACTGGTGGAAACGGTCGCTCCGGAAGGGACTCCTGTCGAAGGCCCGCTGCCCGCCCAGAGCCTGCGGATGCTGGTTTTTGAAAAGTAATGGTTTGAAGTAAGGGCATCCCACCAGCGGCTACGTTTACACGAAACAGTAAAAAATCTTTTCTGTTTTCAGAAAAATCCTTATATTTGAACCCCGGTTAGATCAATCGGGGTTTTTCATGTTTAGCTCTAATCGAAACGCAAGCCTGCATTTTTCAGGCCTGCAGGAAGACACAAGTATGTACGAACTGCGCGATCCGCAGCTCACCAACCGGTACTTCATCCTTAGCGGCAGGGGGTCCCGCCGGCTCATGGCATCGCCCGAAGTCGTGGGCTTCGATTCCTACTCGGCCCTTCTCCCTGAAACCGTCACCGCCCTCCGTTACCTCTTCCCCTCTGGTTCGGAGGGCGATGTCGATATAATGACCATCCTGCGCGGCGGCCTCAACTATCCCATCGAGGAGGCGTGCTATCAGGTGGGCGTCCGCGTGCGCGACATGCATTTCGTGTCGTGCGAGCGCATCATCGAGAATCAGGTGATCACGGGGCTCGAGATCAAATACGAGAAACTGCGCATCACGCGCGGACGCACGCTCATCATCGGTGACATCATCGCTACCGGCGACACGCTGCGCATGTGCCTCGACGAGGTGGTGGACCGTTTCCGCCGCAAGGGCGGCAGCATCCGCAAGATCATCTTCTTCACCATCGGCGGCACCCGCGCAATCTCCCTCATGGAGCGGATGGCGGAACGCATCAGCGCGTACTTCCCCGAATTCGAGGGTTTCGAGTGCTTCTTCTACGAAGGGATCTTCACGGTCTACCGCGACAAGGGCGTGTCGGGCATCAACGTGCCGGACATCGATTTCGGATGGAAGGACGGCGTGGTTTCCCCGGAATTCCGCCGCTACGTGTTGGACCGTCCGGACGCGCTGTTCGAGAAGTGCATCATCTATGACGGAGGGGCGAGGCGCTACGAGATTCCGGTGCACTTCGAGGAGGTCCTTGCCTATTGGCGGGGCATCCTGGAGCGGGCCCACCTGATCGATATGGGGGCGCTGGTCGCGGAAAAACTGGGTTACGCCGGGCCGATTCCTTACGAAGAGTGGCTGGAAAAGACGGGCCTCTCCGGCCTGGAAGAGTCGGGATGGCAGCCGCCCCTGCTCATCGGCGGCCTGCACACGCTTTGGGAAGACGAGCAGGCGCTGCTCCGGCGCGCTCCGGAGCTGTCGCTCAAGGAACTTGCAGAACGTAGAATAAAGGAAATAGTACAAATTTCGAGTCGTTATGAGTAAACAAAAATTCGACGTGGACTACACCACGCAGCCCGTGGATCGCGCAGGGCGCAAATCCACCCTCAGCATGTTCATGATCATGCTCGGTTTCACCTTCTTCTCGGCCAGCATGTGGGTTGGTCAGAATCTTGCGGCCGGCCTCGACTGGTGGGGCTTCATCTGGGCCATGCTCCTTGGCGGCCTCATCCTGGCGGCCTACACCGGGGCACTCGGCTGGATCGGTGCGGAAAGCGGCCTGTCGCTCGACATGCTCGCCCGCCGCAGTTTCGGCTCCAAAGGCAGCTGGCTTCCCAGCGCCATGATCAGTTTCACCCAGATCGGCTGGTTCGGCGTGGGCCTTGCCATGTTCGCCATTCCGGTTGCGAAGGAAATCCTGGGCCTCGAGGTGACGCCTGACAGCATGCCCTGGCAGGGCTACGTGCTCGTGGTGATTGCGGGTATACTCATGACGGCCAGTGCCTACTTCGGCATCAAGAGCCTTACCATCATCAGCTACATCGCCGTTCCGGCTGTGGCCATCCTGGGTACGGTGGCCATGATCATGGCCGTGAAGCGGGGCGATGCGGGCCTCATCGAGCAGTTCGCCCAAGGCACCAAGAACCTCGGCGTCATTGCGGGTGCAGGCCTGGTTGTGGGCAGCTTCGTTTCCGGTGGAACGGCCACGCCCAACTTCACGCGCTTCGCGAAGAGCGGCCGCGCGGGTCTCATCACCACTGTCATCGCGTTCTTCGTGGGCAACTCGCTCATGTTCCTCTTCGGTGCCGTTTCCAGCATCTACGCAGGCGGCAACGACATCTTCGAGGTGATGCTCAACCTGAACCTCTTCTATGTCGCGGTGCTGGTGCTCGGCCTCAACATCTGGACCACCAACGACAACGCCCTTTACACCGGCGGTCTCGGCCTCTCCAACATCTTCGGCTTCTCCAAGAAGACCATGGTGCTGATTGCGGGTGTCATCGGGACCATCGCGGCCGTGTGGCTCTACTGGAACTTCTGCGGCTGGCTCAACGTGCTCAACTGCACCTTGCCGCCCGTGGGTATCATTCTTATCATCAGCTATTTCACCAACAGGAAGGCCTATCTCGACGACGCCGTTCCGGCCAAGGTCGTGAACTGGTGGGCCGTGGCCGGCGTAGTGCTCGGCGCCGTGGTGGCGAACCTCGTGAAATGGGGCTTCCCGGCCATCAACGGCATGGTTGTGGCTGCGCTGTGCTATCTGCTCGGCAAATGCGCCGGCAACTGCTGCCCTAAAAGAGGGTAGAAGCCAGGGCGTCCCACCAGCGGGCGGGCAGGATGGCGTGCAGGAAGATCAGCACGCCGGCGCCGAACCCGGCACGGTACCGTGCCCGGGGATGGCGTGAGAGTGCCGCACGGCAGATGGCACGGGTGACCACCGACGCTTTGGGTAATAGATTCGAGCCGTAGGCCCAACGGAACAGGGCGGCGTGCCGCTTGCCGCGTTCCTCGTAAGCCGTACCGGCGACGGATTCCTCAAGATGGCCTGCGGCAATTTCGCCCCAGGCCGTTTTGATGGGACCCGGTTCGATGATGGACACCTGCACGCCGAAAGGTTTCATCTCCGAGCGCAGGGCGTCGGACAGGGCCTCCACGGAATACTTGGAGACACAATACCACGCCCCGAAAGGGAAACTCATCCTGCCGGCGACGGAGGAGATGTTGACGATGCGCCCCTGTCCCTGCCGTCGCATGGCGGGAAGGACCAGCTGGCACATACGGGCAAGGCCGAACACATTCACCTCCAGCTGTGCACGGGCCTCTTCCTGCGCGACGGTCTCCACCGCCCCGAAATGGCCGTAGCCGGCGTTGTTGATGAGCACGTCGATCCGGCCTTCGGCCTCCAGGACGGTTTGGACGGCCGAGTTCATGGAAGTCTCGTCGGTCACGTCGAGGCTCAGCGGAACGACCCCGTCCGCACGCAACTCCTCCATTTTTTCCAGACGCCGCGCCCCCGCATACACTTTATGTCCGCGCCGGGCGAGCGTCCGGGCGGTGGAGAATCCGATACCGCTGCTCGCGCCGGTAATTAAAACGATTTTACACAACATAAAGCCAAAGATAAGGTATATCTGTTAAAAATGCTATATTTGCAGCGATATGCGCAAATTTTTGATAACCATTTTGTTGCTGCTGATCTCCGGGCTGCTCTCGGCCCAGGGGAGCCTGGAGTATGTGGTGCGCGGCTCCGTGTCGGATGCTTCCAGCGGCCGGCCGGTAACCGCGGTGGGCGTTCGGGTCCCGGGGCAGAACTACGCCACCGTCACCAATGCGGACGGCAGCTTCATCATCAAGTCCAACCAGCCCATCACCGAACTCGGCTTCTCCCGGATTGGCTACCGCGATGCCCGGGTGGCGGTCTCGGAGGGGGCGGTTTCCGTGAAACTGATGCCCATCGCCTACCCGCTCAAAGAGGCGTCCATCGTGAGCGGAGACCCGCTGGAGATCGTGGAAACGGCCATCGAGCGCATTGCGGACAATTATTCTTTGAAGCCCGAGCTCCTGCGCTGCTTCTACCGGGAAACCCTGCAGAAGCGCCAGCGCTATATCACCGTGAACGAGGCGGTGGCCCGCATCTACAAGGGCCCCTACAACCTCAGGAACTTCAATTCCGACCGCAGCGCGCTGGAAAAGAGCCGCGTGATCGTGAGCCAGCGCAAGAGCGATACGCTCAGCGTGCGCATGATGGGCGGCCCCACGTTGGCGATCACCTTCGACGCCGTGAAGAACATCGATCTGCTGCTGAACGAGAAAGACCTGCAGCTCTATGACTTCCAGATGGAGTCGCCGGCCTACATCGCCGACCGCCTGCAGTTCGTGATCAGTTTCGAGCCGGCCCGCGAGGCGGAATACGCCCTCTATTACGGGAAGTTCTACATAGACCGGGAGTCACTCATGTTCACCCGGATAGAGCTCTCGCTCGATATGGAAAACGAGGATAAGGCAACCCGGGTGATGCTGGTGCGCAAACCCGTCGGCCTTCAGTTCACGCCCCTGAAACAGACCTTCGTGCTCAACTATCGGGAGCAGGACGGCTGCGCGCGGATCGATTACTTCCGTTCCTCGATGAGTTTCCGCTGCGACTGGAAGAAGCGTCTGCTGGCCACCACCTACACGGCCGTGAACGAGCTGGTGGTCACCGATGTGGTGACGCCCGCCGTGCCCATCGAGCGGAGCGAGATGTTCCGGCCCCGCGACATCCTGGAAGACAAGGCTCCGCTGTTCATGGACCCCGATTTCTGGAAGGATTACAACATCATCGAGCCTTCCGAGAGCCTGGAGCACGCGGTGGCCCGCCTGCGCAAGTAGGCCTCAGAATTCCAGAACCAGACCGCTGCATAGCGTGCCCGTGAGCGGATCGCAGGAAGGGGCGAAAGCGATGCGGACGCGGCTGTCGTCGAGCCCCGTCAGTTTTTTCACCGGCTTCAGGAGCCAGGTACCCACGTGCGCCGAGCCGATGCCGATGCCCGCCCCGAAGAGAATGTCGGAAAACCAGTGCCAGTTGCGCCAGACGCGCATTCCGCCCACGGTGAGGGCCGCGGCATAGGCGCCCGCACCCCAGCCCCATCCATATTCCAAGCGTATGAGTTCGGCCCCCAGGAACGCGGTGACTGTGTGACCCGAGGGGAACGACAGATAGTTCACCTCGTTGGGCCGGAGCGTGTGGAACAGCAGTTTGCAGCTCCCGCTGAGGGCGGCTGCGGTGCCGGCAGCGAGGGCCATTTCAAGGCTGCGGTCCACAAACCCGTGCCGGGCTTTTGCGCCCAGCGGCGCGAGTCCGAGGTCGAGGACGAAGGGGGCGTACTGCAGATAATCGTCGAAGGGAGCGACCGCCCGCCCATTTCGCTGCTCCTGCACCCATCGCTGGATGGAACGTTCCCAGCTGTCGTGGGCCAGAAAGTGCACGCCCATCGCTCCGGCCGTGAGGACGCCCGGGACAATCAGTTCCCGGGGCCGGAAGGCGCTGGTGTCGGCACGCTGCGCCACGACCCCCTGAAAAGAGGCCGAGAGGACAAGGAGCGTCAGGAGAATGCGTTTCATTATCGTCGGCGTTTGCAAAGATAAACAGAATAATCGCTATATTAGCGGAAATTAAACTATTACCCATTATGAAACGTACGGCATTCCTGCTTTTGCTCTTTTCCGCTTTCGCGTTCGCCGCGTGCGACGGTAAGAACGACGATGAAACCACCCCCGGTGGCGGCTCCGACGGTCCCATCGCAAAATACACCCTCAGCCAGTTCATGCCGGAGGGTGCCCCTGGCGGTACTTCCATAAAACACAGCATGGAGGTGGTGACGCCCGAGTTCGACAGCCAGAACCGCCTTGTGAAGTGTCACAAGGACTACTGGATGCTAGATACCCAAGCGCTTAGAAGCGGCGACGAGGCGGATGATTTCATCCAGACCGCGTCGGAAGACTGGGTCTATCAATACGACGATCAGAGACATACGGCCACACTCTGGATCTCCGGCGAGTCGTACAGTTACAACGACGGCAAACGCTCGGCCGATCCTTACAGCGACGCCCCCATCACGCTCCGCTTCGACAGCAACTGGCGCCTGACTTCCGACAACCAGGGCAAATACACCTATGCTAACGACCGGCTTGCGTCGGGTTTCATCATGGGCGACGACAGCAACTGCACCTGGACGGGCGGGAACCTCACGTCCGTCGGAAACGATAGGTTTACGTACAGCATTACCTACAGTTCCGAGCCCAATCCTTTCTCCTTCCTCGATTTCGGGATGATCCATGTCCTTCCCTCCGACTATGTGCACGGCCTCATGGGCAAAGTCTGCGGCAACATCCCCAAGTTGATGACGTTGGCCTACGACGGCGATGGCCAGGGATACGCAGTAAGCTTTACCAAGGACAAACAGGGGCGCCTCACGCAGATCCGCTTCGACCGCGTGGACAACGCAGGCTGGTACTCCACCGTCGATATTGAATACTAAGAGGTGAAGTTTCTCGGCAATCTCATCTGGCTGATACTGGGCGGTTTGCTCATCGGCCTTGTCTATTATCTGGTGGGTCTGCTGCTGTGCCTCACCATCGTGGGCATCCCCTTCGGCGTGCAACTCTTCAAACTGGGCACCTACGCCTTCTGGCCTTTCGGGCATGAACTGGTGAACGGTCCCGGCGAACCCGGTTGCCTGTCCATTGTGATGAATCTGCTCTGGATCCTTCTGGGCTGGTGGGAGATTGCGCTCACCCACCTCTTCTTCGGCCTCCTCTGCTGCATCACCATCGTGGGGATCCCCTGGGGCCTGCAGCATTTCAAGATGGCCATAGGCGCCATCTTCCCCTTCGGAAAAACAATAAGCTAAAGCCATGCACATCTGTCTTTTGTCGCTTTTAGCCGCGGCCGTCCTGCCCTGGCAGGACCCCGCCGTGAACGAAATCAACCGTTATCCCATGCGCGCCAGTTTCGAGACCGGGGCGCCCCGGGTTTCCTTGCACGGAGAATGGGACTTCAGTTTCAACGGCGGTCCCCTGCGCAAGATGCCCGTCCCCGGGATGTGGGAACTCAACGGATGCCTCGATCCGGTCTACGTGAATATTGGTTACGCCTGGCGCGGACACGCCAAAAATACCCCCGGCAAGGCTCCCGAATGGCACAACTACAGCGGCGTCTACACCCGTCGCTTCGTAATTCCGCTCGACTGGGCCGGACAGGACATCTTCCTCTGCATCGGCTCCGCCACCTCCTGTGTGGAAGTGCGCATCGACGGCAGGGAAGTGGGGTACAGCGAAGACAGCAAGCTCGCCGCCACTTTCGATATCACCCGTTTCGTGAAGCCGGGTTCCGAGATAGAACTGGCGCTTACCCTGCGTCGCTGGTGTGACGGGACCTACATGGAGGACCAGGATTTCTGGCGCTTCACCGGCATCGCCCGCGAGAGTTATCTCTATGCCCGACCCAAGAAGAGGGTGGAGGATGTGCGCATCACGGCCGGCGCCGACGGCGCCTACAGCATTGCGGCCCAGTTCACCAAGGGCGTCGTCGATGCGCGCTACTACATTGACGGGAAGGAAGTTCCGGCACAGGGGCGCTATCCGCATCCCGAACTCTGGAGCGCGGAGACGCCCCGGCTCTACCGCCTGGCGGTGGAGGCGCTCGATAAGAAGGGCGCCGTGTTGGATCGGGCCGAACTCGACTTCGGCTTCCGCACGGTGGAAATCAAGGGCCGTCAGCTCCTGGTGAACGGTCAGCCCATCCTGGTGAAGGGGGTAGACCGCCACGAACTCAGTCCCACGGGGGGCTATGTGGTGAGCGAGGCGGAGATGCTGCGCGACATCCGCATCATGAAGCAGCTCAACATCAACGCCGTGCGAACGAGTCACTACCCCAACGATCCGCGCTGGCTCGCCCTTTGCGACCGCTACGGACTCTACGTGGTGGACGAGGCCAACAACGAGTCGCACGGCATGGGCTACGGCCCCGCCACCCTCGCCAAAGAGCCGGCCTACGCGAAAACCCACCTGGAACGCGTCCAGCGCATGTTGCAGCGCGACTTCAACCACCCCAGCGTGATTGTCTGGAGCATGGGCAACGAGGCGGGCAACGGCCCCAACTTCAAGGCCTGCTACGAATGGCTCAAGGCCGAAGACGGCTCCCGTCCCGTGCAGTACGAGCGGGCCAACCACCCCGACCTGCACTACAATACCCTGGGCGCCGGCTACATTTCCGACATCTTCTGCCCCATGTATGCCAGCTACGACGAGTGCGAACGCTACCTGCGTGAAGGCACGCGCCCCTTCATCCAGTGCGAATACGCCCACGCCATGGGTAACTCGATGGGCGGGTTCAAGGAATACTGGGACCTCATCCGCGCCAACCCCGACTATCAGGGCGGCTTCATCTGGGACTTCGCCGACCAGGCCCTCAGGTGGCCGTCAGAAAAGAGCGCCACGGGCTGGAGCTATCTCTTCGGCGGGTGCTTCAACGACTACGACCCCTCCGACAACAGTTTCAACTGCAACGGCGTCATCGCATCGGACCGCAGCCTGCACCCGCACGCCTACGAGGTCCGCTACCAGTATCAGGACATCTGGACGAAGTCCGTGGACGCCCTGCACGGCAAGGTTGAGGTCTTCAATGAGCATTTCTTCACCTCGCTGGAACCCTATCGCATAGAGTGGGAGCTGCTGCGCAACGGCAGCGCTGTCCAGTGCGGCAGTTTCGACGGCCTGAAGGCCGGGCCGCAGCAGTCGCAGACCGTATCGCTTGGGTTCGATGCCTCT
>JAEEGL011251529.1_pt1 | contig 15166 bp, 3 predicted proteins | sample 9134231 | NCBI WGS metagenome assembly JAEEGL01 (sample SAMN16246548, study PRJNA631951) | gut metagenome | biome: gut microbiome; feature: rumen; material: fiber-attached | host: Bos | place: Iran: Karaj | collected 2018-10 | reverse complement strand
TGCCGTGTCACCGGCATACGCGGTCAAAATTGCGGGTGCGGAGTCCGACGGCAACAAAATTACCGCTCAGCTTATGGCCGGCAGCGGCACTGAGATTGACAAAGACAAAGTAACCGCCACGCTTGACGGCAAGCCTCTCACTGTTGAGAGTGTTGATGCCGGTGACGGCTCCACCGAATATATAGTGATGGTAGACACTTCGCTTTCACTTTCAAATGAGCATTTCGAGTCGCAGAAGGAAGCGGTCAGAGCGCTCTACGAATCATTCGGCGAAAATGACACCTTGATTCTCTATTCCTTCGATAAGACCTGCAATAAGATACTCAACGGCTCCGAGAGCAAGGATGAGGCCCTCAAAGCGATTGCCTCACTGAAGGCGGCCGGTCAGGATACCGCGTTTTATGACGCCGTAGTGACAATGACAGAGGAAATCACAGAAAGCGAATCAGCGGATATTGTTCCCGTTATTTTTACAGACGGTATTGAAACTCTCGAAAAGGGCGCCAAAGGTCAGGCAGAAAAAGCGCTTAAAAACTCAGGCGCACCGATTTATGCCATGTATCCGAGCGTTGAAAAAGAGAAGGATTCGGCAGCGCTCAATGAGCTTCTCAAGCTTTCGGGCGGCGGCGCAAGCGCTTTCAAGCCCGATAACGTCACCGAAAAGCTGAAAACACTTGCAGCCGAAAAAGCAACAGGGGTCTTTACCGCGGTGTTCACAAGCGATGAGCCGATAGCCGCCAACGATAAGGCAGTGCTCAGCGTTGACACGGGCGACGGAAGCCCGGCGGAGTTTGAAACCCCCGTAAAGGAATGGCAACCCTCTCAGACCGAAACCGAGACACAGACCGAAACACAGGAAAGCAAGCCCGATGTGACCGAAACGTCACAGGAGCCCGAAGAAGAGCCCGGGCTTGACATAATGAAGATTGTCATTCCCGCAGCCGCGGCTCTCGTCCTTCTGATTGCGGTGCTTCTCATTTTCAAAAAGCTGAAGGGCGGCAAGCCCAAGGCGGAAAAGCCCGAGAAGCCCAAGAAAGAAAAGAAAGAGAAGAAAAAGAAGGGTAAGGAAGAAGCCGGCACACAGGAGCCCGATGTGACTGCACCCGCAGCCCCGCAAGAGCCTCCCGAGGAACCCGCCGAGCCCGAACCCGAACCCGAACCTGAGCCCGAGCCCGAGCCGGAGGAAACTCCGGAGCCGGTGCCGGAAGAAAACCCGATACAGTCCGATGACGAGGCTCCTGCGCAGGATGGCGAAGGCGCAGCCGAGACCGAGGAAGAGGAAGAGCAGACAGACCCCGAAGCCGATGCCGCGGCACAGGAAGCGGCCAGAATCCGCGCCGAAGAGAGAGCCAAGAGAAGAGCGGCAAATCTCGAGAGAGCGAAGGCAGCCGCAGCGGCAAGAGCCGCGATGGTTTCCCAGATGGGCAGCGAAACCAAGGAAGCTGCAGAGGCGGCAGCCGCGAAAGAGGCCGAAAACGCCAAGAAGCGTGAAAAAGAAGAGGCTCAGGCGGCAAAGGAAAGGGCCAAAAAGGAAAAGGCAAACAAAAAGAAGATGAAGGAAGAGGGAGGCAACTTCAAATTCTACTTCGTCGATAAGGATAAAAAATAAAACGCTTTTCATTTACTCTCACAAATACTTTATAAAGGGCTTTACACAATGAAGATATTCACAAAAACACTTGCACTCATAATGGCGCTCACCATTGTCTGCGCGGCAATTCCATTTGCCGTTGCGGACTCTGATGCGGCGGATTTTGCAAACTCCGACTCTGAAGGTTATGACGGATATTTCACATATTTTGCAGGCAATGAGATTATTCCCAACGCTTACAGAGAAGAGGATGAAAATATAAACAGGGAGTTTATCACAGACTATCCTGTTTCCTCCATCGCCGTTTACGGCGGGTATGCCTATGTCATTACGGGCAATCAGTTAAGAAAAATCAACATAAATTCTCTTGAAGATGAGAAAGTATATGCGTCGCGCTCGGGGATAGACAGTTTTTCCCTGGGCGGCGGCGTTTTATATTTGCTGATAAACGGCGCGGTTTTTTCGCTTGATTCAAACAGCGGAGAGCTGAAAACCGTTATAGTATCCGACAAAGTCAGCAGTTTCTGGCTCGAGAGCGCCAATATGCTCAGCTATATGACGGATGACGCCTTCATTTTCACACGCAACCTTTATTCAGGCAGGGAGACCGCGCGCAAAAATATTATTACGGACCTCGGCGAGCGTATTCCTCTTTACGGCTATGAGCCGTCAAAGGGCACTCTCAGCCCCGACTCTATGGAGCTCGGTACTCTTCAGAACAAATTCCCAGCAGGGTATTACTGGAACCACTCAAAGAGCTCGGGCAATAATCCCGACAAATACACTTCAAGCGGCTGTTCCCATCACTCGGGCAACTGCGACTACAGCGGCGGCTGCGGCTGCAACTCCTTCAGCTTCGCCATTCAGTGTATGGGCTACGCCTTCAAGTGCGGCTACGATGTTTACGGCTCTGACCCGAGAAACTGGACAACCTACACCTCATCCTCCGCGATTGACAATGTCAAGGCGGGCGATGTAATAAGATACCGCGGCGACAGGCATTCAATCTTTGTTACCGGCGTAAACGGCAATACAATCACATTCACCGACTGTAACTGGGACGGTCACTGCCAGATTCAGTGGAACAAGACCATCACCAAATCATCTGTCAAATCCACATTCACAAACCTCAAATCCGCCCCTTATACCGCGCCCGGCAGCACTTCATCGGACAGCGATCCGACTGTTGAGTACACTGTTTCATTCAATGTAAACGGCGGTTCAGGCTCTGTTTCGTCCGCAAAGTACAAGGGCGGGGATAAATACGGCAACCTGCCGGAGCCCGAGCGGGTGGGCTATGACTTCACCGGCTGGTACACCTCCGCCGACGGCGGCACAAAGATTTCATCCGACGACAAGGTGAACGCGAGCATCACGCTCTACGCTCACTGGCAGATAAAAGTATACTATGTCACCTTCGATAAAAACGGCGGCAACTACGCTCCCGATAATTTCTCAAAGGTTTACGGCGAGAGCAAGGTTATAGGCAGCAGGACCCCGACAAGGGACGGCTACACATTCTTATATTGGAACACCGCGCAGGACGGTTCCGGCACTTCATATAAGCCCGGCGCAACCTACAGCGCCAATGAAACGGTCACGCTTTACGCAATATGGCAGGGAAAGCCCGTTCAGCTATACTTTGACGCGAACGGCGGCTCTTTCTCGGGCTCAAACTACAAAACCGTCTATTACGGCGGCAAATACGGTGAGCTCCCCGCGCCTGTGCGCAGCGGCTATGATTTCACGGGCTGGCATCTCGGCTCGGAATCCGGCCCGGTTGTCACGAGCGAATCGGTAATTGATTTTTCATCATCGGAGCGCCTTTATGCTTCCTGGAAGGTCAAGGTTTACACCGTTAAATATGATGCCAACGGAGGCTCGGGAGAGCCGTCATCGCAGAGCAAGGCACACGGCAAAAGCATTTCGCTGAGCACTCAGGTCCCGTCAAGAGAGCACTACAGTTTCACCGGCTGGTTTACCTCACCCGATGAATCCGGCACCGAATACAGACCGGGGCAGACCTACTCGGATAATTCGGACCTTGTTTTGTTTGCCGGCTGGGAGGGTGATAAATACACCATCACCTTCAACGCTAACGGCGGCAAAAACGGACCGTCATCCCAGATAAAAACTCACGGCAGCACCCTTACCCTCACAAGTTCAGTTCCCGAAAAAACCGGCTGCTCCTTTGTGGAGTGGAACACCAGGGCGGACGGCAGCGGCTCAGGCTACAGAGCCGGCTCAAGCTACTCCCAGGAGGGCAGCAGAACTCTTTACGCTGTCTGGGAGGTTGCGAAATACACCGTTATCTATAACGCTCAGGGCGGCGAAAACGGGCCCTCGGCACAGATATTTGAATACAATTCATCCGTCTCAATTACCGGCGCAAAGCCCTCAAAGACCGGCTTCATATTCAAGGGCTGGTTTACACAGCCCGACGGGGCGGGCACGGAATACAAGGCCGGCGACACTTACGCTCAGAATGCCGACCTTATGCTCTACGCTTCATGGGAGAGAGAGAAGTACCCGGTCACATTCAAGGCAAACGGCGGCACGGGTGCCCCGGAAGACACTTACAAAGAATACGGGCTTGAGCTTGTACTGCCCGGCAAGATACCGTCATACCCGGGCTACGATTTTGTCACCTGGTATTCATCTTCCGGCACTGAGTATTCGCCCGGCTCAAGATATTACTCAAACAGCCCCCTCACTCTTTATGCCCGCTGGACTCCCGCCGTTTACAGAGTTACATTCAATGCTAACGGCGCAAAGGCTGAAAACACTTACGCAGAGTTGACTTACGGCTCGGTATATCCCGCGCTGCCTGTATTGAGCAGAACAGGATACACCTTTGACGGCTGGTACACTCAGCCCGCTTCGGGTACAAGGATTAAGAGCGGCGACAGAGTATCGATAACCTCAAACAGCGTTTTCTACGCGCATTGGAACGCAAACACTTATACTGTTTCGTTTGATCCCGCCGGCGGAACATGCGGCACTCAGACAAAATCGGTTAAATACGGCAGCGCCTACGGCACACTGCCCGTTCCGGAGAAGTACGGTTATGTGTTTGCCGGCTGGTTTGACGAAAGCGGCCGTCAGATTACCCAGGCAAGCACCGTAAAGGTAACCGGCAACAGTTCGGTATTTACGGCGAAATGGCTGACCGGCACCTATACGGTTATTCTTGACCCGCAGGGCGGCAAGGTTGACCCTGTGAGCATAAATGTTCCCTATCAGAGCAGCACCGGCACACTGCCCGATGCAGTAAGGGAAGGCTACACCTTTGCCGGCTGGGCAAAGGAAAACGGGGAGATGGCAGGAACATCCTTTATAATGCCGGGTGAAAATGTGAATCTGCACGCTCTGTGGACTCTTGACGGCAGCTTCCCCGTGCCCACGGAAAGCGGGAAATATACCCTTACCTGGAAATGCGGCAGCACAAAGGTCACTCAGGAATACACGCCCGGAGAAATAATCGTTATGCCCGCTCTGAATGTTCCCGGCGGCTATGTCATAAACGGTTTTGACAGCGACATACCCGTTGTTATGCCGCACGGCAATCTTACCCTCACCGCCGTGCTTGACCCCGTAAAATACGCGGCTGTATATATCAATGAGGGTGAGCAGTGGGCAATGCTTGATTACACGGTTGAATCCCTTCCCGCTCCGCGTCTGCCCGAGAAAAGCGGCTACACCTGCTCGTGGCAGAAGAAATCCCCTGTTCAGGGCGGCCTTACCGTAATGGCGGAGTACAAGGCGGAAACATACACGGCAGTATTCACGGCCCGCGGAAACAATGTGGCAAAGCTCAGTTATACTCTTGAAACGGATTATCTCGCTGAGCCGGCCGTGCCCGAGTATGAGGGTCATACCGGACGCTGGCCCGCTTACGAGCTTAAACGCGGAGGCATCACCGTGAGCGCGGAGTACACGCCAAACACTTACACGGTCACATTCATTGCCTCAGATGTCACGCTGGCAAAGGTCGACTACACCTACGGCGTAAAATCAATCAGCGAGCCTGAAATACCCGAAAAAACGGGCTATACCGCCAAATGGGCGCCCTACACTCTCGGAGCCGCCGACAGCACCGTAAAAGCCATTTACACGCCCATTGAATATACCGCAACATTCATGGTGGACGGCACGGTGTATTCAAAAGTGAATTTCACGCTTGAGAAAGGTCCCGCGGAGCCGGCCCTGCCCGCGCGGCCCGGTTATATGGCAAAATGGAGTGACTATACCGTCGGCCCGGAGGATATCACCGTAAACGCGAAATACATTCCCATTTCAAAGGTGATAATAAAGGAATATGTACCCTCGAGAAGAATTGAATACAAAAGCACAATCACCTTCAGAACCGAGGTGAGCAATGCCCCCAGGCACTATGAGGTGCATTGGTTTGTAAACGGCAAGGATGCCGGCTCCGGCAACGGCAACGGCACAATCACGTTTGAAAAGGTGAAATCGGATTTCACAATAAGCGCGGCTGTTTACACGGACGGTGAATACTCCGAGCAGAGCGAAACCGAAACAATCTATGTTGACAACAGCCTTATCGCAAGAATAGTGTCATTCTTCAGAACGATAATTTCAGGGCAGAAGAACATAATCCAGTAAAGTCATAAAAAAAGCGGCGCACCGCAATCTTTACGATTGCGGTGCGCGTTTTGTTTATTTAAATTCAGGTGTAAAACTTCAGTGTCAAACCCGCGGAGTTATCGGTGTATTTCACCATTCTGCGCCCCGTGATATTTCTGATGCAGTTTGTAATGGCGGTGAAGTCCTTCATCGCGTCCGCGTAAGCCTCTTTGGTTGTGAATTTGAGATAGATAACCTTGTTGTCTTTCTGGCTTTCGATAATCGCGGCGGCAGTCTCATAATCATAAGAGCTCATTTCGCAGCCGATCTGCCTGAAATAGCTCATGGCCTCTGATGTGGCGTCGGGGTAATTGTATTCGGGGGTGAGCGAGTGATCCTGCAGCAGTTTCTCTCTCGTGATGCAGAAATAGTCGTAGCTCGTGCCGTTGCCGTCGCCGTCGTCCCAGGTGACATCCATATAGTAGTATTCACCGTTCACCTTTATTATGTTCCAGGCGTGATTCTGATTCTGGCTCTTGCCTATTACCTGGCCGCATTCATAGCCGAGCTCGTGCATGGCAAATACGAAAGCATTAGCGTATCCGTCGCAAACGGCCCTGCCGTTGAGAAGCGCGCCGTAAGCGCAGTGAGCGAGCTGATAATCCGGGCCGTTGAGCGGGCCGAAATAGGATGCGGTGTTGTATTTAACCGTGTTGCAGAGATAGTCGTGCACAAATTTGATTCGCTCAAAATCAGTCGTATATCTGCTTGCCTGCATCACTATGTTTTTGACCTTGTTGGCTATCGCTTCTTCGTACTGTTTTCCTCCGTCAGACCCGCAGAAAACGCAGAGCTTAACCGTTACGGTGAAATCCATATTGTCGCCGTTCGGCACATACCTTGTGGTAAAGGAGCGGTCCAGCCTGCAGTATTCGGGGTAGTCATAGCAGAAGCCGAACACGGCGCCCTCAATAACCTTTACATCAAATTCAGATGCGGGCAGGCTCATTGAAAAATCATTTTTGCCGGCTGAAACAGCGCTGTAAAGATTTGAATATATTGTTTTTTGTGTAGAGTTGAGCAGAGTGTAATAAAAACGGTTTGTAAAACCCGACGCCGGTTTTGCAGGGGCGGCGGAGCGGGTTGCGGCAGCTGTGGTCGAAGGGCGGGTAGTGGTCGACGGGCGGGTAGTGGTTGTCGCGGATGTCGTTTTAGGGGGTGCCGTGGTTGAGGGGACTGCAGCAGTGGTTTCGGGCAGAGTTGTTGAGAGAATCGCGGTGGTGCTTGAATAAGGAACGGTGTCAATCACAACGCTCATATCAGGCACGGATGTTACAACTGTTTCGCCGGTGCTCTCATCGTATACGGTATTCTCATCCTGCGAAATATCGCTCTCGCCTTCAGTATATTCCTCTGTGCTTTCGGGCAGGGTTTCGCTTGCCGCTGTCAGGCTTTCTTCCGCCGTGCCGCGCCCCGGTATTATTTTATCAAGGCAGCCGGCGAGCAAAAACAGCATCGCAAGTGTGAGAATAACCGCAAGAGCGGATTTCAGTCTCCTGTTTTTCTTTATTATATTCATTATATACATATCCTCCGACAGTATCTGAAAACAGTTTTGATACAGTAACGCATATTATATCACGCAAATATGACAAAATAAAGTATATCTGCTTTTATGCCGCTAAACAAGTGACATAGTTAACACAATATGGTTCATATTCGACAAAACTGTTTCAGTACCGGCTTATAAGAGCTTTCGGAAAAAGCGGCCGGTTCAGGAAACGGGTTTTTATATTCTGAGGCGCGCTTTGCCCGCTCGGGGTGACAGGGTTATTGCAATCAAAAGGGTGCTTCAGTTGCCTTTCGCTGTTTTGCCTATCGCGTGCGCGAGAGAGGTGAGAAGCTTCATAAAGAAATACCAGATGCGGGCGCAAAGGGTGTTTTTGACCTTCACGTTTATTACGCTGCTCTCGGCTATCACATTGCCGTTTTCGTCGATCACCTTCGCCTGCACAGTGTAGCTCTCTGTGGGTTCTTTCACTTTTACGCTCGTGCCTTCGCCCTGATCCTCGCCGTTTACAAACACGTGAACGCTCGCTCCTTCGGGCAGATAGGCCGGCTCAAACGAAAACTCTCTTGTTTCCTTGTAGCCGAGCTTCGCGCTGTCGCCGTAGTTTATGCAGTCAACAGCCGTTTCGCCCACGAGAGTGTAAACGGGTTTAATCGTTATATCATTTGCGGCGATGGTGTAATCTTCCCACCTGCCGGTGTAATTCTCTTTTGCCGGCACGGCCGGTTCTTTGTCTTTAATACTTCCGGTTTCAACGGTGAAGGGAACTTCCTTGACCGTTGCTCCCTTTTCGTCAACGAAGGTTGCGGTGTACTCAATCGGTGTGTAAACAGCCGGTATCTCTATATCGCTTGCGGCAAGGGTGTATTCGCTCCATTTGCCTTCATAGCCCTCTTTTACGGGCACGGCGGGCAGATCTATTGATTTCTGACCGTAGGTGAATGTGATAACCTTGAACTCTCTGCCGTCGGCAATCAGAGTTGCTGTGTACTTGTTGGGTGCATAATGCGGGTGAACGGTAATTCCGCCCGGGGTGAGTTCATACTCCTCCCACTTGCCGGTGTGGCCCTCTTTTACGGGTACGACAGGTTCTTTGTCTTTGATGCTCACGGTTTCAACGGTGTAGGTTACTTCCTTAACCGTGTCGCCTTTTTCATTAACGAAGGTCGCCGTGTACACAATCGGTTTAAACACCGCGTTGAAGGTCAAATCCTTTGCCGGCATTTTCGCGGGGATTTCCGCATCCCATCCGGTGAAATCATAATAATCCTTCTGAGGTGTGCGCGGGCTTGCGACTGCTTCGCCGTAGGGGACGGTGAACTGTGAATACTGCTCACCATCAACAAAGAATGTTACGGTATAGTCGATTGCGGTGTATTCGGGTTTAACGGTAATTCCGCCTATGGCAAGCTTATAGCTCTGCCACTTGCCGGTGTGGCCCTCTTTTACGGGCACGGCAGGTTCTTTGTCTTTGATGCTTATGGTTTCAACGGTGTAGGTTACTTCCTTAACCGTGTCGCCTTTTTCATTAACGAAGGTCGCCGTGTACACAATCGGTGTGTAAACAGCCGGTATCTCTATATCGCTTGCGGCAAGGGTGTATTCGCTCCACTTGCCGGTGCAGCCCTCTTTTGCGGGCACGTCAGGCTCGTTAATGCTCTTTGTATCAATAGTGAAGCCGATTTCATAAAAGGTCTGTCCGTTGACGGTGAAGGAGGCTGTGTAAACCTTGCGGTGGGCGGCGAGATCCTCTTCAAGCTGAGCGATTATCGCGTCAACCGCCGCTTTGTTTTCGCCAAGAGTTTTGCTTTCGTCATAAGTGAGAGCGCCGATTTCGCTTTTTGCGTCTGCTATGAGTGCCTGAACCTCTTCGCTGTCGCCTTCTGCGGCCATTGCGGCTGCCGTGGCTGCCGCCTCTTGCTTATATATGTCAAAAGCGTCTTTATCGGTTAATATATCTCTTATTGTGAATTTGCCGTAATGATCAGACCATACCGCGACCCAGCTATAAACTTTTTCACCCTGAGCGGGCAGGTAATCCTTATCGACCACCTTGATGAATTTGTTGTGTGCGTCCATGAGCCGGTGTTCGACAAACAGGGCGTGCTCATAAGATTTGCCGTTATACTCGGAGAAAACCTCTATATCTTCATCATCCCAGTCATCGGAGATATAGAAGAGCAGCCTTAATTTGCCGCTGAACTCTCCGCTGTAGCTGTTATCATTCAGTGAATATACAAAGCCGGTTTCCTCATGCTCAAAGCCCGAAGAGGGAGTTGATTCATTCACGCTGAATGACAGAGAGTCGATGCTGAAATCAACCCCGAGCGGATTCTGAACAATCATACTATTTTGACTCTGCTGCACATTTTCACTTATGTAAGTGCCGTCGGGATATTTTGAGGGGGAAGTATTATCAATAAGGTTATACTCCTGCGCAGTATCGTGGCAGCGTGAGCATTTCTGCTTTATCACGCCGAGTTTCTCTTCTGTTGCCGCTGTGTTTTCTTCGGTCACCCAAATGTGACCGAGAGCGTCGGTGTCAACTTCCTTTTCCTTATTTCCGAAAGCGGTATTGTTAAATTTCGCCGTGTAGGTTATTATGCCTGCTTCGGTGCAGGTTGCCGTTATTGTAAATTCCGAATTGACGGTTTCAACTTCTTTATGCTCATCGTTTCTTGTGCAAACTCTGGTTGCGGTGCAGGTTGAGTTGTCGGCGGACCATACATAAGCCGTGGCGCCCCAGTCGTGGTCGGCGGGCTGACCGTTCGGCGCTTCCGTTGACTGAGTTTCAAATCCGGCTTTAAAGAATGTCGCCGTGTATTGTGTTTTCCCTTCCGTAAAGCAGGTTGCAGGGATATCCAGAGTGTTCGGAACGACTGTTTCGGTCACTTCTGCATTACAAACGGAGCAGGTATGCTTAGCGGTGCAGGTTGAATTATCGACGGACCAGGTGTAGGTTGCTCCGCCGAAGGTGTGATTGCCTGTTTCTTTGGCACCGCAGCCACGGGTGCATGTTCTCTGGTGCGTAGTATCATTGCTTTCATAGCTATCGGGGAATAGATGGCTGAGCTTTGGAATTTCTGTTTTTCCTATATCCTTGCCGCAGTCATTGCAGTGGCTGTATGCAGAGTAACCGGGCTCTGTGCAGGTCGGGTCCTTTGCATCTACCGGCGTTGTGTTCTCATGCAGGCAGTTAACCACAGTAAGCTTTTCTGAATACGTTGCTAAGCAATAATTGTCATCGCCGGGGTAAAAGGCCTCAATGTTGTAAGTGCCCGCAATAAGGCTTGAAATGTCGCATACACCCCTGCCGTCTACAAGCGGCACGGAGTATTCCACTCCGTCAAGGGTCAGAATAATATCTTTCACCGCGCCATCGGGCGCATTTACTACTATTGTGATATTATCGCCTTCAATGGGATTTTCGGGGGTTATTGCAAAGAACATATCGAAAGCAAGTTTGGGAATATTAACAATTACTGTCTGTGTAACCGTGTCTTGATTGTCACCGAGGCTGTATGACACTTCGGCCTCATGTGAGCCGGGTGTAGGGCAGGGAATTGTAATTGCCGCGGTGCCGTCGTCGTTAACATCCGCAGTACCTACTGTATCTGATATGGTCAGAGTTACCGTGTCCGTCGCGCCTTCGGGAAGTTGGAGCATTATTGTGATGTCATCGTTGGGCTTGCACGATTCCGGAGTTATGTATAATACGGCTACAGGGTCCTCCTGCGCAGGCAATTCAAAACCCTGCCATATTGCATAAAGCGTTGTGTCTTCGTTGAGGGTTATGGTTGTATTAACCGGTTCACCGGCGGGCGGCGTATATCCCTGATAAAGCGTTCCCGTTGAGGTGAACCACTGACCGCTGCCGTCGGGACTTGTATTCCAGCCGATAAAATCCACGCCGCTGATTGAGGGCAAGGCGGTGGTTATTCTCGCAGTCGTGTCAGTGCTGTATAATTCTCGCGGCGGGTTCGGCATATTTTTAATATTGGCAACGGGTATGTTTTTATCATAGGTCAGGCTGAGCTTGCCGCCTCTTACAATCACGCCTTCAACACGCCAGTCGGGCAGGCTCGCGGCGTCATTGGGCAATCTTTTCACAACATACCATATTACCCTGTCATTATCGGGGTCGTATGACAGCGGTGAATCATCTATATATTTATTATTCAGGACGCGGGCTATGTCGGCTTCGGAGGGAACCTTTGTCAGGTGGCTTTCAACGCCGTTTACATCATAGTAAAAGTACGCGGGCTCCAGAGCGTCCTCAATATAAATATATGAATTCGCATATATTCCATCCGATTGATTACTCGGCTCTGCCGGGATACTTTCACTGAGCCTCAGGCAGAACATCGCGTCCTCGGTTTTTTTCGTCCAAATTGCGTAAAGGGTGACGGACTCATCCGGGATATATATCTCTCCGGGGGAATATATCGGGCGGCTTACGTTCTGTGATACGTTTGAGATTGCGTCCGGGAATTTGCTCCAGCCGCAAAACGCATACTCGCCGTCATCGGACGGATAATGCGCGTCGGGCTCCTTTAACAGTATTGAACGGGAGGAGTCATCCGCTGAAATTATTACAGGGTCCGGCGTGGTGCCGTAACCGCCGTTAAGGTCAAAGTTCACAGTCATAACATTCGGGGTGGCGGCTATGACTTTAATATACGCTGAATCGGTTTTTCCGTTTTGTTTTGCGGTTATCTTCACGGGGTTTGATGTATTATTTCCGCCGGAAACAGCTGTTGCGCGAGGTACTGAAATGGCTTCACTCACAGGATTCTGGGCTGTCGGAGGGGGCGAACCCGGGTTATTGAAATAAACTTTCTGGCTTGTTGATTTCCAGTCTGCCTCGCTGCCGTCCAACGTCTGAAGAGTTACGGAATCATTTTTGAATATCGTTAAAAATCTTGCGGCTTTTATGATATCGCAAGATGTTGTTTTCACATATATCTCATCGCTGAAGGTTTTTCCGTTATCTTTTACTGAAACTGTCACTTTCGTGAAATCGGTTGAAGCATCAGCCGCTGTCAGAACGGCAAATGGTTTGCCTGCATTGTTCAGAAAGATCGCGGGGGTGCCGGTCCCGTTAGGGTTCTCATTGTTAGCCGCCGGCGTGCATTTCCATTCATAACCGTCAGAGGCAATATTGGCAAATCCGCTGATTTCCGTTGCCAGATTAGCGGAAGAGCCGGGAGAGAGAGTAATAACTCCGTCGGCGCCCAGACCCTCGCCTACTATCTTTATGGATTTTTCGTTGCTTTGCGCGACGGTGACATATAATGTATCTGTAAAACCTTCGTTTTCTGCCGTAATGCAAACGGGTGAAAAACTGCAGAGTCTGCCGGTTATTTCGATTTGACCGCCGACGGTGCTGCTGAGTCTGACGGGAACTCTGCCGCCGTCGGTGCTCGCGCTCCATATTGTTGCAGTCGGGTCAAGAGCAGCAGTCTGAACAAACAGGATTGCCTTTTCCCCTTCATTAATGGTTATTTGCTTTGAGTTAGGATGGATTTTTACGCCTGCGCCGTTAATTCTGAGCGAAGGAGCCGAATCAGCGGCAATATAAACGGTTTTTGTGCGTGTGACGTTGCCGTCTGTCGCTGTTGCACTGACAGCAACAACGGCATCCGAACTGCTTTCTCTTTTTACAGTCGCACATCTGCTGGAAGCGTCATCCTGAGTCACGCTCACAGCAGAGGGATCGCTGCTGAGCCACGTTACGGTGGGGCTGTCAAACCCTTCGGTCACCGCTTCCAGCACTACAGTGTCCACCGGAGAGCTCAGATCTATCGGCGAAATGACTTCCTCGCCGTGTTGCGCGATTGTCAGGCTCTTTTTTTCAACTACAGTAACCATTACGGTGCGGGAATAAACTGCATTGTTGCCGGAGCGCAATGAAACGGTTACGGTGCCTGTTCCCACAGAGTTTGCTTTGACATAGTATGCTTCGTTTTGCCTTGAGGATGAGCCGTGAGTGCCGAGCGAAATCCAATCGGAGCCGGGATCTTTGGTCCAGGTGAGTTTTGTAATTGACTGCTCGGATGTAAAACCGAATCTCTCGGCAAACAGAACACGCGCCTCGCCGACCTCAAGAGTAACATTTTCAGGCCTGACGGCTATTCCTGCCACAAAGACACGAGCGGAGCGGGTGAAACTATTGTCGTTTTTATCGGTGACTATGGCTGTTAAGGTTGCCGAGCCGGCAATGCCTGCCTGAGCCGAAACAGTATACTGCAGACCGGTTGCTTCCGACTCTCCGGGAGGAGTGTATGAATCGGCGACGCTTGCCACTGCATTGATTACAACGGATGTATCGGAGCTTGTAAAAGTCACGGAAGAAATCTGATTGTTATCGGGGTCTGTGCCGAGCCCTTCAACAATAAGGGTCAGATTCATTGTGCCGCCCGCTTCCGCTGCCGGCTCGTGCGGGCTCAGAGTCAGAACAACGTTGGAAGAGGCGGAAACGCTTATCAGCCCGACAGCGACTGTGCCGAGCACCAGCATAAGCGAAAGTAAAACCGACACTGCTTTTTTTGTTCTTTTCATATTTTTCCTCCCGGTTACTGATCAGAGATACTTTTATTACCTTTATGATATTTGATGACAGAAAAAAATACCCCATAATAATATTATTATATATAATTTGATTGTTAATTTCAACAAAAATAAAATAACTCTCCGCAGAAGTTACCTCGCATTTCCGCAGAGAGCCATGATGTTTTCGGCGCAGATTTGCCGGCGGTTTCACAGCTTTTTCCGCCCGGTGAGAAAAACACTGAAAAAAGAACCCCTGCAAGCAGGGATTCTTTTTGTAACCCGTTCGGGTGAAATTATCTCTTTGAGAAACCGGGGTGGGAATTCAACCTGTTTTTACATTGTTTAAGCTAAACCTACTGAGCTTGCGAAGGAATAAAGCAGATTAAACAGCCGGACAATAAAGCTTATAACAGGCTCAAAGAATGACTTTTCTTTTGCCCAGAATTCCTCGTCATTTCTCTGCGAGGTGATATGTGTGGGATTCTTGCCCATATCTTCGGCGCTCGCAATGTTCTTTCTCTCAACGGTATCGGTGCGGAAAAGACCGTCTTTTGAATATTTCAGAAAAACAAGCTTATCGCTGAAAAATCTGATTGCTCAGAGGGTAATCACATTTACCGAGGTATCGGTGTTGTGGTTTAAATCAAAGCCGATATATCCGCAGTTTGTATAGGTGAAATTCAGAGTTTCTTCGGTATAGCAGCCCTCGCCGCGTTTGTCGGGTGTGGGTATGAGCACTGTGTCGCCGGGAGCCATAAAATTGACAGACCCGCCGATGTAATCATCGTAATCGCCCGAGTGGTTGTGACCGAAAAGGAAAATGATATCAAGCGTCTGTGCGGCTTTGTTGATTACATTGAAAATGT
>JAEEGL011104084.1_pt1 | contig 15166 bp, 8 predicted proteins | sample 9134231 | NCBI WGS metagenome assembly JAEEGL01 (sample SAMN16246548, study PRJNA631951) | gut metagenome | biome: gut microbiome; feature: rumen; material: fiber-attached | host: Bos | place: Iran: Karaj | collected 2018-10 | reverse complement strand
TTCCTGCGTAACGGACTGTTGCGGCTGGCCTTTATTGGCGTCAAGACCCCACTGGACTTCCAGATGCGCTTCATGAAACCCTTCGTGTGGCACATCATCAATCGACATACCGACGGCTGTACGTTTGACGATAGTGCCCTGGAGGGAGATGCTAAGTTCACAAAGCGCTACACCTTTGTGACTAACCATCGTGACATCGTGCTCGACTCGGCCTTCCTTGACGTGATGCTCGTCAAGCACGGCTATCCCACGACCGTCGAGATAGGTATCGGCGACAACCTGCTTATCTATCCGTGGATTAAGCGACTGGTACGAATGAACAAGGCCTTCACGGTTCGACGCGGGCTGTCGTTGCGTGAAACGTTGGCAGCCTCGCAGCTGATGAGCCGCTACATCCACTATGCCGTTACCAAGAAGCATGAGAACATCTGGATAGCCCAGCGCGAAGGTCGCGCCAAGGACTCAAGTGACCACACGCAGGATGCCGTGCTCAAGATGCTGGCTATGGGTGGCGAACTCAGTGAGCTGAACATCGTGCCGATGACCATCAGCTATGAGTTTGACCCCTGTGACTATCTCAAGGCACAGGAGTTCCAGCAGAAACGTGACAACCCTGCCTTCAAGAAGAGCCAGCAAGACGACCTTGACAATATGAAGACAGGCGTCCTGGGCTATAAAGGATGTGTACACTACCACTGCGGAACGCCAGTCAACCAATGGATAGGTCAGCTGACAGGTCTGGCCAACAATGAGTTTTTCTCAAAGCTCAGCGAGAACATAGACCGTGAGATTCACGCCCACTACCGCCTCTATCCCTGCAACTATATCGCATTCGACGAGTTGGAAGGCAACAGCAGTCATGCCAACCACTACACGGATGCCGACAAGAAGCGTTTTGAGCAGTATCTAAAGGGACAGCTTGCGAAGATAAATATTCCCAATAAAGACGAGGAATTCCTCCGCGAGCGCATGCTCACCATGTATGCCAATCCTGTCCGCAATTACGAAGCCACACAGTAAGTCCTGTCACCATCGCTGTTACGGACTCTTTGGAATCCTGTGTTCTCTACATTTAAAAAAACGTTCATTGCTGATAAATTTCGTGCAATGAACGTTTTTTGTTAGTGTTTGTATCATTATTTATAGGATGGAATGGAAATAAAGCGTAATTTTGCAGCAGAGAATTATCAATTAGGCTGAGTCGTGACAAAAGTCTACAAAGTAAACTAAAAACACAATGAGGATGAAAAAAACATTTTTGATGCTTATGGCAATGATGATGACACTGGCAGTAGAGGCTCAGGTAAAGCCGATAGTGCTGGGTGACAAACATGCCATGCTGAAAGTGAAACAAGGAGAAAAGTATCTGCTGCTGCCCGTGCAAGAGTCGGAAGACATTGCGGCTATTGCCGTACTGAACGGACAGAATGACATGGTTCAGCGACTGAACGTTAAACTGGCTATCGACCGCGTAGATTATTATGTACCCTACGAATTAAAGGGTGCTTCGCTGTTGGATATCGAATTCCATGGTGACCGTCGGCAGAAGGGTGCTGTAGGTGAATTTGTCTGCTGGAAAGAAATGAAATACAGCAATACGTTCGACACAATAAACCGTGAGCATTTCCGTCCTGCCTATCACCATACGCCCCTGTACGGCTGGATGAATGATCCCAATGGTATGTTTTATAAGGATGGCGTGTGGCACTTATATTATCAATATAATCCTTATGGTTCGCAGTGGGAGAACATGACATGGGGTCACTCCACATCGTGCGATCTTATTCATTGGGATGCACAGCCCATGGCCATTGAAATGGACTGGCTTGGAAGTATCTTCAGTGGGTCGTGTGTGACAAACGGCGATGAGGTAGTGGCCTTCTATACCTCTGCCGGACATCACCAGACACAGTCGATGGCTGTCTCTAAGGATGGCGGTCGTACGTTTAAGAAATACAGTGGCAATCCTGTGCTGTCGACCAGTGATGTTCCAGACTTCCGCGACCCGAAGGCTTTCTGGAACGAGGATATCAAGGCTTGGAACCTTATCTTGGCAGCTGGCCAGGAGATGCGCATCTACTCGTCGAAAGACCTGAAGAACTGGAAGTATGAGTCGTCGTTCGGCAAGGAATATGGCAACCACAGCGGTGTATGGGAATGTCCTGACCTGTTTGAAATTAAAGATGTAAAATTAAATATTAAAAAGTGGGTGCTTATCTGTAATATCAATCCTGGCGGACTGTTTGGTGGTAGTGCCACGCAGTACTTCGTGGGTCAGTTTGACGGCAAGAAGTTCACCTGCGAGTCAATGCCGAAGGTGACGAAGTGGATGGACTATGGCAAAGACCATTACGCAACAGTATCGTTCTACAATGCTCCTGAGAACCGCCGTGTAGTGCTGGCATGGATGTCAAACTGGCAGTATGCCAACCAGGTGCCTACGAAACAGTATCGCTCCAGCAACAGCATTCCCCGCGACCTTGGACTATTCCGCTGTGGCGAAGAGACCTACGTCAGTGTAGTACCCTCGAAGGAAATGCTGGCACTGCGTGGTGCGAAGATAAAAAAGCCGACTGAAGCCTGCGAGATTATTGTCGATGTGAAGAATCAGGCCGAGGTTGTGCTGTCGAACTCGAAGGGCGAGCAGGTAGTCATGACATACGACGCTGTGAAGCAAGCCTTCACAATGGATCGTACGAAGAGTGGCGATGTCAGCTTCAGCGAGGCCTTCCCTTGTGTCACTGAAGCTCCCACGTTCGGACAAATCAGGCAGCTGCGTATCTTCATCGACCGTTGTAGCATTGAGGCTTTCGATGCTGACGGCAAAATGGCGATGACCAACCTTGTCTTCCCATCAGAGCCATATAATACTATAAAGGTAAAGGGTGGCAAAGTTACGATTTACGACATCAAACAATAAAACGATATGAAACAGAACAAATCAATTTATTTGATTCCTGTGATGCTCTGCTTCTTCTGCATGGGCTTCGTGGATCTGGTGGGCATTGCCTCCAACTATGTAAAGGCCGACCTGGGTTTGAGCGACTCTGTGGCCAACGTGTTTCCTTCGCTGGTGTTCTTCTGGTTCCTAATATTCAGCGTACCAACAGGTATGTTGATGAATAAGATTGGACGTAAGAAAACCGTATTGCTATCGCTTGTTGTTACAGTTGTGTCGCTGTTCATCCCCTTAATGGGCAGTTCGTTTGCTATCATGCTAATAGCCTTCTCGCTTTTGGGCATTGGCAACGCACTGATGCAGACCAGCATCAATCCGCTGGCCATGCTGATAATTGGCGACAAGAATCTGGCATCAACACTGACCTTTGGACAGTTTGTGAAGGCCATCGCTTCGTTCCTTGCTCCTTATCTCGCCATGTGGGGAGCCACGGCAGCTATGCCCTCATTTGGCTACGACTGGCGCGTACTGTTTCTCGTTTACTTTATCGTGGGTGTGTTAGCTACGCTGTTGCTGTGGGCGACCCCCATAGTAGAGGAATTGAGCGAAGGTAAGTCATCATCGTTCATGGATTGCCTGCGCCTGTTAGGCAAACCCATCGTACTGCTGTCATTCCTTGGCATCATGTGCCATGTTGGTATCGATGTGGGTACCAACACGACGGCTCCAAAACTATTGATGGAGCGCGTGGGTATGACACTGAACGAAGCCGCCTTTGCCACCTCACTTTACTTTATTTTCCGTACCATCGGTGCATTGACGGGGTCGTTCTTCCTGAGAGTCATGAAGACACGCTGGTTCTTTGTCATCAGCGTCTGTCTGATGGCTGCCTCGATGGTGCTGATGTTCAGCGGTGCATCGAAAGCTGTACTTTATACTGCTATCGCACTGGTGGGCTATGGCAACTCCAACATCTTCTCGATGGCCTTTAGTGAAGCGCTGCTCTCTGTGCCAGACAAGCAGAACGAAGTCTCCGGGCTGATGATTATGGGACTCTTTGGTGGCACCATTTTCCCACTTGTCATGGGCTTCTGTAGCGATGCCATGGGACAGGCCGGTGCTGTTGCCGTTATGGCCATTGGCGTCATCTACCTCTTCACTTATATTCCAAGAATCAAGCGCTGACGCTAAATGATAAATAATAAATAAAATCGAACAAAGATATTATGGCTAACAAAAGATTTGTAGTAGGTCTCGGAGAGGCCCTGTGGGATGTACTTCCCGAAGGAAAGAAACTGGGTGGCGCACCCGCCAACTTCGCTTACCATGCTGGTCAGTTTGGGCTGAATACTATCGCCATCAGTGCGTTAGGAGAGGATGAACTTGCCACTGAAACTATCGAGGCCCTCAAAGAACATGGGTTGAACTATCTGATGCCACATGTACCTTATCCCACGGGTACTGTTCAAGTGACACTATCGGGCGACGGCATTCCTGCATACGAGATTAAGGAGAATGTGGCATGGGATAATATTCCGTACACTCCAGAAATTGCAGAGATAGCCAAGAACTGTCGTGCCGTCTGTTTCGGTTCTCTGGCACAGCGTAACGTGACCTCATGGAGTACCATCCGTCAGTTTTTGGATGATACGCCTGCCGACTGCCTGAAGATTTTCGATATCAACCTGCGTCAGCAATTCTATACCAAAGATGTCATTGAGCAGTCCTTAAAGCGTTGTAACATCCTGAAGATCAACGACGAAGAGTTGGTGGTCATCAAGCGCATGTATGGCTACGAAGACCTCGATATGCGTGGCATCTGCGAGAAAATACTTGTTGATTATGGGTTAAAGATGCTGGTACTGACTTGTGGCACTAACGGTTCATACGTCTTTGCTCCAGGATTGACGTCGTTCCAAGATACACCGAAGGTAAAAGTGGCCGATACTGTTGGAGCTGGCGACTCGTTTACAGGCTCCTTCTGTGCTGCTATCCTCAATGGCAAACCTATGGAGCAAGCACACCGTATCGCCGTTGAAGTGTCTGCATATGTTTGCACTCAGAATGGTGCCATGCCGAAGTATCCTGATGAATTAATAGCCAAGGTTAAGTGATAATTGTAGGTTTCTGTTAAAAAAGACGGTCAAAAATTTGGCCGTCTCTTTATTTTGCCGTACATTTGCATATCTAACTACTAGCATTATGAACCTTATGATACGAGAACAACTGACCAATACACTACTTATAGTACTATTATTTATTCTCGCAGGCTGTCAGTCCCAGAAGTGGCATTATAAGATAGGTGTGTCGCAGTGCTCTGCTGACATCTGGCGCGAGAAGCAGAATTCCGAACTGCGCATGGGAGCGTACCTCAACGGCCATGTAGAGCTATGCTTTGCCGCAGCCTACGACAGCGACGAACGACAAGTGCAGCAGATAGACAGTCTCGTGGCAACGGGCATTGACCTGCTCATCGTAGCCCCCAACCAGATACAGACCATCTCGCCAGCCATCGACCGTGCCTACGATAAAGGCATCCCCGTCATTGTGTTCGAGCGTAAGACCAGTTCCCAGAAGTACACCGCCTTTATCAGTGCCGACAACTACGAGATGGGAAATGTGTTGGGGGAATACATCGCCTCACAACTGCACGGAAAAGGCCGGGTGATGGAGGTGATGGGACTGAAAGGCTCGTCACCGGCCATTGAGCGCCACAAGGGATTCGCCAATGTCATGAAGAAATATCCTAACATAGAGGTAGTGGCCACCCTGCAGGGCGACTGGACTGAAGAGAGTGCCGTCAAGGCCGTTCACGATTACCAAGGCGACCTTAGCAATATCGACTATGTCTTCGGCCAGAACGACCGTATGGCATTAGGTACACGTCGGGCTATGATGGAACGTATAGGCATGTCATCCCCCCAAGGAGGGATTGGAAGAGGGCTTCCCCACTTCTGTGGCATTGACGGCCTGCCTGGCGAAGATGGAGGTATTCGGTTGGTTCGTGACTCTATCCTTGATGCCTCATACATCTATCCTACGCGTGGCGATAAGATTATCCAGCTTGCCATAGATATTCTTGAAGGCAAACCATACGAAAAGGAAACTATGATGATGTCAGCCCTCGTTACTCGTGACAATGCCCGTGTGTTGTTGATGGAAAACGAGGAGATCATGCGCCAATCGGACTATCTGGATCAGCTTCATAGTAGGGCAGACGATTACATGCAACAGTTGGATACTCAGCGTACGATTACATGGCTTGCCTGTGGTTTCATTGTACTGCTCTTACTGGCTATCGTGTTGTTTTACCTTTATTACCTTAGCAAAGTTAGGTTGCAACACGAGCGCGTGGTGAATACCTTGTGGAACATGAAGCCAGAGGATGTTCCTGCCCCATCAATAGCCGAACAAGCTGAGAATCCAGAGACCTCTATCTTCATTACCCGTTTCAAGGAGGTTGTCGAGTCTCGTTTGGCTGACAGCGACATCAGCGTAGAAGACCTGGCTGCCGATATGAATATCAGTCGTGTACAACTCTATCGCAAGGTCAAGACCGTCACAGGCTCCTCACCGGTGGAAATGTTACGAACGGCTCGTCTGCAGCGCGCCTACCAGCTGCTGCTTACCACGGAAAACACTGTCAGCGAAGTAGCCTATCAGGTAGGATTCACTGCTCCCAGCTACTTCACTAAGTGCTTCAAGGATGAATACGGTCAACTACCTGGCGACATTCGGAAATGACGGAAAAATCGTTCAATGTCTAACAAAAATGTTACATTGAACGATTTTTTTATCTCTATGAAACATCTTTTCCATCCTATACACATTAATTACAGTACTTTTGCAGCACAGAATTCAAACACAGTACTAATTTAAAACGTAACGCAAATGAAACAAACATTTGAGCATTCCCGCAAAACGGGAATCGGCGTAAGCCTAAGGGCTGTTATGCTGACGATGCTTCTTGCTGTTTGTACTATCATGTACGCGCAACAGGAAATCAGTGGAACGGTGACTGATGCCATGGGGCCTGTCATCGGTGCTACGGTGATGGAGAAGGGTACGTCGAACGGCACGGTAACCGACTTCGACGGAAACTTCAAGCTAAAGGTAGAACCGGGCAAGACGCTGGTATTCTCCTACATCGGCTACAAAACCCTTGAACTGCCTGCCAAGGATGGCATGACTATTAACATGGAAGACGATGCCTTGTCGCTGAACGAAGTAGTAGTGACGGGTTATACCACCCAGCGCAAGGCCGACCTGACGGGTGCCATCTCGACGGTAAACGTCAACGAACTGGCCAAGCAGAACGAGAACAATCCGATGAAGGCCCTGCAAGGCCGCGTGCCGGGCATGAACATCTCGGCCAATGGTGACCCGTCGGGTGCCGCCACGGTTCGTATCCGTGGTATCGGTACGCTGAACAACAACGACCCGCTGTATATTATCGACGGCGTACCCACCAAGTCGGGTATGCACGAGTTGAATGGCAACGATATCGAGTCCATTCAGGTGTTGAAGGATGCTGCCTCGGCCTCCATCTACGGTAGCCGTGCTGCCAATGGTGTCATCATCATTACCACCAAGAAGGGTAAGGAAGGTAGCATCAAGGTCAACTTCGACGCTTCTGTGGCCGCATCGTTCTATGCCCACAAGATGGAGGTGCTGAATGCCCGCGAGTGGGGACAAGCCCTGTGGCAAGCCAACATCAACGACGGCAAGAATCCCAATAACAACAACGTGGGTTATCACTATGACTGGTCATACGACCAGAACGGCTACCCCGTGCTCAACGACATGGCCATGGATATGTTCTTGGACAGTAGCGGCACGCTGCGTTCCGGCGACACCGACTGGTTCAATGAATCTACCCGTACAGGTATCATACAGCAGTACAACCTCTCTGTTAGCAACGGCTCAGAAAAGGGCAACTCGTTCTTCTCCATTGGCTACTATGACAACAAGGGTACCATCAAGGACACCTATTTCAACCGTCTTTCAGCCCGTGCTAATACGGAGTACAAGCTGTTCGACGGTATAGTCACCATCGGCGAGAACTTTACGCTAAACCGTACCAAGGGTGTCGATGCTCCTGATAACTTCCTTCGAAGCGCCCTGCAGTTCAATCCTAACTTCCCCATCTATGCGGAGAATGGCGAGTATGCCCAGTCCGTGGGAGCATTCGCAGAGCGCGAGAACCCGCTGAGCCTGCTCTCCAGGGTCAAGAACAACGAATATACCATGTGGCGTATCTTTGGCGATGCCCATGTCAGCATCAAGCCGTTCAAAAACTTCATGGTTCGCTCCACCTTCGGTGTTGACTACAGCCAGAAGCAGCAGCGCAACTTCACCTATCCCATCGTCAACGGTAAGATGGCCAACTCCGAGACCGCAGCCGAGATGCATCAGGACCACTGGATGCGCTGGATGTGGAACGCCATTGCCACCTACAACCTGGAGATTGGCAAGCACCGTGCCGACGCGATGGTTGGTATGGAGCTGAACCGCACTGACGACAACTGGAGCAATGCCCGCCGCTATGGCATGGCCGTGCTCACTACAGATTATATGTGGCCTTCAGCAGGCTCTGGCCGCCAGATTGCAGAAGGCTCAGGAGGCGGATTCTCATTAGTTTCCTTCTTCGGAAAGGTCAACTACACCTACAATGACACCTACATGGCCTCCTTCACGCTGCGTCGTGACGGTTCGAGCCGCTTTGGCCATAACAACCAGTACGGTACCTTCCCCTCCGTCTCTGCCGGTTGGCGCATTACCCAGGAGAAGTTCATGCAGCGCACCAAGAGCTGGCTCGACGACCTGAAGTTGCGCTACTCATGGGGACAGACCGGTAACCAGGAAATCTCCAATACCGCCCGCTACACCATGTATGCTCCTGTGGTCACCACCGGACTGTGGGGCACGGGTGCGGCAGGCACCGTCTATGACATTGCCGGCACCAACGGCGGCTATGCATTGCCCAGCGGCTATGTACGCAAGCAGATTGGCAACGACGACATCAAGTGGGAGACCACTACGCAGCACAACATCGGTATCGACTTTGCCCTGCTTGGCAACGAGATTTACGGTAGCTTCGACTGGTTCCACAAGAAGACCACCGACATCCTTGTCGAGATGAAGGGTCTTGGCACACAGGGTGAGGGTGCCTCGCAGTGGATTAACGCCGGCGAGGTGAAGAACGTTGGTTGGGAACTCTCGTTAGGCTATCGCCATAAGTTAGCCAACGGCCTGTCGTGGGACATCAACGGAAACATCAGCAAGTATGTCAACGAAGTGACCGAACTGCCCGGAACGGTAGCAGCATCAGGAACCTACGGCGGCAATGGTGTGAAGAGCATCGTCGGACATCCCATGTATTCAGGGGTGGGCTATGTGGCCGACGGACTGTTCCGCTCGCAAGACGAAATCTACAACCATGCCACGCAGGAGAGTGCCGGACTGGGACGTATCCGCTACTTGGACGTCGATAAGGACGGGTTAATCACCCAGGCCGACCAGACCTGGATATACGATCCGACACCCGACTTTACCTGGGGTCTCAACATCTACCTGCAGTATAAGGATTGGGATCTCTCCATGTTCTGGCAGGGCGTACAGGGTGTTGACGTCAACTGCTACGACTATAAGACACAGAGTGACTTCTGGTCCAATTCCTATTCAGAGGTCAACCTGCCCTATATGAACAAGGGAGTCCGTGTGCTCGATGCATGGAGTCCAGCCAACCCGAACAGCGACATTCCCGCACTGAGCACTAGAGATACCGCCAACGAGGGACGTTTCTCCTCCTATTATATTGAGAACGGCTCGTTCGTCAAGCTGCGCACTATCCAGCTGGGCTACAACCTGCCCAAGACGCTTGTTGCCAAGCTGTGCATGGAGCGAATCCGCCTCTATGCCTCTGCCCAGAACCTGCTGACCATCAAGAGCAGCAAGTTCACCGGCGTGGATCCCGAGAATCCCGGATTCGGCTACCCCATTCCCTTGAATGTCACCTTCGGAGTAAACGTAAGTTTTTAAAGGTAAAAAGGTAAAAAAGTAAAAAATAAAAAAATAGAATTATGAAAACAATAAGATATAATAAGGTTAGGAATCTGGCGAAAGCGGTTTTACCCTTTTACCTTTTTACCCTTTTACCTTTATTCAGCAGCTGCTCCGGTTTCCTGGAAGATCAGGTGCCGCAGGGTACGCTGACCGAGGAGGAAGTGAAGAACCCCGCGTATGTAGATAACGTCTTGATCTCCGCATATGCTGGCCTGGTCACCCTTGAGGATATGAACGCCTCGTTCTCGCTATGGAACTACGACACCCGTTCCGACGATGCCTACGTGGGTGGTTCCGACCATTCCGATGGCGCACCCTTCCATAATCTGGAGCTGGCCACGGGCGTGCTCACTACCGACTGGCCTTTCTCTTCCATTTGGGGACGTTTCTACCAATATCTCTCGCGTGTCAACTTCTGCATCAATGTGCTGGGTGCTGCCGACCAGGAGAATACGGCCATTCAGCAGAAAACCGCCGAGATGCTATTCCTCCGTGCCTACGGCCACTTCCAGCTGAAGCGCCTGTTCAAGAAGATACCTTTTGTCAACAAGCCTAACCTGCAGGAAGACGACATCAAGAACATCTCCAACACGGAATACACCAACGATGAGGGATGGCAGCAGATTATCAACGACCTCGACTATGCCTACAACCACCTACCCGTGCTACAGGCCGACAAGGGACGCCCCACGAAGGCTGCCGCTGCCGCCTTCCTGGCCAAGACCTATCTGTATAAGGCTTATCGTCAGGATGATGCCAACAGCAACCAGGTGACCGAGATCAATAAGGAAGACCTGCAGAAGGTGGTGGAATACACCAACCTCGCCCTCTACCGTGAGGCAGGCTACGACATGGAGACCGACATGCATAACAACTTCCGTCCCGAAGAGGTCTATGAGAACGGAAGGGAGAGCATCTGGGCTATCCAGTACTCTGCCAACGACGGTACCGACTATGGCAACCTGAACTTCTCCAACCGTCTGATTCCGCCCGAACTGGAGGGCATCTTAGGAGGTTGCGACTTCTATAAACCTTCCCATAATCTGGTGAATGCCTATAAGACCGACTTGGACGGACATCCCATGTTTGAGGCGGCTAACATCACCAACTATGAGCTTGGCTCTGTCCAGACGGTAGATCCGCGCCTGTTCGTCACTGTCGGCATGCCTGGCACACAGTTTATGTTTAATCCTGACGCGAAGCTCAAGATTGAGGCCAACCGTGCCTGGAGCCGCTCCAACGGTGGTTACGGCTTCTTCATCTCGCTGAAGCAGTGCGTGGATCCCGCTTTGACCAACAAGTACATCTTCAACGCCGACAACCAGTGGGCCTCGTCCATGAACCGCATCGTCTTCCGCTATGCCGATGTGCTGCTGATGCGTGCCGAGGCTTTGGCACAGTTGGGAAAGACGAATGAAGCCATACAACTGGTCAATCAGGTGCGCAACCGCGCCAAGAGCATGCAGTCGAGCAGCATCGTTGCCAACTATCCCTCGAAGTTGAATGTCCGCTACAATGTGAAGCTATACGACGGCTCATACGACAAGGACCAGACAATGAAGATAGTGAAGATGGAACGCCGCTTAGAGCTTGCTATGGAGAGTGAACGCTTCTTCGACTTGGTGCGCTGGGGTGATGCCGCTACTGTCATCAACAACTTCTATACCAGTGAGGGCAGCATCATGGGGTTCATTGCCGGTGCTCATTTCACTGCCAACAAGAACGAGTATCTGCCTATTCCCCACGAGCAGATGGCTGCTTCCAATGGTAAATATACCCAAAACTGTGGTGACTGGTAATTAAAGGGAAAAGTTAAAAGTGAAAAACTAAGATAATATGAAAACCAATATATTAAACATCATCGGCGTGCTGCTTATAGCCTGTGGGTTTGTGGCCTGCAACGAAGACAATTCGGGCAGCATGGACGTCAACGGCGATTGCAGGGTACAGAAGTTTGTGCTCAATGATGAGTACGAGGGTGCCATTGACATGCCCAATAGACTGATTAAGGTAAAGGTGCCTGTTGACTTCAGCACCAAGAACGACATGGTAGTTACCAGCATGACGATTCCCTCAGGTGCAAGGAGCAACATCAACGTGGGCGACCACCTGAACATGGAGTCGGACAAGAACATTCACATTATGAGTGGAAGCCTGGTAATGGACTATCGCCTGACCGTCCGTAACGACGAGGCAAAGCTCACCAACTTTGTCCTGGAAGGCATCAAAGGTGCCATCAACGAAGCGGCCAAGACGGTAACGGTGTCCGTACTGTCTACCAGCGGCATCGACTTGTCGAGTGCTACCTTCGAGGTGACATGCAGCGAGGACGCTTCCTGCTTCCCCGCCAGCGGCTCGACGGGCGACTTCAGCGACCCCGCCAATCCGTTCCAGATTACCCTGTCCGACAATACCGCTGTCAGCACTTACACCATCATCATAGACATTATTCAGCGGCCTACGGCAATCTTTGTTGGAACGGCAGAGACTGTGGAAGGACTGAACGACGAGGAGAAGGCTGCTGCCAAGTGGCTTACCAGCAATATCCAAGGTTCTGCCTATCTGTCATGGCACGACGTTGCCAACAGCGCAGGTATACTGGATGAATGTAAGTTCATCTTCTTCCATCGTCAGGCCAGTGCTTATAATACCTTCAAGAACTTTACGGATGGCGAGTCAGGTGCTATCGAGGCCCTGCCCGTACTGAACGAGTATTGGAAACGAGGTGGTGCCTTTGTACTGCAGCGCATGGGCGTTGACCTGGCCGCAGCGTTGGGAGCCATGCCAGAGGACGGTTGTCCCAACAACTGCTGGGGCGGTACGGGTGAAACCGGTCCGAAGATGGATGACAACCCCTGGACGCTACCTGTCTTCGACAAGAACCATGCACTGTGGAAGGATCTCGTGATCAATCCCAACAACCCCGATGCCACCTACACCCTCGACAAGGACTACACTATCTGTAACTCGGCATCGCAATATCACTGGGACAATATCTCCGGCACAGCACTCTTCGACAAGTTTGACGAAGTGACTGGTGGCAAGGCACGCCGACTGGTGGGCAATGACAACGAGATATCGTCGTGGGAGCTGCAGAACGCCAAAGGTGAATTCGGCAAGGGCGGCATCATCTGTCTCGGTTCTGGTCTCCTCGACTGGTATTCTCCCACGGAATACATATCCGTCTATCATGAGAATATGGGTAGGATACTGATGAATGCCTACCATTATCTCACTGGTGAATGATAAAAGGTAAAAGGGTAAAAAAGTAAAAAGGTAAAAAACATAGACGATTATGAAGACAATGATAATTTCTGCCACGCTACTCATGCTGTCAGCCTTAGTGCTGACGGCATGCAGCGACGACGCTGTGGTGGGCGACCCCGCCAAGGACTGGGATATCAGCACCGAGCGTTATCAGTCTGTTGATGAAAAAGAATTCTCGACATATTACTCACACTCCTTGGGTACGGTGGGCGACCCCATGCCCTTCTACGACCAGAAAGCTGGCAATTTCAAGATTCTCTATCTGCAGGAGTATTACAAGCAAAATGCAGAATACCGTTTCCACCCCATCTGGGCTGTACAGACAACTGACGGCTGTAACTATGGATCGCTGGGTGAAATGATTCCTGTGGGTGCCAACGACTTCCAGCAGGATGCAGCCCTGGGTACGGGTTGCTGTTATTACGACGAGGCCAACGGCTTGTACTACATCTACTATACAGGCCATAACTCGCAGGCAACATATACGGAGGCTGTGATGCGTGCCACTTCCACCGACTTCAAGACATGGAAGAAGGACGAGGCCTGGCTGCTCAACGGTCCTGCCTACGGCTATTCGGCAGAAGACTTCCGCGACCCACAGATCTTTGTGGCCGACGACGGTCTCTACCACATGGTGATTGCCACGCGCCCCGTCTTTGGCGGCGACCCCAAGTTTGCTGAGTTCAAGTCCAGCAACCTGAAGGACTGGGAGCACGTAGGCCAGTTCAACATGGTATGGAACCGTATGTGTGAGTGCCCAGACATCTTCAAGATGGGCGACTGGTGGTATCTGGTGTATAGCGACTCCGACAAGGAAAACTGGTGCCGCAAGGTGAAGTATATGAAGGCAAGAACACTGCAGGAGCTACGCGACTGCTTCAACGATCCGGGCGCTCATTGGCCCGACAACCGCGAGGGCGTTCTGGACAGCCGTGGCTTCTATGCCGGCAAGACGGCCTCGAACGGCAGTGACCGCTTCATCTGGGGCTGGTGCCCGTTCCGTACCGACAAGAACGGATATGAGAATAGTGACATCGACGAGATGAATGTCAATGTCGGTGGTGGTCATGGCAAAGAGCCTATGTGGTCGGGAGCACTGGTTTGCCACAAGGTTATCCAGCACGAGGACGGCTCGCTCTCCTTGGGCGTGGTGCCTGCCATGGCTGGCAAGTACGGCAGAGAGCACGGGCTGAGGGTGATGGATTCCAACAATGCCACCCTGAACGGCACCGGCGGACAGTTGACGGGCGACAATGCCTACATACTCTACAACCGTTTAGGTTTCCACAATCACATCTCGTTGACGGTCACCACGTCCAATAACTGGGATAGGTTTGCTGTCTCGCTGGTACGCAGCATCGACGTGAAGAAGTACTATTCCGTCATTGTCAATCCTGAGGGAGAAGACGTGCGTAAAGTGAACTTTGAACAGGAAGGCGAGAAAGGCCAGGGATGGGTTGACGGTATCGACGGCTATATCATCCCCCGTCCAGCAGACAATGTCTATCACATTGACATCTTTACCGACAACAGCGTGATGGTGATGTACATCAATGGTGACTGGGCATATACCAACCGCATCTATGGCATCCAAAATAACTGCTGGAGCATCAACAACTATGGTGGCAGCATCACCGTTAGCGATGTGAAGGTCAGTCAGTATTGACAACAGACAATAGATAATTAAAACGTATGAAAAAGATATTTTTATTGATGTGCCTCATGGCAACCACCACTATAGTTTCAGCTACCGACCTGTGGGAAGGAAACCACGCAGTGAACTGGGACAACACACTGACTATTGAAGCCGTAAAGTTTGCTGAGGCACAGGTCGGCCAGAAAATCGTCATTGAGTTTACTAACGCTACGGGAGAAGTCATTGAACTCCACAGCAACGGGGCTATGCTACCAGGTACACGCTATGCACACTCCCTT
>JAEEGL016394892.1_pt1 | contig 15167 bp, 16 predicted proteins | sample 9134231 | NCBI WGS metagenome assembly JAEEGL01 (sample SAMN16246548, study PRJNA631951) | gut metagenome | biome: gut microbiome; feature: rumen; material: fiber-attached | host: Bos | place: Iran: Karaj | collected 2018-10 | reverse complement strand
AGGAGGAGATCGACTACCGCATGAAGGTGGTGCGCCCCAAGTGCGTGGAGGACCTGCGCGTCGCCCGGGGCTTCGGCGATCTCAGCGAGAACTACGAGTACAAGGCCGCAAAACAGGAGCTGCGCCGCTGCGACAGCCGGCTGCGGTATCTCAGGCGCATGATCGCCACGGCGAAGGTGATCTCCGCGGATTCCCCCAGCGACGTCGCCGGGCTGTTCGACAAGGTGGAGATCTACTACGAGGACGACGATGAGACGGAAGTCATCACCCTGATGACCACATTGCGGGAAAACGCCCTGAACGGCATCATCAGCAAGGAATCGCCCCTGGGCAAGGCCGTCATGGGCAGCCGCGTGGGGGACAGGGTGCTGGTGAAGGTCAACGATGAGTACAGCTATTATGTTCAGGTCCGCAGCATTCAGAAGGGCGCGGACGACGACAGCCTTCCTATCAGCGCCTTCTGACGTTTGTTTCCCGTTCCATGGTGGAAAAAACGCACGATTTCTGATATACTGATGCGGAAAACGGGGAAATATCCGGGAAAAATCGAATATTTCCGACGGGAAAGCGTTTTATTATTCGTATATGAGGTGAATTTCATGGCAAACTGCGCGATTGTTGGCATCAACTGGGGCGACGAAGGCAAGGGCCGCATGGTGGATTATTTCGCGGATCAGTACGACGTGGTGGTGCGCTATCAGGGCGGGAACAACGCCGGGCACACCGTCATCAACGAATACGGCAAGTTCGCGCTGAACCTGCTGCCCTCCGGCATATTCCGCCGGGGCACGGTGAACCTGCTGGGCCCGGGTACGGTGATCGACTTAAAGCACCTGTGCGGCGAGATCGAAAAGCTGCGGGAGGCGGGCGTGGAGATCACCCCGGACAACCTGAAGATCTCTGACCGCGCCACCATGGTGCTGCCGGTGCATCCCGCCCAGGACCGCTGGGAGGAGGAGCGTCTGGGCAAGGACCACTTCGGCTCCACGCTGCGGGGCATCAGCCCGGTGTACGGCGACAAATACATGAAAAAGGCGCTGCAGATGGGCGTGCTGCGGCACCCGGAGGCCATGCGCACATACCTCAAGCGCCTGCTGGACTGGAAAAACGAGGTTATCGTGAAGGGCTACAACCAGCACAGGATCGACTTTGACGAGACGCTGGAGTGGATCGAAAAGTACGGCAGCAGGCTGGAGCCCTATCTGTGCGACGCCGGCGAACTGCTGGAAAACGCGGTGCAGAACGGCAAGGGCGTGATGTTCGAGGCCCAGCTGGGCGCGCTGCGGGACATCACCTACGGCATCTATCCCTTTACGTCCTCCTCTTCGCCCCTGGCGGCGGAAGCGCCGGTGGGCTGCGGCCTGCCGTCCATCAGGGTGGACGAGGTGATCGGCGTGGTGAAGGCCTACTCCACCTGCGTGGGCGAGGGTCCCTTCGTGGGCGAGCTCAGCGGCGACGACGCCTTCCAGCTGCGGGAGGCCGGCGGCGAGTACGGCGCGGCCACGGGCCGCCCCCGGCGCGTGGCCTGGATGGACATCGTGGCTACCCGCTACGGCGTGAAGCTGCAGGGGGCCACGGCCCTGGCGCTGACGAAGATGGACATTCTGTCCTACCTGGACGAGATCCCCGTGTGCGTGCAATACGAGCTGGACGGCCGTCGGATCGACCGCTTCCCCTTCACCAACGACCTGTACCGCTGCCAGCCCGTGTATGAAAAACTGCCCGGCTGGAAGAGCGACATCACCGAGTGCCGCCGCTGGGAGGAGCTTCCCCTGGAGGCCCAGAACTACGTCAAGTACATCGAAGAGCGCGCGGGCTGTCCCATCAAGTACGTCTCCGTGGGCGCGGAGCGCGACCAGCTGATCATTCGCTGAGGAGGGCGCCGCCGTGAAGGATACGTATGAATCCCCGCTGAACAGCCGCTATGCCAGCAAGGAAATGCAGCGCATCTTCTCCCCGGACAGAAAATTCGCCACATGGCGCAGGCTGTGGGTGGCGCTGGCGGAGAGCGAGATGGAGCTTGGACTGCCCATCACCCGGGCGCAGGTGGACGAACTGAAGGCCCACGTGGAGGACATCGACTACGAGGCCGCCCGGCGCTTTGAGGAAAAAACCCGACACGACGTGATGGCCCACGTGCTGGCCTACGGCGAGGTGTGCCCCGGCGCGAAGGGCATCATCCACCTGGGCGCTACCTCCTGCTATGTGACGGACAACGCGGACATTCTGATGCTGCGGGACGCCCTGCGCCTGATTAAGAAAAAGCTGATCGAGACCATGCGCCGCCTGCGGGACTTCGCCATGGAATACAGGGACCAGCCCACCCTGGGCTACACCCATCTGCAGCCCGCGCAGCTCACCACGGTGGGCAAGCGCGCCTGCCTGTGGCTGCAGGATCTGATGATGGACCTGGACGAGGTGGACTTCGCCCTGCGCTCCCTGAAGCTGCTGGGCAACCGCGGCGCCACGGGCACGCAGATGAGCTTCACCGCCCTGTTCGACGGCGACGGCGCGAAGATAGACGAGCTGGAGAACCGCATCGCCCGGAAGATGGGCATGGAGGCGGTGTTCGACGTCTCCGGGCAGACATACCCCCGCAAGCTGGATTCCCGGGTGCTGGGCGCGCTTTCCGGCATCTGCCAGAGCGCGTACAAGTTCGCCCAGGACCTCCGGCTGCTGCAGTCTTTCCGGGAGGTGGAGGAGCCCTTTGAGAAGGACCAGATCGGCTCCTCTGCCATGGCGTACAAGCGCAATCCCATGCGCAGCGAGCGCATCTGCGCCCTGTCCCGCCACGTGATGGCCATTTACCACGACGCCTGCGATACCGCCGCCACCCAGTGGTTCGAGCGCACGCTGGACGACAGCGCGAACCGCCGCCTGTCCCTGCCGGAGGCGTTCCTGGCCACGGACGCGGTGCTGGAGCTCTACGCCAACATCGCCTCGGGCATGGTGGTGTATCCCGCCATGATTATGAAGCGCGTGCAGGAAAACCTGCCCTTCATGGCCACCGAAAACATCATGATGGAGGCCGTGGAGCGCGGCGGCGACCGGCAGGAGGTCCACGAGCGCATCCGCGTGCACTCCCAGGCCGCGGCGGCCCGCATGAAGACCGAGGGTCTGGACAGCGACCTGATGGAGCGCATCGCCGCGGACCCCGCCATCCCTGTGGACGCTGAGGGGCTGAAGCACCTGCTGGCCGCGGAGAAGTATACCGGCCGCGCGGCGGAACAGGCGGAGAAGTTCATCCGCGGGAAGATCGATCCCATCCTGGCCGGCAGCGAAGCGCTGGACATGGGGGACATCCGGGTCTGATCGCCGCGGTTCCCGTTTGGGGATGGGTGTGAATTCCACAGACAGAAACAGTGGAGGAGCGAATGTATTCGCTCCTCCACTGTATGTCGGAAAACCCGTTTTCCGGTTTTCAAAGCGCTCGACGGATTTCTTCCGGGGAATGCGCGTTGGTCCGGTCGGTCGGCGCGGTCGCGCGTTCTCCGGTTGATTTCGTCGGGGAGAGATCCTCGCTTCTGAATCGTGGGAATTCAGTCGTCGGATACACTCAGGAATCCGTCGATATGGTTGATGGAAAACCGCTTGCAGGAGAGCGTGGACGCCCCGATGATCGCGGCGATCGGATATTCCATGAAGGGAAATAACCGCTGAAAATCCAGGACCGCAAATTCATGCTTCGGGAAGGGGACGCCCCCGACGGAGAGGGAATCGACCCCAAGGACCGGCGTCTCAAAGGCCGCGCCCGTCCAGTCCTCGCCGGTTTCGGTCCTGTCGGCGGCCTTATCTCCGAAAACCTTCCTGCGAAAGGTCTCGTCGAGGATGGAGCAGCTCGCCCCCGTGTCGATCAGCGCCGCGCAGGCGGTTCCGCCGATCATGATATCGACATACAGGTGGCCGCGTTCCCCGATCCTGCAGGGGATGCCGCCGGAAAACGGGGGGATGAGCGCGATTTCATCCCTTTGCGTGTCCAGCGCGTAGGCGTAATGCCGCAGCACGTCGTTGCCCAGGATGCCGACGGAGTCGTCCAGGGTGACTTTCAGGTCTTTCGCCGTGATCCCGCCCGCGCGCAGTTCTTTTACCACCGCCACATCCACTTTTTTGCTTCCGAGCGCGCCGTGGGCTTCCTCCGAGGGAAGCCTTGGCAGGGCCTTTGTAAGGTCCGATCTTTGCAGCTGAGACGTGGCCGCGCCGGTGTCAAACAGCAGCAGGCCGTAATTGGACGAGACGTAAAAGGAATTGACGTCCTTTTTCCCGCGCACGATTTTGACGATTCCCATGGTGGCTCTCCTTGCGTTTGCCGATGCAAAAACCTGCCCTGGACGCTGTCCAGGGCAGGTTCCGCAAAAAAATCAGAACTTGATGGTATTCAGCTTGATGCCGGGGCCCATGGTGCTGGAGATCACCGCGGAGCGGATGTAGGTGCCCTTGGCGGTGGCGGGCTTGGCCTTCACGATGGCATCCATCAGGGTGCGCAGGTTCTCGGCCAGCTTGTCGGCCTCGAAGGAAGCCTTGCCGACGGGGCAGTGGATGATGGCGGTCTTGTCCACGCGATACTCCACTTTACCGGCTTTGATCTCGCCGATGGCCTTGGTCACGTCCATGGTCACGGTACCGGTCTTGGGGTTGGGCATCAGGCCCTTGGGGCCCAGCACGCGGCCCAGACGACCGACAACGCCCATCATGTCCGGGGTGGCCACGCAGACGTCGAAATCGAACCAGCCGCCCTGGATCTTGGCCACCAGGTCTTCCGCGCCGACGTAATCCGCGCCGGCGGCCTGCGCCTCGTTGGCCTTGTCGCCCTTGGCGAACACCAGCACGGTCTTGGTCTTACCGGTGCCGTTGGGCAGCACCACGGTGCCGCGGACCTGCTGATCCGCGTGGCGGGGATCGACGCCCAGGCGCACGGAGATCTCGATGGTCTCGTCGAACTTGGCCTTGGCGGTCTGCTTGACCAGCGCTACGGCCTCTTCGGTATCATACTGCTTGGAGCGGTCGATCAGCTTGACGCTGTCAACATAATGCTTGCCTTGCTTCATTTATAACATCCTCCCTGTGGTTCAGCGGACGATCGTCCTCCCACTTACTCTCTTGCAATCAGTCGACGACCACGATACCCATGGAGCGGGCGGTGCCGGCGACCATGCTCATGGCGGATTCAATGTTCGCGGCGTTCAGGTCGGGCATCTTCAGTTCGGCGATTTCCCGCACCTGCGCCTTGGTGATGTTGGCCACCTTGTCCTTGTTGGGACGGCCGGACGCGTGCTCCAGGCCGCAGGCCTTCTTGATCAGCACCGCCGCCGGGGGCGTCTTGGTGATGAAGGTGAAGGAATGGTCCTGATACACGGTGATGACCACGGGGATCACCAGGCCGACCTGCTTGGCCGTGCGATCGTTGAACTCCTTGCAGAAGCCGGGGATGTTCACGCCGTGCTGACCCAGAGCCGGGCCGATGGGCGGGGCGGGAGTCGCCTTGCCGGCATTGACCTGCAGCTTGATCAGTCCGATAACTTTCTTTGCCATTGGGGTTTCCTCCTTACATGTATGTGGTGCAGCGGCGCGGCTTTGCGCGCCTCCCACTTCTGAAATCCGCGAAGCGGATCATCAGACGACGGGGAAAAGGGTCATTCCTCCCGGATGACCTCGTCATATCCCAGCTCCACGGCGGTTTCCCGCTTGAGCATGGGCACCATGACGCTGATCTTTTGCGCGGCTTCGTCGATGGCGGTCACGCGGCCGGTGAAGTTCTCGAACAGGCCGGCCAGTATGCGCACGGTGTCGCCGGGCTGGATGTCGATGCGGGTGGAGACGCGGGTCTCGCACAGCTTTTCAAAATCAGCCTCGGACAGGGGGGTGGGCTTGTTGCCGGAACCCACGAAACCGGTCACGCCGCGCGTATTCCGCACAAGATACCAGCTTTCGTTGGTGAGCACCATCCGGACCATCACATAGCCCGGCAGCAGCTTGCGCTGGACGTTCTTGCGCTTGTTGTTCTTGATCTCCACGGCCTCTTCCACGGGAACGCGAACTTCGTAGATCAAGTCCTGCAGGCCGTTGTTTTCAACGGATTTCTCCAGCGTTGCCTTGACCTTGTTCTCATACCCGGAATAGGTGTGGACCACGTACCACTTGATGTCCGCTTTCTCTGACATTTCCGTCTCCTGCAGCCGATCAGAAGCTGACGATGAGGTTCACCAGCGCGCCGGCGCCAAAGTCGAACAGGCCGATGACGACGCCCATGACGATCATGAAAACGAACACGACAATGCAGTAGTTGATCATTTCCTTCTTGGTGGGCCATGTGACCTTCTTCAGTTCAAAGAACATGTTCTTGAAGGCCTTGGCGATGTTTTTGCCGAGGCGGGCGAAGAACAGGCCGATGCGCTTGAAGAAGTTCGGCTTTTCGGTACTGGTTGCCATGGTTTCACATCCTTGTCTTTTGGTCCGCGATCAGCGGGTCTCCTTGTGGCTGGTGTGCTTTTTGCAGAAGCGGCAATACTTGTTCATCTCGAGACGATCGGGATCGTTCTTCTTGTTCTTCATAGTATTGTAATTGCGCTGCTTGCACTCCGAGCAGGCCAGCGTAACCTTTACGCGCTTATCCGATGCCATGTCCTAAGACTCCTCCCGTATGCATATTCGGCTCCCGCGGATTTCCGCGGCCGCCGATCAACCACCAACGCAAGCTTTGGTCAACAACAGCAGCCCACATCCGGGGCAGACTGATACATTATAGGATAGATTCCCCTGAAATGCAATAGCATACAGGGGAATCCGGTGAAATTTTACATAAATCTTTCGATTTTGTTGTCATTCAATCGCATCCAGCTTTTTCTGCGCTGCGCTCTTCAGCCGGAGCAGCAGGAGCAGGGAGAGAAGCAGCGCGCCGCCGGTGCAGGCCCAGGGCATCCAGGTCCAGGCCGAACCGCCGATGATGCCCATGGCCGCGGCGGGCCCGAAGGTGAGGAACATGCCGGCCAGCACGGGAATGGCGACGGACAGGCTCTGCTTGATGGCCACGATCTCGGTGCTCCAGTCCATCTTGCGGAAGCGCAGGTTGGAGAACAGCCCCAGCAGGGACATGAACAGGCCGTAGCTCATGGGCAGCAGGGCGAACAGCGCGGCCTGGGCGGCGCTCAGCTTCAGCGCCACGGACAGGATCGCGGCGTCCACGGCCACCACGGGCAGGATCACCGTCAGGCTGAGGTACATTTTGGCCATCAGCCAGTCGAAGGCGTCCACCGGCGCGCTGCGGATGATCCACAGCGTGTGGCCCTCCAGGGAGATCGACGCGCTTGTGGTGACGCTCATGCTGACCATCCACGCCAGCACGAAGGGCAGCATGGCGGAGATATACTGTTCAAAGCCCTCCAGCTGCATCAGCGCGGCCAGCTTGTCCATGCCCAGGATGCACAGGGCGGCCACCGCGATCAGGGACATCAGCATGCCGAAGGCGGTGTTCATCACATAGGCGTTGCAGCTGAGATACCGCCTCAGTTCCCGCACGTACAGCGCCTTGCGCACCGACATGGCGCCCTGAGCGGTGACCTTGCGCGCCTTTGTGCGCTTGGCCTCGGAGATGCTGTTCAGCTTCACGTACAGCTTGCCGTAGATGACGCAGAACAGCGCGAAAGCCGCGACGGATATGCCCGCGAACAGGGCGAAGGAGCTCATGTTCAGATCCACGCAGGCCTCGGCGAACAGCCGGGCCGGGGGCCAGATGGAGTATACCTTGTCGCCAAGGCTGCCCGCGAAGGCCATGAAGCGCTCCTCATCCTGCATGGAGAAGGACATGGAAAAGCTGAAGTACATGATGAGGAGGGGAAACGCGAGGCTCAGGGCCAGGCGGATGCTCTTGCCGTTTCCCAGCACCGCGCTGACGGAGGTGATGAGCATGCCGATCACCGAGGCGACGGCCACGGGCAGCAGCGGCGACAGGAACATGCACAGCAGATATACCGGATAGAACCCGAAGGCGGGATGGGCGAACCAGGCGTAGCACGCGCCCGCGGGCAGCCAGATGAGCATCGTGGTGACCAGGTTGATGAGGTACAGCCGCACCACCCTGGAGGTCGCCAGCGTCCACGCGGGGATGGGCAGCGCCGTGACCAGGTCGAAGTCCCTGGTCTTGATCAGCACGTCCGAAGCGCGGGTGACGGTGGTGATCAGGTCCATCAGGCACAGCAAGGCCATCACGAGCCCGGGGAACAGGTGCAGCAGCCCCACCTGGTACAGCGTGAAACAGAAGGTATAGCAGTAAAAGCCCGCGATGGCCAGCGTGCCCGCCACGATCAGCACGCCCAGGGCGGCCGCGGCGGCGGCGGAAAGCCGCTTGCCCGACTTTTTGCCGGGCATGTGGAGCCGACGGTTCAGGCCGAACAGCTCCAGGGCGTATACCCGCAGGAGCAGAAACAGCGTCTTCATGTCACAGCGCACCGTCCTTCTGATTTTCCAGTTCCAGGAACGCGCTCTCCAGAGAGGCGTCGCCCCGCACGGCGGCGGTGGGCCCGTTGGCGATGAGCTTGCCCTGGCGGATGATGGCGATCTTGTCGCACAGCTTCTCCGCCACGTCCAGCACGTGGGTGGAGAAGAACACCGCGCCGCCATCAGCGCACATTTCCTGCATGAAGCCCTTGAAGGTGTGCACGGCGATGGGATCCAGCCCCACGAAGGGCTCGTCCAGGATCAGCAGCCTGGGCTGGTGGATCAGCGCCGCCGTCAGCGCCAGCTTCTGCTTCATGCCGTGGGAATAGGAGGCGATGGCGTCGCCCAGGTTCTTGTCGATCTCGAAGGCGGAGGAATAGCGCTCGATGCGGTCGTTGCGCGTCGCGCCGTCCAGCCGGTACACGTCCGCGATGAAGCGCAGGTACTGGATGCCCGTCAGGTAGTCGTACAGGTCCGGGTTGTCCGGCACGTAGGCCATCGCCTGCTTGCACGCCATGGGATCGGTCTTGATGGACTTTCCGTCCACCAGGATCTCGCCCTCGGTGAAATCCAGCAGTCCCGCCGCGGCGCGCAGGGACGTGGTCTTGCCCGCGCCGTTGTGGCCGATGAAGCCGTAGATGTCCCCGGCGGAGATGGTCAGCGTCAGGCCGTCCACGGCGCGCTTGCCGCCCTTATAAGTCTTGGAAAAATTCCTGTATTCCAGCATAACAGTGTCCTCCCTGCCGCGCCTCCGGCGCGGATCGATGTTGCGGGCCGCCTGCCCGTCCACGCTCCCAGTATACCGCTTTTTGGAGGAAAACGCAACATCTGGCGGCCCAAAACCGCTTTTTGCCGTCTGAACTGTCCGGGCGGGAGAAAAACCAGTGAATTGTTTACAGTTTGTCCATATTGGGTTCATACGCGCGGGGTACAATGCAGACAACGGCAAGAGGCCGATTCAAATACAGTTTCTTCATTTTTCTACCTTCCTCATCCCTTTGATGCGCGTCGGAATGCAAGGACCGGCGCGCATCCTTTTTGCCAGACAAACCGGACCGGTCGTGAGACCGGTCCGGCAGTTTTTTCGCCGCCCGCGGTTTACCGGGAAACCTGCGCGCGGGCGCGGCCCATGGCGAAGGCGGTTTTGTTCATGTCCAGGAACCTGGCCGGAACCGTGGCCTCGATGGCCTCCAGCCAGATCTCCTCCGGGATGGGCGTGAGGGCGGACAGTACGCCGATGAGCACCAGGTTCACCGCCTTGGGGCTGCCGGCCTCCATGGCCATGGACAGGGCGTCCAGGGCGATGACGTTGGCCTTGGCCGCCAGCTTCTCCGGGATGTCCTCGGGATAGGCCATGGCGCCGGTGATGACGGGCATGGGATAGGTGCGCTGGGTGTTGGTGATGAGCGTGCCGCCCTTTTTCAGGTAACCGATCCAGCGCGCGGCCTCCAGCGCCTCGAAGGACAGGATGTAGTCCGCCTCTCCGGCGTCCACGATGGGGGAATACACCTTTTCGCCGAAGCGGACGTAGGTCACCACGGAGCCGCCCCGCTGGGACATGCCGTGCACCTCGCTGAGCTTGACGTCATAGCCCCGGGAAAGCAGCACGCGGCCCAGGATTTTGGAGGCCAGCAGCGTTCCCTGGCCGCCCACGCCGACGATCATGATGGAAGTGGTGCTCATGGTTATTCGTCCCCCTTTCCGATAGCGCCGAATTTGCACATCTGGCCGCACAGCCCGCAGCCCACGCACAGCGTGGCGTCGATGCGGGCTTTGCCGTTTTCAAACACGATGGCGGGGCAGCCCAGCCGCATGCACATGCGGCAGCCGCGGCACTTGTCCTGCGCGACGGCCAGCGCGGGCTTGGGCTTGACGTATTTCAGCATGGCGCAGGGCCGGCGGGAGATGATGACGCTGGGTTCGTTGACGGCCAGCTCCTCCTTGATCGCCTGTTCCGTGGCGGCCATGTCCTGAGGGTCGACCACGCGCACCCGGGCGATGCCGGAGGCGCGGCAGAGGTCCTCGATGCGGATGGCGGGGGAGGGCTGCTCCTTCAGCGTCAGGCCGGTGGCGGGGTTCTGCTGGTGGCCGGTCATGCCGGTGATGGAGTTGTCCAGCACCAGCACGGTGGAATTGGAGCCGTTGTAGGCGATGTCGATCAGCCCGGTGATGCCGGAGTGCAGGAAGGTGCTGTCGCCGATCACGGCCACGGCCTTGCCGGTGTACTCGCCCTGGCGGGCCAGGTTGAAGCCGTGCAGGCCGGAGATGGACGCGCCCATGCAGATGGTGGTGTCCACGGCGCACAGGGGCTGGGCGCTGCCCAGAGTGTAGCAGCCGATGTCTCCGAACACGGTGAGGTTCAGCTTTTTCAGCACGTAGAACAGCCCGCGGTGGGGGCATCCGGCGCACATCACCGGGGGCCGCGGCGGCACGGGCTCGTCAAAGGAGACGCTCTCCGGCAGAGACAGTCCCATGGCCTTGCGCAGCTTGTGCTGGGACAGTTCGCCCAGCAGGCCGGTGCGGTCCTTGCCGCCGGCGACGGCCACGCCCAGCGCGCGCACGTGGGTCTCGATGACGGGATCCTCCTCCTCGATGACGTACAGCGCGTCCACCCTGGAGGCGAAGTCGCGGATCAGCTTCTCCGGCAGGGGATTCACCATGCCCAGCTTCAGCACGCTGGCGTTGGGGAAGACTTCCTTCACGTACTGGTAGCAGGTGCCGCTGGCGATGAAGCCCAAGCGCGTATCGCCCATTTCCACCCGGTTGACGGAAATGCCCTCCGCCAGTTCCCTCAGCTCCGCCGTCCGCTTTTCCACCACAACGTGGCGGCCCACGGCGTTGGCGGGGGCCAGCAGGTTTTTGACGGGGTTCTTCTCATAGGGCTTCAGCGCGGGCTCCACCCGGGGAGAGAGCTCCACGGGGTTCTGGGAGTGCGCCACGCGGGTGCAGGTGCGCAGGATCACGGGCGTGTCGTATTTTTCGGATATTTCGTAGGCGAGCTTGGTGAACTCCAGGCATTCGGTGCTGTCCGCGGGCTCCAGCATGGGCAGCTTGGCCGCCACGGCGTAGTGCCGGGTGTCCTGCTCGTTCTGGGAGGAATGCATGCCGGGATCATCCGCCACGGCGATGATCATGCCCGCGTTCACGCCGATATAGGACGCGGAAAACATGGGGTCGGCGGCCACGTTCATGCCCACGTGCTTCATGGCGCACAGGCTGCGCGCCCCGCCGATAGCCGCGCCCAGAGCAGCCTCCAGGGCCACTTTTTCATTGGGGGCCCACTCGGCGTAGATTTCGTCGTACTTTGCCGCGAATTCGGTGATTTCCGTGGAGGGTGTTCCCGGATAGGAGGATACGAACCGGCAGCCCGCCTCGTACAGTCCCCGGGCGATCGCTTCGTTGCCCAGCATTAGCTTTTGCATATTTATGCCATCTCCTTTCAGCCGGACAGGGTTTTTGTGCCGTTGGCCCGCAATGCGCGACGCAAGGGGCCGATTTTTGCTGACGGCCTTTGATAATAACGACCAGGTTGTTCTACTATGATTGTCGGCGCGCTGCGCAATTCGCTTCGCGGGCTGCCGACCCGCGCGACGGCCCTTCAGACCCGTCCGCTAATCATTATCCCATGATTGTCGGCAACCTCGCTACGCGGTCTGCCGACCCGGCCAACCGCGCTTCGCGCCGGTTGCCTAATCATTATCCCATGATTGTCGTCGCGCTGTGCAACTCGCTCCGCTCCCTTGCGCGCCGACCCGGAAAAACTTCGTTTTTCCTAATCATTATCCTATGATTGTCACCGAAACCCCTGCGGGCTTCCGGCGACCCGGCCAACCGCGCTTCGCGCCGGTTGCCTAATCATTCTCCCATGATTGTCGGCAACCTCGCTTCGCGGGCTGCCGACCCGCGCGACGGCCCTTCGGGCCCGTCCGCTAATCATTATACCATGATTGTCGCCGAAATGCAATGCTTGCCGGGGGCATCCGCGACAGCGTCTACGGAAATCGAATGGACAAATCCATAAGGTATGTGGTATAATACTTACGGCGTCTCTGGCTCCTCCAGGTTATCTGACGCGGCTGATAGAATCACAGAACCAATGACGGAATTGTGCAGGTGTTTCAGGCATGCAGTTTATCCTGATCCGACATGGACAAAGCGTGGCGAACGCCATCAACAGCGGCGGCCAGTTGTTTTTTACCGGCCAATGGGACTGCCCGCTGACCGATCTCGGCCGCGAGCAGGCAGCGGCTCTGAAGGGTAATCCTCTGCTGGAAGGCGCGGACATTTGCTATTGTTCAGATCTTCTGCGCGCCCGGGAAACCGCGCAGGGGTTCATGGAAAGCGATATGATCCGCGTAGATTCTCGCCTGCGGGAACGCTCGCTGGGCGTCTTTGACGGCAAAGCAGAGGCAGAACTGCGCTTGGACGCGCGGTATTCGGCGTATTTTTCCGACCCTGAGCTGTCCCGGTTTCGCCACGGTTTCAGCGTGCGCGCCCCCGGCGGCGAGAACTACACGGACGTGTGCCGACGGGTCGGGTCCCTGCTCGCGGAGATCCGGCAAATGAAGTATGACAAAGTCGTTCTCGTGTCCCATTATTGCGCCATCCGCTGCATCATGCGGAAGCTCAAGGGACTTACGGATGAGGAAACCCTGTCCATCCGCGTTCAGAACTGTTGCCCGATCGTCGTCGAGGTGCCATAGCTTCTCCAAACAAACCGCTCGCTTACAACACAAAGCCCCTGCGTCGGCCGCGGGGGCTTTTCATGCGTTTCTCTGTTTTTACTGCTTCTTGTGCTTGGTGAACACAAACTTGCCCTGCACGACAAAGCTCACAGAGAACAGCACGATTTCTACCAGCAGCTTCGCGATCCACAGCGGCATACTCAGCCGGATATTCAGCAGTTCGATCAGCAGGTAGTTGGCCACAAGGATCACGGCGGCCAGGGTGGCGTACTTCACGGCAGACAGGGCGGTGCTCTCGTTGCCTTCAAACACAACTTTCTTGTTGATGATGAAATTCACCGTCGCGCTGACGAGGCGCGCGATCACCACGCTCAACTTGAGGGCGGTCTCCCGGTCGATGGACGCGAAGCTGTTGAATATGGCGTTCAGCGCCAGCACCAGCACATAGTCCACGATGAAGGAGATCAGCGAAGAGGCCGTGAATTTCAGAATGCAGGCGTAGATTTTGAAACCGTCCCGGATAGGATGGAAATGCGAGGAGGCGTTGTCGTCGATATAGACGGTCTTGATGGTGAGCTCGTGGATGTTCACGCCGTTTCTCGCGGCCCAGAGCAGCATATTGATCTCGTATTCGTAGCGGTCGCCGGGGATGGTGGAGAATTTCTCCATCGTCTCCCTTCCGAACGCTCGCAGGCCGGTCTGCGTGTCCTGCACCTTCGTGCCGCTGACGATGGCGAACACGTGGCGGGTCAGACCATTGCCGAACTTGCTGCGGAAGGGCACGTTCCCGTCGAACTTCCTGCTCCCCAGCACGAGCTCGCCGGGATGCTGACGGGCCTCCGCCGTGACGCGCAGGATGTCCTCGTGGGTATGCTGCCCGTCCGCGTCCGCGGTGATGCCCAGGTCGCACTCCGGCAGCGCTTCCAGCACGTGCTTCATAGCTGTCTTCAGCGCGGCACCCTTGCCGCGGTTGACCTCATGGCGCAGCAATTCGACGCCCTCGGGGAGCGCGTTAAAGATTTCGGCATAATCGCTGCCGCTTCCGTCGTCCACGACGACGGGCTGATAATTTTCATCTCCTTGAAACTCGGCCAACAAGGCCAGCAGTTTTTTATCCGGCTTGTACGCCGGGATGATCAGGGCGGTCTTCATGTCTTTGGTTCCTTTCGGGTCAGATTACATAGGTATCGAGCAGCAGTATGAGCAGAAGATGCGCGGGATAATACAGATAGAACACCCATTTGGGTATCTTCAGCCCGGTGTGCGTCGGGATATAGATCAGCGGCAGGGCGAATATGGCAAACATCTGCACGCCGAAGGTAATGCCGAACAGAGAGTAGCGCGACCCGGTGATGGTCCCCCACCAAATCATATACGCCGCCAGCACGGGGAACGAAATCAGCGGATGACCGCAGAATACATAGAACAGCAGCATGAGCAATATGCCCCTGATGCCGTAATCCAGCTTGTTCTGGATAATCCAGCAGAGCAGAAACACGCCAAGGGCCAGCGCTACACGCTTTTCCCGCAGCGCCCAGATCAGCACCATGCCCAGTGACAGGGAGAGCAGGATGCTGGGGTGATCCCAGGAAGCCACGTAAAATTTCCAGGCGGAGTCCAGGGGATGTTCCGCGAAGGGCAGCGCCATCATCGCCTTTGTGGCGTATCCCATGGCGACCGAATACAGAGGCTGCGTCACCAGCGCCAGCATGACCAGGCGGGACAGATACCGCGCCGGCTTTTTGGTGAACACGCAGCCGGTGGCCAGGCAGTAGGCATAGATCGGGAACGCGATGCGCCCGATGATCCGCATCATGAAATATTGCGGAAACAGCACCTTTCCAGCATGGTCGATCAGCATGCTGATCATCGCGATGATCTTCAAAAGGCTCGTATCCGTGTTGCAGCGAACAGTTTTCGGCGCAAATGGCCACGGAATGGAGACGCTCAGCTTATCCCCGGAAGAGGTCTTTGCCATGTTCCTCTCGTTCCTCCAGAATCATTCGGACATTTCCCTGTGGATGTCCCGCAGCATGTCAGGGATAGGCGTTT
>JAEEGL016192964.1_pt1 | contig 15167 bp, 18 predicted proteins | sample 9134231 | NCBI WGS metagenome assembly JAEEGL01 (sample SAMN16246548, study PRJNA631951) | gut metagenome | biome: gut microbiome; feature: rumen; material: fiber-attached | host: Bos | place: Iran: Karaj | collected 2018-10 | reverse complement strand
GTATTTCCGTATTCATCTTTCCCAGCTTCTCCATTTAACCAACTTTGAAGATCCTCTACTTTTGCTTGAAGTCGATTGGTGATAGTTATAAGATTAGCACCTAAAGCTTCAGCTTTCTCTTCGTTAAACAGATCAAATTTATCAATCAGTGATTTCAAAATACCATCAAATTGCTGGAATGTGTTAAGAAGCGTTTTTCTACCGCCGCCTAAATCCCATGTTTCAAGAACAGCGTTCCGAAATTCACTAATATCATATAGGACATTAGAGAAACTCCACTTATCTGTTAGCCAAGTAAAGAATTTTGTTGCTTCTTCAAGGCGACCAAAAAGATGCTCAAATGTTGTTGACCATCCTCTGGAAATAACATCTTTTAACGTATTAATAACATCAGTAAAGCTTCTCGCTTCCCGTGCTGCAAAATATGCATTAACTGCCGTTTCACCAAAGAGTTCTTTCGCTTTGGCTTTGGCCTCATCTTCACTTTTTCCTAATGCTTTATATTCTTCTTTTAACGCGTTCCACTGCTTCTCATCAAAGAAATACTTTTCGCCAAATAATTTGTTCATAGCAGTGGTGTTCATGAAATTATATCGAAGAGCATCAGACAAATTGTTAATGTTTACAATTTTGCCAGCAGTTACTTTCTTATCATTTTTATTAATCGTCTTATATACGCCATCTGCAGTCTTCTCCAAAGTTCCTGCTACGACAGCTGCTTCAAGCATATTCTTCTTAAAATCTTCGGTTGTCATATTAAGAAGTTCCAAAGAACGGTAATCCGTATACTTAAGATATCCGCTTGAATATGCCTGCGAAAGATTATAAAATGCACGGCTAGCGTCTGTCGCATTAATACCAGCAACAGCGCATGCGTTTGAAATACCTTCAACCGCTTTCGTGCCTTCTTCAAGGCCTACACCAGCAGCTTTCATCTTACTCAACGCGCTTGTCATCTGGTCTAGAGAATATGATGTTTGGTCCGCATATTCTCCAAGTGTGCCAATTGCATTATATGCCTGATCCTCTGTAACACCGGATGCAATCATTGTACGAACACTGGTCAGCATCTGCTCATATTTACTCATACCAACGCTGACCTGGGCTGAAGACAAAGACGCGATAGTACTTTCTATACCATTCTTAATCTTAAAAAATGCACCGACAATCTCATCCGCGATACCACTAAGCAATTTCTGCTTAAGCATGCCGGCAAATGATGTAAACCGGTTCTCCAGTTTTTCAAGTGCACCAGAAGCTTTTTCTGTAGCTTCAGATGTTTTGGAAGCGAGCTCAGCAACGGATTTTCCTGCATCTTCAAGATTCAGAGATTTCTTTAATTCATCCAGTTTTTTAACTGTTCTGTTAACACCTTTTTCAAATTGTGCTGAGTCAAATTTTGCCTCAACAACTCTGGTATCAACGGCCTCTGACATTGCTGACCTCCTTCCAGGCTTCTTTAGCCATGTTATTAAAAATGCTATCTATTGCAGGATTGATGTAATCCTGTCCTTGAACATATCCACCATTTCTTGTGGCGTGCCCGTATTGAAGTAGAATGGCAATATTTGCCCATCCGTCAACAATGTTTGTATTATGCCACTCAATTTTTAGATTACCTTTTTCATCCTCGACGATCTTATATGTCCAGGATTCGGATGTTTTTCCTGTATCTTTCGGAGTGGCTTCTTTTAATGCTTCAACTCCACGTTTTCCGTATTTCTCAAGAATTTTTCTAACAAGAGGTTTTATATGCACAGCTTTTGCTAGAAAATTTTCAAGGTTATTAAAATTTCCCTTATGCGTAAATTGAATTGCATTTTTATTTGCCATTCATCTTCGCCGCCCGTCTTGCCGCATTCAGTTTACCATTCTGTGCGAATATGGCATTCATGTCCATCTGCTGATTGGATGTTCCGCCCTTAATTCCGCAAATACGGATCAGAACAAGAAGTCTATTCAGCGGCCATTTTTCACAGCTGAATGGAATGCCATAGTAAATCATCCAGTAATACACTTCCTCGGAAGTAAAAAATTTACTCTTGCTTGCACCGCGATTTGGGCGCCGGTCATATATCTGTGTCGCGGTTTGCGGATCATGGATATAATTCCGGATCGTCTTCATTTCATCAGCGCTCAAACTTTCAACAAAAGAACTGTCAATACTTTTATCAACCGACATGCAACAAATATAATCAGCAAGCTCTTCCTTTGTGGGATTATCCAAGTTTAGAAAAGGTTTCTTCCATTTTGATTCCCAACGGGAAAGGGAGATGAGAGAATGCTCAAGACGAAGCTCTGTTTCCGGGTATATAATAAAAGTGTTGTCCCGTTCATTAAACAACTCTTTAGACTCAATGTGCATGGTCAGCATTTTCTCATCTCCTTAGTATGTTCTTACAGCAGATGCACATTTCCGTCTTCTACATCCGCCGGCTTATTCTCAATTTCAGTAGGTGCTTCATTCTGTTTTCTGCGTTCACTTGCAGCGGCAGCAACATCTTCCGGCACAATACCGTTAATAAACGCCGCGGCAGCTCCGGCATCGGTCACAAGTTCCATATACAGATTGGAATATGCTTCCGTCTGGGAGAATGCTTCGGAAAGGGCTTCACTCTTGATAAAGCGTCTTCCGTCCGGAGATTTCTCACCATATGCTTTCAGAATAATCGTTTTGAACGCATTCATAATTTTCGGAATATCCTGCTTATCGATGATCAACTGAATCATCTGCTGCATTCCGCCGTCAACGCCAAGCTCCATTTCCATCAGCTCAGCTTTATTCAGATAAAAATAAAAGTTCTCGGACCGTTCGCGTCCGTCATAGTCAGTATAATTAATCAGTTTTTTCAGCATAATCCGTACTCCTTTCAATTAAAAAAAACTCCCGAGGCTCCGAAGATAAGTTCAGAAGCCTCGGGAGAAAACCCATTAATTAGGACAGCGTGGAAATAACAGTATCCGGAAGAGGCAGCGAAGCCGCAGCATTCGCAGTTCCGTAAATCATATCTGTCAGCGTCCCAAGTTTGGTGCTATCCACTTTCGTGGAATCGATCACGATCGTAGAGCAGTTCTTGTATCCGGTGACACGCTCAGGCGTGGAGTTGGCTTCCCAGCTGAACGAAATCGCATCCGGGTTCTCGTTGATCGTGGTATATCCACGTCCGGAGGGGGAAGCGATACTATTGTAAATAATATGAAGCTTATAGCCCTTGTTCATACCCGGATGAGTATCAGCACCAATCTGGGTCTTATAAACAAGGCCGAAAGATTTCCGGTTCTGCTGACCAAGGAAGACACCTTCCGTAACTTCAGCACTGCCATCACACTCAGCCCACTCATCGGGGTACTGATAAGCTTCAATCGAGAAGCCAAACCGTTCCGCAGCCTGCAGGCTGGCGTACTTCATGTTATCCGCGTACAGGTCTGTAATATCCGCACCACTCGGATTCTCATTAATCGCGGTAACGCCACTCCAGGCAACACCTTCGCCATAGACGCCAGCGGTCATGGGGAACAGCGCAACCTCGCTTACACCGGCTTCAATCAACCTTTTACCGGTCTCGTCCCAAACCAATTTTGCCATGATATTCTACCTCCATTAGTTGTAGATCGTATAAACGAAATGATTCAAATTATCCGAAGTAAAAAACCGATCAAACGTGCAGTAGCGCATATCGTCAAATTCATCCCGCTTCGGATCATCGGGATCTTTTGTGATGTACGTCACTGTATACCGGTATAGCCTTCTGTATATCCGGTTTTCGGCATGCACATCTTTTGCATCCGCAAGGTTGTAAACGACACATGGGTAATTCATTTTCAATCCCGTCGGAGGCTGAAAATAAACATTTCTCGACCCAAGAATCTTTTCAAACTTCGCGTGAAGCTCATTTCTTCTCTGGCTCATGATACTCGCCTCCGATTGTAAGAATGACCCGGGGGTACTGGATTTCAACATTCGTAATTTTCCAAGCAACCCCGAGCCATCTTACAAACTTCATCGCGCCCATATTTGCCGTGGCAAATTTATCAGCGACAACACTGATGCGATTATTAATGACCAGATTATCATTAATGGAATTTCCATTTTGATCCCACCGGCGGCTGTTTGACAGCACATCTCCGTAATACCTTCGTTCGGTAATTACTTCATCCCATACGCCAGGATGATTTTCCGGATCTGTTTCTCTTGTGGACAGGAAACCGATCGTTCCGCTGAATCTGGCCATTTAGACACCGTCCTTTAATTAATTATCAATCAATCTCCGCTGCTAGAAGTATTGGTGATAACGCTATAATATCCGGGATTGTACTCTTCCTCATGATCAGAAGCGTCTTCGGGAGCCGGGCTGAGCACCTCTTCGATTGAGATCGCGCTATAAGGCTTCACCAGAGCACCGGAGCAGCGGGTCTCGATCAGGTACTTCTGCTGGTTGTAGTCGATGTCAAAGTCTTCGAACATGTTGACGCTGCCACCCTTGTCCGCGCCGATATTGTAATCGCTCAGATTGACGATAATCGCCAGCGGCTTATAGGAGTTGTTGCCAACGGTACGATAGGTGGAATCATCCGCCATAACCGGAACAGTAACGATCTCACGGACGCCCAGCACGTTCGCGGCGGTCTCCCGGGTCGGATACAGGAAATGACCGATACCGTCTTCCAGCAGGAGCAGCTCGCTCAGGCAATCTTCGGTCATGAAGGCAACCGCATTTCCGCTTCCCTTGTAATCCTTCCAAGCCTTGCGAACGGTCTTAATGAAGGTCTTGGCCTTCGGTTCACCCTGCACAGCGGTCAGGGTCTTGTGTACGGTATACAGGGCATCGTCATGGAAAATGCTGCGAACATGACTCTCGCTGATGTGGTCATCAGAAGAGGTCAGACGACCGTCACCGACAAGAACCGCGCGGGCAATTTCCTCATCCAGCATCATCCGCATTTCGCCCTTCAGCCAGGCGACAACATCGAAGTCAGTAATGTCCAGAACATCATCCCGATCCAGCTTCTGCTTCTTGTAAATGGTCTGCGGGTCAGTCGTACGCTTGAGCAGCGTGAAGACCTCATTGACCTTCCGGTTGCCCTTGATATAACCCTTCGCACGGGCTTCGTCCGCGGTAATATCAGCAAACAGAGTCTTAATCCGGCTGAAAGGAGTATGCTTGGTGCCCTGCATTACCTTGGACACCCACCCCATATCACGGTGAATAAAATCCGGCGTATTGTTAAGATTCCGGGCATCCGGGAACAGCCAATCGATCTGCTCGATACCGTATTCATCAGTATGCGCCAGAACAGCCTGCTTCAAGCTGCCATCACGCTTTGCATCCGCGAAAATGGTCTGAATTTCAGAGTGGGTGAGGGTGTTGCCTTCCTGGATACCATTTTCCATGCTGCCATCAAAAACATTCTTTTTCATATCGTTCCATCCTCCAATTGCAGAGTGAGCCATAGCTTCGGCTTCCTCGTATTCTTCTTCATCCTCATAGTCTTCATCGTCGAACTCGTCGTCAGCATCCTCGTCATACTCGTCTTCAAGTTCAACGTCTTCATCTTCGAGGTCATCTCCCTCGTCGTATTCGTCTTCGAGTTCCTCGTCGTCCTCGTCGTCCTCGTCGTCTTCTTCATCCACGAACTCGTCTTCGACGTCTTCCTCTTCGTCGTCCTCATTCTCGATGGATTCAAACGCATCGATCTGTCCCTGCTCATACATGGCATTCAGAACGGCGCGCTGTTCATCGGTCATGCTGTCGACAATGGCCTGAACATCAATAGTCGCGTTTTTGCTCATGTCTTCTTCCTCCGTGTCTTCTTCCTCAAAATCTTCGTCCTCGAAATCCTCTTCCTCGGACTCATCTGAATGGCACAGGATCTCCTGGTTTTTCGTATAGATCAGTGCCTCTTCATCATCTGTGTCGTAACTTCCATCACTGTGCGCGAAGTTCAGATTTTCAATCCTGGCTCCTTTGTTTGCCCCGGTAAGAACCAGGCTAACTTCTTTGATAGAACCATGGATTACATCGCTGCCCCGCTGCACAAGCTGATTTGCATAGATGGAGAACTGCTTGATATCGCCGTTCGCCACCGCGTTTTTAGCCGCCTGCGCCTTATCGTTTTTGTTAAACCAGCAATAGCAGTAAACGCCCTTATCACGGTTTTCCAGCAGCGCATGGCCCAGAACGTTTTCCGGATCCGTGTGGCAATGCTGGTAAACCATCGGGACTTCCTCACCGTCATTGTCAATGAAGGCGTTCGGACGGATTACCCGGCCATCGGTGCATTTGATGTTGCACATCGTTGCCCAGCCGGAAATGTCATAAGGTCTGTCCATCGACATTGCTATTTCCTCCGAATCATGGATTTACAGATAAAAAAAATCGCCGCAGTTCAGCGACGTTCTCTCATCTGTATTTTGCTTCTATTTTGATTGATTTACCCCGAATCCGGAGCTGCTGAAGATCCCGGTGGAGCACCTGTTTCTTCATCGTCCAGTTCGTTATTCCGGTAACGTTCCGCAAGTTCAACGATCTCTGCATCAGTCAATTCAGAAAGATCCTTTTTTGTCAGTCCGGCATCAAGTAATGTCTTTCTGGCTTCCTCAAGCTCCTCGGGATCCACGTCCTCATCCGGAGGCGTGACTCCACTGTCTTCCTGCTGAGGCATGTTACTGTTTCTCAGTTCATCCGCCTTCGGATCTTCACTCGGAAGCATTCCAATTACGCTGCGGATTTCATTGGCTGTCATGATCTCGTTTCTTGTGAACTTGTCCGCAATATCTGCAATATTATTAACAGGAACAAGCTTAAAGTGATCCTGGAAGAACATAATGGATTGGCCCTGCGTACGTCCTGTTTTTGTCAGGAACTTCCGCCTCATCTCATCGCATAAGGCTGAGAGAATGGGCTCAATCACCCGATTATAGTAATTCAGCATTACCTTTTCGTCTGCGGTCCCATTAATAATTTCCGCAGTCAGTCCGAGCTGACCATACAGCTGATCGGTCAAGTCACGGATCTGGTCAAGAAGATTATTCTCAAGAGGCCTGTTCAGCTGCGTAACTTTCTCAGTTGCGTCAATATAGGCGATGCCATACTTTGACTCAACAAGCTGCTCTTCAATCTTCTTCTTACGCTTTTCAGCTTCAGCCATTCGCATATCAGTCTTTATGGTGTATGGAAGCTGAATCAGCATATCCAATTTATTGGCTCCCGTATTCTCATCAATCATATCCTTCAGAACAAGCTTCCGTAGAAGCCGCTGAAGTGTGGAGCTCGGTTCATTCATAACCGCGTAAAAAGGATTCTCAACAATCGCAACTGTCTTTTTCGGCAGCGTGATTTCTTCTTTGATTCCTTTTTGCTCATTGTAAACAAGCACGCGGACAGAATCCGGATACCATTGGGTTACTTTTCCGGTTCGAATCGACAATACGTCATACCCGCCATTAATGGTCGGGTTGATGTCGGTTTCTACCGGAACTAGGGCGACGCATCCCTCATCAAACATACTCATCACAGCATCCTGAATCAGTTGCCTTCCGGTTTGATCGGTATTCGCGTCGAGTGTCAGGCATTCATTAAGACCGGATTTGATCGTTTCTTTATAGCGTCCGTTCTCATTAACCCGAACATGCTTAATCTTGACCGCAGCCGTGTCAACAGCAATTCGGTTATAGATTGCCGTAACAATAGACCGTTCTTTTCCCCGCGTCAGCCGTGCACGGTCGGGCCGACTGCTGCTGGAGTATCCAACCGTCACAGGACCAGCACCGTTATATACGGCGCCTACATATTCCGTGGGGTCTCGATTGTTTCGAAAGGCATTCCAGGCGTGCTGGAGCCTTTGTAACATTGAGGCCATAGCATCACCTCATGATTGTATTTGTTTTTATTTTGAATTATGGTATACTTGTCAAAAGGAGTTGATCATTATGTTATCAGCAAAATGCCCCACATGTGGAGGCACCAACATTTTCGATGAAAAGAAGCAAATTCCAACTTACTGCTCTTTCTGTGGTGGCCATCTTCCAGACATGACAAAGTTTGTCCAGGAATCTCTTCAGCTTGGCCTGGACAAGCAACGCTACACCATGGAAATTAATAAGATGGACAAAGAAATCAAAAGAGCAAAGGTTATGAGTATTCCAGAAATACTGACCAGTGCCTGGAAAATAATAGCCGGAATTGTCATGCTGCTTCTTTCTATCGGTGTATTTATTATGATTGTTAAGATCTTTGATTAACGGCGACGACGCTTCTTGGAAGAACTCCTGGAACCGCCATTCGCATACTGCGTTCCAGCGAACGCTTTATTCATTTCGCTACGGAACTTATCCGCTTTCTTTTTAGCGGTAGCCGCCTTATAAGCATTCCGAGCAGCACCAGCGGCCAGACCAGCGCCAACAGCACCGGCACCAATACGAGCAATTGTGTTGTTAGAAACACCAGTAAGACGTTTAGCGGCACCGCCAGTCACGCCCAAAGTTGCTCCGCCAGCAGTCTTGGAAGCACGACCAATTGCAAACTGTGCCTGGCCAAGACCTTTACGAGCAGCATTAGAAATAGATGTAGAACGTCCCCATTCTTCAACAGCCTGCGAAGCACCAGTAAGATTAATTTTCTTTCCTGCACGCCTCATTGAACGACCGGCAGAACCCATGGCGTTACCAATCCGACCAGCAACTCCACGCCGCTCAGAAAGTCCACGGCCCACAGCATCCATTGCATTACCAACATTGACAAGAGCACCCTTTGCCGTACGTCCTGCATAACGCATTCCAGTTCCAATTCCACCAGTTCCAGCAGCAGCCAATCCACCAGCAGCAGCAGCACCAGCACCCATCAAAGCAGCACGACGTGCATACTTCTTACTATTGGCTGCTTGTTTTTCAAGTTTAGCAAGCTTCTTCTGCGCTTTCGCATACTGCCTGCCAAGGCGAGCTTTGTCACCACTCGCAATAGCCTTACGAACGCCCCATCTCATACCACGCACACCATAATGTGCAAGGTAGTTATCCATGGGCGTAGTAGCTACACCAAAATATTCATTCTCCATTGTTATTTCCTCCGTCTTTTTCTATTTTTCGGAAGGGCAATATACTGCCCTTCATATCTCGTTCCGCCAAAAGCATCATCCATTGCTGTTTTAAACTGACTGGCTTTTTCACGATATTTTTTACCATTGGCCGCACGATACGCATTTTGAGCTGCCTTTGCGCCAAGACCGACCGCAGTTACTCCAGCGCCAATTCGAAACAAAGTATCGTTACTTACTTTAACATCCTGTTTAATAGTCAGTTCAGGCAAATACTTACGATATTCTTTCTTATATACAGAAACATCTTTCGTTCCGATTTTATGGGTTTTTTCTCCCCATTTTGAAAGGGAATCGCCAAGTTTTGTAAGCGCTTTTCCTTCAAAATCATTAGCAGCTTTTCTTGCAGCAAGAACCTTACTGTATGTTTTGTTCTTTGATTTTGAATTGGCCATATTATGATTCTGAGTAGCAGTTACAATGTTCTGTGAAAGTTGTTTACGAATACGATCGTTTCGTTTCTTAAGAAATGTTGTTCCACCTACAGCCAATGTTCCAACACCAGCTGCGGCAGCACCATAAGCAGCTGCTTTAGCAACATACTTACCGCTGTGTAAACCAATATCCTGAAGTTTCCTTAATTTCTTTGCTGCTTTTCGAAAATGCCGATCTAATGCTCTCTGATTTCCGGTAGCAATTGCTTTCCGAACTCCCCACTTCATTCCTTTTACGCCATAATGTGCAAGGTAATCATCAGTAGGCGTTGTTGCAACACCATAATATTCATTCTGCATATATAACACCGCCTATTTAAATAGGTAGAAACTCAATCAAAAGCTTCACGATTGATCTTGTACGCCACCAATGCATCCATCATAGCGGCGACGCTATCAATCTTCTGATCATTCCGCTTTTTATAGAGTTTTCTGTTGCCATTGGAATCGACAATCGTAATGCAGTTACCCATCGTAAAAGTCATCATCTGCTGGTCAAATATCAGAGCCCGCTCTTCAGCGAGTTTCTTCAATTCACCCAACGGAACACTTTCCGTTCTGGCGCCCTGAATTACATTTACAATTCCAAATGGCCCATTCTCAGTTCCCCATCTTGTGATAAAGTCTTTTGCATTATACGGGTCGTATCCAACACAACGAACATCAAACTTTGACTGATTAATGTATATATCCAGATCATCGTATACATCCATCATGTCAAGAATTGTCCCGTCCAATACACGAAGACTATCTTCTTCAATAAACTCATCGTATTTGTTTCTGGTGGCTTGTGGTAAATTTACAAATGTCGACGCAGATATATAGCATCTTGTCTTAACACCGAAACTACCATCGCCAAGCGGAAACAGAAATGTAAATGCGCAGAAGTCGTCTCCCCGCGAAAGGTCGACACCCATTGCACAACCCATTTCCCAAAAATCACGATGCGTATGGGGAAGTGTCTCGTTGTAAGTAAAGAAATACGTATAGCCCTCAAGCGGAATCCCAAATCTCTTTGCCAGAATGTCGTTCCTGGCAGAAGGCGCTTTCTCAGCTCTTTCCACGTCCAGCTGATACGCTTCATAGCTGACTGTTTTACCAAGATTCGGATTCGCTTTAACCCACATGCTTGGGTCGTTAACTTCTTTTACGTCATCCAGTTTATAATACCAGATGCTGACATGCGGGTTCTCGTATTCCCCTTTTAGGATGCTCAGTAATTCCATTTTGATGTCATCACCGCTGGCATTTCGTACAGTACCTTCTGAGCTTGTCGCCAGGATAAAGTAATCATCAAGTTTGGAAGCACCCTGTTCAATAGCTCCGATGACGTCTTCGCGAATATCTCCCGACAGCCATTCGTCAACGGTTGCTACCTTAGGTCGCAGGCCCTGCAACTTATCGATCGTCATTGGCCGAGGTTCGATAATAGAGCCATTGATAAAGTTTTGTATTCCAAGTTTCGTGGAAGCCAGTTTCACGCGGTTTGCTTTTGATCCTGTCGTGTTCTGTATACTTCCCTCGGTTAGGAATTTAAACAAAGGACCGCGCGCACGTACAATTGCCGTACGAATCGGTCCTAATGTTTCATCAGATTGCCGGATTGTTGGAGCCGTGACAATCTGGTCAGTTGTTTCCGGAGACATATTCAGAAAGAAACTCTGAATACAACTGGCATAAATAGACTTTGCTGCACCACGCCCAACAATCAGAAACTGTTTCGTTGTCAAACGCTTCTTGATCGTTCGAGTTTCATAGTGAACCGAATACCCATCTTCACTTACGATAGGAACGCTCTTCTCAACAAAGTAATACCATCCGAAAACCTGCTCAGCCCACAACTTAAACGAATCCAGCAGTTTCAGATCACTACCATCTGTCAAACACATTTCGCCTTCACAGAATGCAATAAATGCCTCGACAGGTTGAGGATCATAATATATACCAGGATTGTTAATAAGATCCTGAATCCGGTACATCTCCATAGAGATCTCTTTGCAAACCGGAATCTCGCCTCGGATAACTAAATCCCGAAACTGTGCAAAATACTTTGGCGTGGCTGTATTACTGAGATACAGCATTACTTATTTCGTTTCTTCCCGCCGTTGCCGTTATTTTTAGGTTTCTTAAAACCAAACAGCTCTTCAAAACCGATATCCTGAATATCTTTCATCGTTTTATAATCATTTGGAATACTCGGTAAAGGATCACTATAATCAATTTTCTTAAATCCATATGTACTGCGATCAGGTTTCGTAACTTTTCTATACGAAGGCTGGCTCGGCTTCTTTACCGGGTTGTTCTTTCCTGAAAAACCACTGTTTTCAAATCGCTCCCATTTCTCCATCTGCTCGGTATAATCTTGTTTAAGTTTCTTGTTATAATCTATATCATTATTATATTGTTTCATATCTTCATTATACTGCTTTTCTAATCTTGCATTATCCTCTTCAGCGCGCTTAACTTCAGCCTCATGATTAACGCGCTTTTGAATAGCATCAACAACAGCATTATATGCTTCCTGCTTCTTATTATTGTCTCTCTCTGATTCCAATTTCAGCATCTCGCGCTTTTGCTGCTCTTTATTTAAACCTTCAAACTCTTTAACTCGGGTCTTTGCTGCTTTTGCTTCATCGCTTTGCCTACCATATTTATTTCTTGCAATATCTGCCTGAACAGACAAATAATTCTTATGAGCAGTAATTGCAGAATCTTCATTCTTAAACCCGTAATCATCAATATATTTTCTTTCAAACTTTTCTTCACGTTCGTTAGCAAGTTTATCCTGAATATCCTGAAGCCGTTTCTGCTCTCTCTGCTTAGCCAACATATTTTGATAATCTTTATTGTTAGCTTTATCCATTTCATCTTTCATGCTATCTTGCAATTTAAGTTTACGCGCCTCTTCATGCTGGCGAGTTTCCAATTTTTTAAGATAATTCGCCTGAGAAGCTGCACCAGGAATTCTAAGAAGATTTCTGCTAATAACGCCTTCACCTTCACGAACTCTTGCTTCAAACGCTTCCGTTTTAATCTCGTTAGCAATATCACGATGTGTTCTCTTATTTGCCGCTCTATTTCTAAGTCTCTGCTCTTTGCCTTCCTGCCGTGCAACAGCATTCATCTTTCTGCGGTTCATGAAATTCTGAATTCCATAAATCGTTCCAGCACGAGCAACTTCTTCCATGGCCGCAGCAGTACCTCTTGTAATACCTTGAAGTTTACCCTGCCTAAATGCTTCTTTCTTCTGCTGTCTCCAGGATTTCTCTGTACTACCAAGAGATCTCGCTGATTTTTCAGATGCCAATCTTCCAGTAATCCTCTGAACTTGATCATCGGAAAGTTTACCATATTTCAGCTTACCCTCACGAGCCTGCTGAATATATTTATCCATTTTGGCTTCGCTCTTTGCATAAAGCTTTTCACGTTTTGCAGCAGCACGATCAATTTTACCTAAATTCTTATGCTCAGTTTTATACTGTTTATTAGTGTTACGCTCATATGATTTCATTTGATCGAGCGTATGAAGATTCTCTGTTAACTGAATACGCTTCTGCGCTTTAGCAACCGCCTGCGCATACTTGTCTTGCTGTTTCTGTTCTTTCATAATAGATCGCTGTGTATTGCTCTTCTTAATAGCATTTGCAGCAGATCGAAGTGCACCCCTGGTTCCACGTGTGAAAGATCTCAATTTTCCAAGTGCGCGATGATAACCAGGACTTCTTTCTTTTCCAAATATATGCTGCCCCCACTTCATACCTTTAACGCCATAGTGGAGCAACTCATTAGGATCTTCAGTAACAGCATAATATTTCATGTTGCATCAGACCCTCCTGTCTTGTAATTTCTTTCTGCCTGAATGTTCAAACGCCATTCAAGCTCATGGATTCTTGAATTAATTGCATCCGCTACAACTGAGGAAGCCGGGGGATCAAAGATCATCCGAACTTTCAAATACACAAATGCTTTTACAGTTTCAATAAGCGTTTCATCATTGGAGAAATCTGACCACTTTGTATCGGCATCACTTATGGAGAATCCTTCCTCGGGTCCGATTCCAAGCTGTTGCAATGTCATGAACTCATTATTAATCATCATTCCAATATCCGTATCGAATGCTGCATCATCATGTTCTACATTCAATAGCTTCTTTATACTCATCAGGATGCTCCCATTGTCGATTAAACCCATAGGACAAATTCCTCCTTTCTATTTATTTTGATAAAGACGCAAGCCCTTGTTTCGCACTGAAGAACACCAAACAACAACTTGCCCGATGGAGTAAGATTCTAACATTTGCACGCGTATTTATCTTGATGCAATCATTAGCCTTGTTTCCATGGGCACATGTCATTCGGTGTTCTCTCTGTTGGCAAGCTTGGCAATAAACTTACGTCTCCAAAATGTATAGCGTCGTGTGTTCTCTTGCTAACACAAACTAAAAACTCAGGATTAAGAATCCAGTCATCAACATTCAAAAGATTCTCAGGCGCAATCGGATTCATATGATGAACGAAGATGTTTCCTTGCAATTCATAACCTTCCATTGCAAGATCTCGCCCTTCATCGCGGATGATTACATCGCGACGAATCCGTTTCCACTCTGGTGATCGATAGAACTTTTGGTTCAGATAACGATCAAATCCAAAAGTATCCTGACCGACCATTCCGCCTAATCTCAGGTATTCATATCTTTCTTTGAATGTTGGTAACTGAATTAATTCGGAATAGCATCGAGTCATCTTTATTCCTCATGAGGCAAGTCTTTCCACGGAGTTGAATTCATCAACTCTTCTGTAGGCTCCTCATTCCAACATCTGTAAAACAAATTATAGTCACGGCAATCATTGCGACACTTTTCAAGCGGAAGATAACAATTATGCTTCACGCCAATGAAATCAATGCCATCAAATTTCAAAGGACGAACCAAACCTAATGTACGATTCTCTTCATAAATAATTTCGCCGTCAGATGCGGCCTTTATAATTTCTGAGTACTTCATTACATGAGGCATGATACAATCCTCCAAAATTAATACTCGGTCATTGAATGCGGAGTATATGCTCGAATCGCCTCAATGACCTGGCTATACAATTCATTGCGTTCCTGTTCGGATTTAATTGCTTCGGTCTTTGCCTTAAGCAACTTTATTTCCTCTTCAAGCTTCTGTCGCTCCTGTCTTTCTTTCATAGAACCGAGTTTCAGGTAATGCGTAATCACCTGACTTGATGCGGTTCCGTTTCGAAGCTGCTCTTCTGCAAGATTTGTTGCATATGCGATCATCTGATCTTCTCGACCCTCCGGAGTTATTGCCGGAGTCTGCCTTTGCATAGAGCCCTCGACAACTTTCGCCTTAGTTTTCATAAGGTTCACACTCCTTAGGATCTGTTTGTCTATTGTTGTCTGGTACTTTAAATAACTTATACGGCACTTCAGGGAAAGATTCTGGGAGTTTTAGAATGACACTGGAAGGAAAAACGAGACGCCAGGCTAATGCTGCAGGCCAACCACCTCCTGCAGCATATATGGAAAGGAGGTACACTCCCAGAATCCTTGCCAGAAATGCCGTATAAGTGAATTTTGCCAACCGCCCATAAGTAAAATGCTCTGGCAAAAAGTCCCCCCGGAGATTTTTCTAAG
>JAEEGL013038165.1_pt1 | contig 15167 bp, 8 predicted proteins | sample 9134231 | NCBI WGS metagenome assembly JAEEGL01 (sample SAMN16246548, study PRJNA631951) | gut metagenome | biome: gut microbiome; feature: rumen; material: fiber-attached | host: Bos | place: Iran: Karaj | collected 2018-10 | reverse complement strand
GTATCGTCGGACGCATACGAAAGTCTGTGCAGTATGCTTGTTTTTGATGCACTTGTTTACAATGAAGACAGGCATTTCGGCAACTTCGGAGTTCTCAGAGACAATCACACGGGAAAGATTATCGGACCCGCGCCGATATTTGATAACGGACTTTCGCTCTTCAGCATGGCAATGCCGGATGATTTCAAAAACATCGCCGAATACGCCAAGACACGAACAACGCCCTACGGTGTTTCGTTTGAAAGTGTAGTCAGCGAGGTAATGGGCAGAAAGCAAATCGCCCAGCTTCGACATCTTATCGGTTTCAGATTTGAGAGACATCCGTCCATCAATCTTCCCGAAGAACGACTGCAGGCGATCGAAAAGCATCTGGAAGAAAGAACAAGAGAATTGCTTTCGCTTCCGAGAAAACGCACTGTGGCAAAGCGATACGAATCAAATGTTTCGTCGGATAAAAAGCCTTCTGTTATAGGTAAACTTAACAAGGCAAAAGAAGAGATTAAAAAAGAAAGAGCAAGCCAGCCGTCAAAATCAAAAAACAAGCAGAATGAAATAACTTGATTTTTTAATCTTAATACTTTGCTAACAGCCGTTCGGTTAATTCCGGGCGGCTTTTTCATATCCAAATAAAAGCAAGGGAGGTGCAAAATGCCTAACAAATACGAATACTTTTCAGCCCTGTCCCTACACGCAACAGAAGATTTAACCCGTTCACCGGATAACTGGATGCGTTTTCTCGAAACAGCGGGAAAGATATATAAATATCCGTTTGAAGACCAGGTTTTGATTCATGCTCAGCGCCCGGACGCGACAGCGCTTGCTCCCTATGATTTCTGGAACGATCCTATGCACAGATATGTTAAAAAAGGCAGTAAGGGGATCGCTCTGCTTGATGGATCCGGCGACAGACCGAGGCTGAAATATGTTTTTGATATATCCGATACAGCTGCAAGGGAAAATGCCATTCCGTTCACGCCGTGGAGATTATCTTCCGAGAATGAGGCGGCGGTTTTGGATGCACTTCAAAGCCGGTCGGATGGAAAAGCAGAGGATATTGTTTCCGCCATTCGGATTGCCGCGAAAGAAACAGCGGAGGATTTTTGGAGCGCGCATAACAAATACCTCAGTGACATCGTTGACGGTTCTTTTATGGAAGAGTATGATGAAGCCGAACTTGAACATCTTGTTCAGTCGCTCGCTACGGATTCAGTCTCCTATGCCGTAATGAAGCGGTGCGGAATTGACGCGGATTCATATTATGACAGAGAAGATTTTGCCCGTCTGTATGAATTCAATACCGTTGAAAGTATAGCTTTCCTCGGCAACGCCGTCAACGAATGCAGTGAACGGATATTAAGGCAGATAGAATTAACCGTAAGAAACTACGAAAGGAGCCAGGAACATGGAAGAAATCAAATACTTGAAGAACGGAGATTATCTGATTCCCGAGCTGAAACTGACACAGAAAGAGACGAAACCCCTCGGGAAGTACGGCAGGATGCGCAGAGACTTCCTGAAGAAGAACAATCCGGTGCTGTTCAGCAGCCTGTCGCTCAGCGGGAAGCTGTGGCAACATCTTTCGGAGACGGACGAATCGGCGAACAGGTACATGGAAGACCTGATGCAGAACCTGAAGGAACAGAACGCAGTGACGGAAGAACTGAAGGCGAAGAACCCGATGGAATGGACTCAGATGATGAACAGCCTGAAATCGCAGGTGGAGGAGATTATTCTGAAGGAGATAATATACAGCTAAGTCTGTTCCCGACAGAAGAAGAACAAATACAAAGAATTGACGAGGCGGAAAGCGGTTCCGGTTTTGAATCGCTTTTCGCCCCTTCTTTTTCACAGGATGATATTGACAATATCCTGCGCTTCGGCAGTAATTCCGACAGAGCAAGAGAAAAAATCGTTGATGAGTTTTCAAAGAACAAGACAACAGACGAAAAAGTCGATTTCCTTGTGGAAACCTATCACGGCGGTTACGGCATAAACAGTAACGGCAGAGATATATCCGTGTGGTATGGAGATGAAGGTATTTATCTTGCAAACGGCAGTGCCGCAAGAGATGTAAGAACCGCAAAGCTCATTGAATGGGAAGACGCCGCAAACAGAATTGATAAACTGCTCAGTGAAGGAACCTTCGCAACGAATGTTGAACTTGAAGAAAGTGTCGGATATGCCCGTTCCCTCCTTGCCATGAGTATACTGTATATGTATCGTGACCTGACGGATAACAGTTATTTCCCGTCCATCAATACTCTGGAACTGCATGGCGGATTTCCAGATATGCAGCAAAGACTTGCAGATGAAATGAAGAATCCGGATTTCGCTCGCACATTAACCGATGAATTTGAAACATTCAATGAAGCATATGCCGAAAATCGGGATTTGCTTCGTTTTCATTTTTATCGCACCGATGAACTTGAACGGCAGTGCAGGGAATTGATGTTTGAGAGAATTGAATTTCCCGAAGGCAGAGCCGAACTGCCCGAAGTCCGTTCTTTCATTACTGAGGACGAGATCAGGGAAACACTGTCGGGCGGAAGCGGCTTCAGCGACGGCAAAAAAAGAATCGCTGACTTCTTTGAAGAAAACCAGAATACAACCGACAGAGCGAACTTCCTGAAAAAAGAATACGGAACGGGAGGACGTTCCCATGCCGTATCTCATTCGGACGGGAGTATGGAGGAACACAGCGCCAAAGGGATTATTCTCAAGAAAAGAGACTGCCCTAATGTCGAACTGTCCTGGGTATCTGTTGCCAAAAGAATCGATTCGCTCATTAAACAGGGCAGATATATTGAAAAGATGCAGGAAGAACCGAAAGCGCCCGAACCTGAACGGGAACAGCCGGTTACCGGGTTCAGTGCCGATTCGTATAACCAAATCAAGGAACAGCATCCCGATGATTTGGTGCTGTTTCAGGTTGGTGATTTCTTTGAACTGTTCGGAGAGGACGCAGTAACTGCCGCCGATGAACTTGACCTGGTAATGACATCAAGAAGAATTGCGGGAACAGGGAAAGTTGAAATGTGCGGATTCCCGTCATTTTTGCTCGAACAATACACCGACAAACTCAGAGAAAATTACGATGTGACAATCAACGGTGTTGCCGAAGGTGACACGGAAAGAAGAACATATACTCTGTCAAAACTCGAACCCGAAAATGATTTGGTGATTGATGATATATCCTTTGCCCGTGGACATATGATTCCGAATGAAACCACATTCACTCATAACGGCAAGGAATACCTGATTGACCGGGTAAACTGTGAAACAGGAACAGTCAATTATCAGAACATTGATTTCAATGAGGAACTTGACGAATGGCTGTTTCATACAGAACCGATTTCCGTTGTCAGAGAATATATGGAAAACGACTCAAGAGGCTATACAACCGAACCTGTTGCATTTTACCCTGCAGAAGAAAACAACCTTCCGTATGACATTGCTGTTGAAACAATCAAATTCAATGATCCCGATCCGAAGCCGGAGAATTTCAGAATTACGGATTTCAATCTCGGTGAAGGCGGTCCGAAAGCCAAGTTTCGGGCAAATATGGAAGCGATCAACACACTTAAACAGATTGAATTTGACGGCAGAGCTGCCACACCCGAAGAACAGGAATTTCTGTCCCGCTATGTCGGCTGGGGAGGATTGTCTGACGCCTTTGACGAAACAAAAGAGAACTGGAAAGAAGAGTTTACAGAGCTGTACGAAGCTCTGACGCCGGAAGAATATGAGGCGGCAAGAGCATCCACACTGAACGCGCACTACACAAGCCCCACTGTCATAAAGTCCATTTATGACACTCTTTCAAATCTGGGCTTTCAGAGCGGCAACATTCTTGAGCCTTCAATGGGTATCGGCAACTTCTTCGGTATGCTACCCGACGAAATGAGAGGAAGCAAACTCTACGGCGTTGAACTTGACAGCATAACCGGAAGAATAGCAAAGCAGCTTTATCCCGAAGCGGATATTACGGTAGCAGGCTTTGAAACAACCAATCGCAAGGACTTCTATGATGTCGCGGTAGGCAATGTGCCTTTCGGCAATTACAAGGTAAATGACCGAGACTACAATAAACTCGGTTTCTCCATCCATGATTACTTCTTTGCCAAAGCGCTCGATCAGATAAGACCGGGAGGCGTTATCGCCTTTGTAACAAGCAGATATACAATGGATGCAAAATCACCGGCAGTGCGCCGTTATCTGGCGGAACGCGCGGAACTGCTCGGCGCAATTCGTCTGCCGAACAATGCATTCAAAGCAAACGCCGGCACGGATGTTGTTTCGGATATTCTCTTCTTCCAGAAGAAGGAGCAGCCTTCCGTAGAAAACCCCGAATGGGTGTTTCTCAATCAGAATGAGGACGGCTTTTCGATCAATCAATATTTCATAGATCATCCCGATATGATGCTCGGTGTTCCGTCATCCGCAAGTACGCAATACGGCAGGCAGGATTTCACATTGAATTCGAAAGAGGATGAGGATCTTGCCTCACAGCTCGCGAATGCAATTCAAAACATACACGGCAGTTATTCACCTGCCGCGGTGACCGATTTAAGTGAAGAGGTCAAAGAAAATACTCTGCCCGCAGATCCCGATGTCCGCAATTACAGCTTCACTGTAGTAAACGGTGATATATATTACCGTGAAAACAGTATTATGGTTCAGCCGGAACTGTCTCAGTCAAACAAAGACAGAATCAAAGGTATGGCAGAAATACGGGACTGTATGAGAGAACTCATAGATTTGCAAATGGATGACAATTCACACGATGATGAGATATCTGCTTTGCAGTTGAGACTCAATACCCTTTACGACAGTTTCACAAAGAAATACGGTTTGATAAACAGCAAACAGAACGCAAAGGCGTTCAGTGACGATAACGCATATTATCTGTTATGTTCACTTGAAATACTGGATGAAAATGAGGAACTGGAGAGGAAATCCGATTTCTTCACCAAGAGAACCATTCAGCCGCACAGAGCGGTAACAAGCGTTGACACCTCTGCAGAAGCGTTAGCCGTTTCAATATCCGAAAAAGCAAAGGTTGATATTGAATATATGTCTGAACTGACAGGCAAAACCCCCGATGAGATAGAAACCGATTTATCAGGGATTATCTTCCGTGATTTCGGAACCGATATAAATAACATACCGTATGATATATCCTCTTTATCGTCATATCCCTTTGTAACCGCAGACGAATATCTGTCGGGAAATGTCAGGAAGAAACTTGCTGTTGCAAACGCAGTTGCATCTCAGAGCGATGCGATGAGTTCTCTTGTTATGCCGTATATACAGGCACTTGAAAACGCACAGCCGAAAGACCTTGATGCAAGTGAAATTGATATACGCCTGGGAGCTACCTGGATTGATAAGGAATATATCAACCGGTTTATGTATGAAACCTTCAATACTCCTCCGTATTCAAGATACGGCACAAAGGTCAGCTTTGCCGAATGCACGGCTGAATGGAATATATCAAACAAGAGTTCTTTCGGCAAATTCGATGTTTACGCCTCATCGGTATTCGGAACGGAAAGAGTAAACGCATACAAGATACTTGAAGACACATTGAATCTCCGCGATGTCAGAGTATATGACACGGTGGAAGACCCGGGCGGAAAAGAACGGCGGGTGCTCAATGTCAAGGAAACAACCCTTGCACAGCAGAAACAGCAGGCAATCAAAGACGCGTTCCGGGAATGGATATGGAAAGATCCCGAAAGGCGGCACAATCTTGTGCGTGAATACAATGAGCGCTTCAATTCCACAAGACCCCGTGAATATGACGGCGGTCATATATCTTTTTCGGGGATGAATCCCGAAATCAGCCTTCGTGAGCATCAGCAGAACGCTGTTGCTCACATTCTTTACGGCGGAAATACCTTACTCGCTCACGAAGTCGGCGCGGGAAAGACTTTTGAAATGATAGCGGCGGCTATGGAAGCAAAAAGGCTCGGCTTGTGTCAGAAGTCTTTTTTCGCCGTGCCGAACCATCTGACCGAACAATGGGCGTCGGAGTTTTTAAGGCTCTATCCTTCGGCAAATATCCTTGTGGCAACGAAGAAAGATTTTGAAACAAAGAACAGAAAGAAATTCTGCGCAAGGATTGCCACAGGAGATTATGACGCCGTTATCATCGGTCACAGTCAGTTTGAGAAGATACCGATATCAAGAGAACGGCAGGAACAGCAGATTGTTGACCAGCTTAATGAAGTCATGGAGGGAATTGAAACTCTCAAATACAACCGCGGTGAAAGATTCACCGTTAAACAGCTTGAAAAAACAAAACGTCAGCTTGAAACAAAGCTTGAAAAACTGCAGTCAACCGAACGTAAAGATGATGTTGTCACCTTTGAACAGCTGGGTGTTGACCGCCTGTTTGTAGATGAAGCACACTCATACAAGAATCTTTTTCTGTATACCAAAATGCGTAACATTGCCGGTATATCCACATCGGAGGCACAGAAGTCTTCGGATATGTATATGAAATGCAGATATATGGATGAAAAGACAGGCGGCAAAGGCGTTGTGTTCGCAACGGGAACACCCGTATCAAATTCAATGACCGAACTTTATACAATGATGAGATATTTACAGCACGACACTCTCAAGGAACACGGGTTATCACATTTTGACTGTTGGGCGGCTACATTCGGCGAAACATCAACAGCTATTGAACTTGCTCCCGAAGGAACGGGATACAGGGCGAGAACGAGGTTCTCAAAATTCTTTAATCTTTCCGAACTTATGAACATATTCAAAGAATGTGCCGATGTCAAAACTCAGGATCAGCTTAATCTTCCACGTCCGGAAGCAATCTACCACAACGAAGTCGCTCAGCCTACGGAAACACAGAAAGCGCTCGTCAAAGAGCTGTCCGAAAGAGCGGCTCTGGTTCACAACGGTTCTGTTGACCCCTCTGTTGACAATATGCTGAAGATAACATCCGACGGCAGAAAACTCGGTCTTGACCAGAGAATCATCAACCCGGATTTTGAAGACGCGAAGGGAAGCAAAGTCAATCAGTGCGTTGATAACATAATCCGCTACTACAGAGAAGGTGAAACGGATAAACTGACTCAGCTTGTATTCTGTGATATATCCACACCGAAATCAAAAACCGCAAGGAAAGCCGCCGCGAAAGCGGAGCCCGGCAATCTGTTATCCGATGAAAAGAATGATTTTACCGTATATGAAGATATACGGGATAAACTGATACGAAACGGAATACCGAAAGATGAAATCGCTTTTATTCACGATGCGGATACCGAAATCAGAAAAAAGGATTTATTCGCAAAGGTCAGAGCCGGAAAAGTAAGGGTATTATTCGGCAGCACATCAAAGATGGGCGCGGGTATGAATGTTCAGGACAGACTCATAGCCCTGCACGATCTTGACGCCCCGTGGAGACCTGGTGATCTGGAACAAAGAAGCGGAAGAATCATCCGTCAGGGAAACATGAACAAGCAGGTTCACATTCACCGTTATGTTACCGAATCCACATTTGACGCATATCTGTGGCAGACGCTTGAGCAAAAGCAGAAATTTATCTCTCAGATTATGACATCCAAATCTCCCGTTCGTTCCTGCGATGATGTGGATGAAACCGCTTTATCTTTTGCCGAGATAAAGGCGCTGTGCGCAGGTGATCCGCGCATTAAAGAAAAGATGGATCTTGATATTGAGGTATCAAAACTGAAGCTGATGAAAGCGGGTCATCAGAGCCGTCAGTTCCGTCTTGAGGATCAGATACTCAAAGAATTCCCTGCTGAGATTGAACAGTGCAAGGGATACATAGAGGGATTCAAACAGGATTTACAGACTTTAAGCGAACACCCTCTGCCCGAAGAAGGATTTGTTGGTATGACTGTTCGCGGCGATTATCTTACCGACAAAGAAAATGCCGGTGCCGCTCTCATTGACGCTCTCAAGGACGCAAAGATTTTTGAATCGGTCAACATAGGTGAATACAGAGGAATGCAGATGTATTTATCCATCGAGGATTTCGGAAAGAACCACATACTCACGCTTAAAGGCAGGATGTCTCACAGGGTTGAGCTCGGCAAAGACCCGAAAGGCAATCTTATCCGTATAGAAAACGCATTGAACGGTATTACCGAAAGACTAAAATCCACAGAAACCAGGCTTGAAACACTTGAAAACCAGATGGCAGACGCTAAAGCCGAACTCGGCAAACCTTTTGAGCGTGAAGAAGAATTGCAGCAGAAAAGTGCAAGGTTAAATGAGCTGAATATAGAACTCAATATGGATGAACACGGCGGTAAGGAAGATATGCTGCCGGATGAATCGGCAAGCGCAAAATCGGAGAGACCTTCGGTGCTTAACAAACTGAAAGAAGCGAAAAAGCTAGTTGAAAAACCGTTGTTTGATAAGAAAATGAAATGCATAGAAGAAAGTTTATGATGGCGATTAATATTTAAATATTATTATCGAGATAGCAAAGGAGCTGTTACACCGTTTATGTTGATTCTTGTTGGCTTTCTTCCTGTAATTCATATCTAATTAATGGATATTAATATAATTAATTCTATATTTGGCTAAAAGGTGCTTAGCAAGTTCAAGATAGAGGAGTGTTTTGATTTAGATTTATAACAAATTGTAAATCATAATAGGATTTTAAGATGTTGTATATTAGTAACATATATGTTATAATCAAATGTAAACAGGAGGGGGACTATGTTTGACTATAATGATTCAAAAAAAATCGTTGAAAACATTTTAACATCAACAACGAAAATAACCAGTAAAACCAAAATTCCTGTGTCTGATAATGAATTTACATACGAAAACGGAATCAAGGTTTGGGTTGGTGCATTATTTGTTGATATTGTTGATTCATCAAAGCTTTTTGATTCTGCCAATGAAGATACAGCCAGAATAATAAGAAGTTTCTGCTCTGAAATAATATGTATTTTAAAAGATGACTTGAATTATCATGAGATTGGTATTAGAGGTGACTGTGTATATGCAATCTATAATACAGAAACCCAAGGAGATTTAGTTAAAGTATTCCAACATGCGTATAGAATAAATACTTTTATGATAATGCTAAACAAACTGCTTAAAAAACATGGTTATAAGCCTATTCGTGCAGGTATAGGACTTGGTTGTGATGAGGAACTCGTAATTAAAGCAGGCAAAAGTGGTTCTGGTATCAATGATAAAATTTGGATTGGAAGAGCATTAGTTGAAGCTTCTCAATTGTCAGAAACGGCAAACAGATATGGTGTTGAAGAAATCGCAATGAGCAATCTTTTTTATAGCAATGTCATAGATATATTGAATAAGCAAGACAGCAATTATATATATTGGATTAAGCCATATAAAGTAAACTATACAACAAAATTTTATCACTGCAGCATTATAGAAACTAGTTATAAAAAATGGATTGATGAGAATATATAGGAGAAACCAAGTATGAATAACTTGAATAACGATGATAAAAATAGGTTTGACATTGATGATGCCCGTGATACGCTTGAAAGAATACATAATGAAATAAATGCTTGCGATACCAAAGCTTCAATTATTCTGGGAATAATTGGAGTAATTGCAGGTGTGTGTTTAAACGATTCAACTGTTACAACAACATATAACTACTTGATACATAATATTTCTACATTAAAATGTAAAGTGTTTTTTTTAATAACTTGTATTATTATTTTTGGAATTGTATTTGGGGTATATAGATTACTTTCAGTTTTGTATGCGAGACTAAAAAATCAAAATAAAAAATCTTGTATTTACTTTGGAGATATTGCTAAGTACAAAAATTCAATGAGTTATAAACAATCGTTAATGAGGAAGAGCAAATCAGATTTAATGGATGATTACATTAATCAAATACACATGAATTCAATAATTTGTGATAAAAAATATGCTAGATATAACCAAGGACTTAAAATCGTAGGTATATTTTTAACACTATTAGTTATAGATATAATAGTATTTATGTGTGTGAGGTAAATGTTTATGAGTTATGATTATATTGAAGGGAAAAATCGAGTTGAAGAAATATTAGAAAACGATTTAGCAATTATTGAGAAAAGTGAATTGCCAAATGACGATAGTTTTACTTTTGAAAATGGTTATTATAGTTGGGTTACTGCTATTTTTGTGGATATTAGAAATTCAACCAAATTGTTTAATAATAAAGATAAAGAAAAGATTTCAAAAATAATCAGATGTTTTACTTCAGAGATCATTGAAATACTAAGAGATAGTAACTGTATCCGTGAAATAGGGATTCGCGGTGATTGTGTATATGCAGTTTATACTACACCAAATAAGACCAATGTTTATGAAATAGCAGACAAATCTTTTTATGTGAACACCTTGATAAATATGCTAAACATATTATATAGAAATGAGGGTTGGGATGGCATTAGAGCAGGCATTGGTGTTTCAACTGCCAAAGAGTTAGTGGTTAAGGCTGGTAGAAAAGGTGTCGGAATTAATAATAAGGTGTGGATAGGTAACGCTGTTACTAAATCATCGAATCTTTCAAGCATAGGAGATAACGGCACATATAATCGAATAGTATTTTCCAGTTGCACATATGATAATATTATTGATTGTTTGGTTGAAAAGAGTGGTGAAAAAGCTCGATTGTGGTTCACTGAACATTATTCATCTGAAAATGGTACATTTTATGATGCTAATATAATTATAAAAGATTTCAATGATTGGATTGAAACTGGAATGAAGAATTAATTATTTAGATAGAAAAATTGTACGATTTAATTATAATATTACCAAACATTATATAGTGATGAGTTCAAATAATGGAATTGCTTTGAATAATAAGACTTGTTCGTTTTTGATATTTGATTAACAATGTTTTTTACTCAATGCAGTTGGATTTTTGATTTAAAGGTTGCAACATTTTAAAGAAACCAAGCAGCTCGTTTCGGCGAGCTGCTTTTTCACGTCCTTTTGGGCAGAAAGGAGGATGATAATTTGACAAATGAAGAATTAAACCAAGCCGTATATGATAAATGCGACAGAGAGTATGACGCATTCCTTGATGAAATAAATCAGGCGTTTAAGGACAAGGCAAACAGCTTGCACAAGCTGGAGCACGGAGATGAGTTTCTTTCAGAATATGCTTATCAATATACAATCTACGGGGATATACTTATGTCTTTGGAAGAGCTGAATATGTCCGACGAAAAATGCCAAGCTCTTCTTGACAGTCCCAACCCGCTGTATTCTATCTATGAAGAATGGCTCAATACGGAAACGGGATATATGGACGGTATTCGGGACTGTATTGAATCTAACGCCAAAAAAGAAATCTTATCTCAGCAGAGAGCAAAAGCCGGAGAATATGATGACCGTTTCTTTGACAGTCTTCATTTTGAACTCGGTCTGTATAACCAGGTGAACGCCACTTATCCGCAAAGTATGGATGAGAGCCGGGTTTACGGAATAGCAATTCAGGCGTTCAAAGACGGCGAACCTTATGGAACGATGACGGTGAATCTGCCGAATCAAATCACAGGCGAATGTGAAATGATAGGCATAAAGAATGCCGCATATATTGACACGAACAATTTCCCGTGGGCAAATCTTTTCATTGAAAAAGGGTTCGCGACCGACACGGGCTTTACAAAGCGCTCGGGGTTCTGTGAATATCCGCTTTACCAATTTGACGAAAACTGGCTGAAATCACTCAAGCCGCTTGAAGCCGACAGAAGTTATTCGCTTTATGAGAAGAAATACAACGAGGCAATGGGAATTGAAACAGATAAGCCGAAAGAAATGACCGTGGTCTGTGTTGAACCCGGCAAACCCGCCTATGAGAAGACCATTTCAACAGGGCTTGAATCATTGCAGCACGAGGTCGGCGGATACATTGAAGCTGCATATCCCTGGGAAGATGAAGCGGCAATCATCTGCAATGAAGAAGGAAAAATTACCGGCTTGCCGCTTAACAGATCATTGTCTGATGAAGAAGGAAATATGTATGATGTTATCGCCGGCAGTTTCATTATTGCAGGATTGGGAGAAGAAGATTTCTGTTCACTCACTCCGGAACAGGTAGAGAAATATACCGAAATGTTCAAGACTCCGGAAACGATATTCTTAATGGACGGAGAAATAAAAGCGTTCCCGTCCGATGATGTCTCTCAGGTACCCTTATATTTACATTCTGCCGAATACGCACACAAACGCAACGAGCTGGATGCGTTTCGTTTATCTTATCGGACGAATAATTACTGCAAATATGACATACAGAAGACACTGGCTGATAATTATTCCGATAACAGGTTGAATACTGAATCGGTCTGGAAACTGGTAACGGAGAAATACGGAAAAGAGCGCGTGACCGCTTTGCTCGCTCAAACCTGCAAAGAATTATCCGGTGACGGCAGAATATCCGCCGAAAACAAAAAGTGGGCTTCATCAATTAAAACACCCGATGATAAGTTCATTATTGAAAAACCGCATACAGGGCTTGTGGATTTACTTGTTACAAAAGCAAGGAAAGAAACCGCCAAAGAAAAAACATCGGTTCTCGAGAAACTTGAATCCGCAAAATCAAAAGTTGCTTCGCCTGTTCCGAAAACAGACAGGAAGAAGGAACAGGTGTTATGAAAGAGAAACGCATCAGGGAAATACATATATATCTGACTGATGATGAATACTCTGCTTTAAAACAAAATGTTGAAAACTCCGGTCTCTCATCAATGAGCGCATATCTTCGGAAAATGATATTTAACGGATATATAATAAATGTTGATTTTTCCAATCTGTCTTCTGTCGAAAAACTGTTAAGAAATTTGAGCAACAACCTGAATCAGATAACAAGAAGGGTTAATTTGTCCGGAAATGTTTATCCAGAAGACTTAAAGGAAATTCGGAAGCGTCTGAATGAGCTTTGGTCTCTGTTGTATGAAATGGTTGAAAAAATTATGGAATAATTGTTAAAATCAATTCACACTTTCTTTTTAAATCTCTAAAAAATCCGTTGTATGATTTCTAAAAAGATCATCTTAAAAGGAGATTTATATTGAAACAACGAATAGATAGTTTTTCAAATATGACCGACGGGTTTTCTGTTATATCATCAAAGGAACTAAAAGAGTTACAATCCGATTGGATTAATTCTTTATCGCATAGGGAAAAACGCTGTTTCAAAAAATATCGTAACAGCACCAATAACAATGTAAATGTCAGGATACGAAGAGCAGAGAAAAAAGGAAAAGATTATCCGTCAGATACGGAATATATGTCTAATGCATTAAAAAGAGCATCGGTTCCCAAAGATATATTAGTTTATCGTTATATGGCAAAAAAAGAGAATAGTTTGCTAAATGATAAAAAAATCGGAGATGTCATTACATTTCCGGAGTTTAAAGGAACACATGTTAAACCTGCAATCAAAATTAAAAAGCATAAATGCGGAGGTTATCTCATCATTAAAATTCCAAAAGGTGCGGAAGCCGGCTACATAAATGATGTTACTTTATGGCATCGTCCGGAAAAAGAAATGCTGATAAATATGGGATATAGTTTTGTTATTGAAGATGTTCTTTGTTATGGACACAAAATACCTAAAATATACATTGTCAAACTGTTATTAAAAGAATAGAAAAATGAGTCTGGGATTATCTCAGACTCATTTGGCTTTAAGGGAGGATATATTTGGCAACAACAAGAATAATACCGTTGCATATCAACAAAGGTAAAACAGCCCAACAAACATTGAAAGAACGATTTAAATATGTTTTGAATCCCGATAAAACAGATTATGGGTTGCATGTTAAAGGCTTTAAATGCGATCCTGAGATTGCCGCTTTACAGTTTAACTCAATCAGAAATATATACAAAAACTTAACAGGTAGAAATATCGAGGGAGAGGTGCTTGCTTATCATTTAAGGCAAAGTTTTAAACCGGGTGAAGTTACCCCCGAAGAAGCAAATGCGCTCGGATATGAATTGGCTTCAAGATTATTGAAGGGTAAATATGCCTTTCTCATTTGCACTCATACTGATAAAGCACATATACATAATCACATATTAATAAACGCATATTCTCTTGACGGTAAACATAAAATGAGAAACCGAAAAAGGTCAATAGAAGATATACGAAAGCTTAGTGATATGATTTGCGAAGCTCATCAAAAATCTGTTATAGAGAATCCGCAAAAAGGAAACAATGTGTATTCCAACTGGATTGGATTCAAAGGTAAACCTTCCAACCGTGATTTGCTGCGTGAAGATATCGATAACACAATGAAAAACAATCCCAAAGATTTTGATGAAATGCTGAAAATGCTTGAAGCGATGGGTTATTCCGTAAACTATGGCAAGCATATTTCCGTAAAACATATTACCCAAAAGAAAGCTATACGTTTGGATTCCCTCGGAGAAGGATATACCGAAGCAGATTTAAGATTATCACTTTCCGGTAAAACAGCGCACAGGATTACAACAATGAATCCTCTGAAAATCAATTCTTCACTGCTCATTGACATTCACCGAAAAATGGCAGAAGGTAAGGGAGCCGGTTATGAGCATTGGGCCAAGATTTTCAATTTGAAGCAAATGGCAAATACCGTCGCTTATCTTCAGGAACACGATTTCAAAGAATATGACAGCTTGGTTGAAAAGGTGGATTCCATAGATTCTCAATTATCCGAGTTACAATCAAAAGTATCGGAATGTGATAAACGAATGAAAGAGCTTTCCGAACTGCGGCAGCATATATTGAATTATGCGAAGAACAGTAAGATATTTGCAGAATACAAAAACCGAAAATATGACAAACGATATTTTGAAGATCATAAAGAAGAAATATCAAAATTCAAAAAGGCGAAGAAGTTCTTTGACACACAGAATTTTGAAAATCATAAATTACCGACTGTCAAACAGATTGAAGAAGAATTCAATTCCGTGCTTTCAGAGAAAAGGAAGCTCAACGAAGAATTGAAAAAACTGAAAGCAGAGAGCCGAGAATTAAATATCCACAGATACAACATTGAGGAAATCCTCGGCATAAATACCGAAGCGGAAATCGAGAAAAACAAAGAATCAGCCGTTCAGAAAGAATGAACAATCCCACCGATTTTGATGAGTGAACCTCATTGAAGTCGGTGGGATATTTTTATGTTTTAAGATTT
>JAEEGL012616603.1_pt1 | contig 15167 bp, 8 predicted proteins | sample 9134231 | NCBI WGS metagenome assembly JAEEGL01 (sample SAMN16246548, study PRJNA631951) | gut metagenome | biome: gut microbiome; feature: rumen; material: fiber-attached | host: Bos | place: Iran: Karaj | collected 2018-10 | reverse complement strand
GAGGCCCGTTACCACAGGGGTAATGGGGTTTGAACCCTTATTGGTAACCGTCACATTTTTAGTGATGGAAGTATTGGGGGTTGTCTTGCCAAAGTCAATGCTAGTGGGGTCTACTTTGATTTTGTAAGGCTCAAGAGTCCCGGGCTCATAAGAGATAGCTACCTTGGGCAAGAAGGTTCGGGTACTTCCATAACTATAGCCGGTGTTTGTTGATTGCGTCTGACCATAGAAATACAATGATGCGTAGTAGGGATAGAGGTTTTCATTAATATAAAACTCTATGACCAAATTACCGCCTTGGTATTCATAGTCATTATCAAAATTGACGACAAACTCAGTTCCGCCTGTTTGCGGAGCTCGATGGTCTACGACAGTAGTCAAACCAGAAACAAGAGTGGAACCTGAGTAAGAAGTTTGTGAGGTTTCACCAATCAAGACATTGAATGTGCCCTGATTGCACATAATGCTTTGCTGTGTATAGAAAGTAAGACCTGTAATCGTGGCACCATCCAACTCCGCTAAAAGTTCAGCAGGATAAATCATTTGGTGACGAGGATAGCTTTCTCCGTAAGCTCCAGCATAAGCAATCGGCAGATAAGCGTTGGTTGTTGTGCCGTCACAGACTGTCACTTCATTTTGTGCCCAGGCTGGCGGTAGTGCCACGGCTAGGGCAAAAAATAGCAATAGAAATTTTAGATTAAAATACTTCATAAAGCAAAGTTATTAAAAGTTAATATTAAAAGTGATAATAGTCTAATTGTTAATGGTTTGCAATAATTTGTTTATCTATTCGGCACAAAAATACTAAATAATAGCGAGAATCACAAGGATATTTGTCGTTTTTTTACAGGATAATCTAAAATATGGCATAATTTGCGTTATAACATGATTGATAATCACTTATGGTGCACAATGCATGGGACACAAAAATGGCACCCACGCTTCAACCGTGGATGCCATTCAGTCAAATATGCCGTTTGAAAAAGGAGAGCTTGCGGTTATGATGATTTGCCGGTCATGATGTCGAGAACCATCTGGTCGGTGGCGCACATGGCATCGGCACCAATGATGGTGAGGTTGCGGATACTGCGGTCAACGTCATCGTCAATGATGCCCTCGGCGCTGGTGACATGGCGGCCTTCCATAGCGAGCACGGCGCTGAGCAGTGCGGTCGATACGCCCGAGGCAATCTTCAGGGCACAGCTGGGCTTGGCACCGTCACAAATCATACCTGTCAGGTTGGCAATCATATTCTTCACTGCATGGCAAATGCGGCCAAAGTCGCCGCCCATCAAGTAGGTAATGCCACATGAACTGCCAATAGAAGCAACCACACAGCCGCACAGGGCACTCAACTTGCCCAGGCTCTGCTTGATATAGATGGCGGTCAAGTGGCTCAGCGTTAGCGCGCGGATGAGTTCTTCCTCGGTGTTCTCATTTTCCATGGCATAGACAGCCACTGGGTTGGTGGCGCAGATGCCCTGGTTGCCCGATCCGCTGTTGCTCATCACGGGTATTAGGGCACCACCCATTCGGGCATCGGTGGCCAATGCAGTCTTGGAGAGAATGCGAGAGAAAATGGTGTTGCCGAAGATGCCGTGACTCAGTGGCCGGTCCATCGTCTTACCCAGACAGTGACCGTAGTTGCCCTTGAGCGACTCTTGGGCCGCCTTGAGGTTATAGTCGCGGGTTTCGAGTATGAAACTGATTTCGTCGAGCGGAGCCTGCATTGCGAAGTCATAGACCAAACGCAGGTTCAGCGTGATGTCGCTTTTGTCGCCTTCAGTGCTGGCTCCGGCTTGCTCGTCGAGCAAGACCTTGTCGTCACGGATGACGCGCACAAAGTGGGTGTGTGACCCCTGAATGACTGCCGTTGCGGTGTGCCCGTCGCCCTCGCAGATGACTTCGACATATAGTTTATCGCAGCAGTTCTGCTTCAGTTGGATGTCGATGCGGCCTTCATCAATATATTTTTTGCCTTGCTCCAGCGACTCGGGGGTGATGTCTTTGAGCACCTCGAGCTGGTACTCGCTCTTGCCGATGATGGCGCCCAGCGCGATGGCAATGGGCAGGCCGATCATGCCGGTGCCGGGTATGCCCACGCCCATGGCGTTTTTCAGGATGTTGGCACTCAACAGGACGGTAATCTTCTCGGGAAGGCAGCCGAGCGCCTCGGTGGCGCGGCTCACACACAAGGCCACTGCCATGGGCTCGGTACAGCCAACGGCAGGAACCACTTCACGCTTTATCAGCGCAATAATCTGCTCTCTAATACTCTTCTCAATCATTATTTTTTAGTTTTTAGTTGTAAGTTTTAAGTTTTAAGTTTTAAGTACAATTACCATCGCCTGAAAAACCGATGAGACAATAGTATTATTACTTACAACTAAAAACTTAAAACTTACAACTCAAATTTATTCTCGGAATTTGGTCAGGCCGCCGTTCAGGAATTCGAGGAAGGCGGGGACGTCCTCCTTGTAGCTGAACGAGCCGCTCAGGGCGTTGCCCTGCGGATCCACGCAAACATAGAACGGTTGGGTGTTGCTGCCGAACTTGTAGCGTTGCAGGTAACTCCACTTGTCACCGATTGTGCGCAGTGTGCGCGTCTCGCCGGTCGCCTCGGTCACCTCGATGGGCTCTGGCAACGGGCGTTTGTCATCGACAAACAGCGAGATGAGCACATAGTCCTTGTTCAGTTTGTCGGCAACGCTGGGGTCGGTCCACACTGCAGCCTCCATCTTGCGGCAATTCACGCAGCCAAAGCCGGTGAAATCCAGGAAGACAGGTTTGCCTGTGGCGGCAGCAGCGGCCATGCCTTGTTCGTAGTCGGTATAGGCGGCACGCACCTCCTTGGTGTTCAGATTGAAGTCCTGGGTGTTCATAGGCGGAGCAAAGGCGCTCACGGCCTTGCAAGGTGCGCCCCACAGGCCTGGGAGCATATAGATGGCAAAGGCAATCGAGATCAGTCCGCCCATGATGCAAATGACGGGCATGGGCTTGGTCTCGTCACCAGGCTCGACAATGTCGCTCTTGAATTTGAGTTTGCCAATGAGGTAGAGTCCCAGCAGGCCGAAGATGGCAATCCACAGGCACAGGAATACTTCACGGTCCATCAGGTGCCAGCCGTAGGCCAGGTCGGCTACCGAGAAGAACTTGCAGGCAAATGCCAACTCGATGAAACCGAGCACCACCTTGAGGATGTTCATCCAGCCACCCGACTTGGGTGCCGACTTGAGCCACGAGGGGAAGAGGGCAAACAGGGTGAACGGCAATGCCAGGGCCAATGCAAAGCCCAGCATGCCGATGGCGGGACCCCAGAAGTTGCCGCTGGTGGCGAAATCCACGAGCAGGAAACCGATGATGGGACCGGTGCACGAGAACGATACCAGTGCCAGGGTGAAGGCCATCAGGAAGATGGACAACAGGCCGCTGGTGCTGCTAGCCTTGTTATCGACAGCGTTAGACCACTTGCTGGGCAACTTGATTTCGAACATGCCGAAGAACGACAGGGCGAACACTACCAACAGCAGGCACAGGAAGATATTGAACACTGCATTGGTTGACAGGGCATTCAGTGCGCTGGGGCCGAAGATGGCGGTCACAATCAGGCCCAGAAGCAGGTAGATGACAACAATCGAGATGCCATAGGTGATGGCGTCCTTGATGCCTTTTTTCTTGTCGTCCTTGGCGCGTTTGAGGAAGAAACTCACCGTCATGGGGATGATGGGCCACACGCACGGTGTGAACAGGGCCACCAGTCCACCCAGCAGACCCAGCAGGAAGATATACCACAGTGAGCGGCCTCCGCTGGCACCGTCAGTGCCGTCAAATCGCTGGATGTCACCCACAACGGGTTTCCACAATGCATCGTGGTCCAGGGCGGCAAGGGCTGCACTGTCCACGGGAGCACCCATGGCTGCGCTGTCGGCTGCGGCTGCGGCCACGGCGGCGAGAGAGTCGGCTTTGGCCTTGGCTTCGGCTTCAGCCTTTGCTTTGTCCTCTTCTTCCTTGTTCTTGTCGGTTTCACCATCGACGGCGGGCGATTTGCCGGCTTTTTTCAGGCTCACGCTCGAGGGGGGAAGGCACGACTGGTCGTTGCACGCGCCATATTCCAAGTCGCAGTCGATATCATAATTGGGCTTGGTGAATTTCACCTTTTGCACAAACTGCACGTTGTTCTCAAAGAAACGCAGTTTGGCACCGAACAATTCGTCATATTGTGAAATCTCCTTACCGACGGGCTTCAATTTGCCAACTGGTTCCACACCATCTTTCTTGTGGAAGGTGATGCTGGCCTCGGTGGGACCCGCATCGCCCAGGTTGGTCGAATACACATGCCAGCCCTTGTCAATCTTGCCCGTGAAGACGATTTCGCCTTCGCTGGAGCCGTTGGTGGTCTTGAGCTGGGAGGTAAATGTGACGGGATTGGCCATTTGGGCTGCCATTAAAAGTGCCCAGGTGGCCAGGGTCAGTAATGTCGTAAATTTCTTCATGCTACTTGAACGTTAATGGTTTTATATTTGGCGACAAATTTACACACATTTCTCGAAATTTGATACCAGTTAATGGAAAAACTTAGTAATGATATTGCTGTTGGTTGGTACAATGCCAATTATAGGGTGATGATGGTATCTATGCCTTGAATTTTTCTTAAAAAGTGTAGTTAATTTATAAAAAATGTTGTAAAGATGGGGTTTTAGGTGGTTTGGTTTTGGTTTTTCGTAGTTTGTCGTTACCTTTGTTGCATAAGAAAAAAGAAATTTTGGTTGAATTCTGTCTGCAGATTCGACATTATCATCAAAAAAAAGATATGAAAATTACCAGTAAAGTATTGTTGACCTTTGCCGCTAGCATGGCTGTAATGACTCCTGCAAAAGCCCAGGAACAGGCGTTCACTCAGGAGCAGCTTGATGCCGTGCAGCGTTTGGTAGAAAGCAAACTCCCCGAACACATGGGCGTGGGCAACCTGAAAGTGCGTTCCTTGACATTTGAGAACGACACACTCAAACTCGACGTGAGCGAGAACTTTGGTGACGTACCATTCACCCAAGACGGTGTGGAGCAGATGCGTGGTGAGATTCGTGACGCATTGGGCAGCGAATTTGCCGGCAACCCCGTGCTCATCACCATCGTGGGCAATGATATCGAGAAATACTTTGCCGACTATGAGCCTGACTACAAGCGCAGCCACAAGGCCTTCATCAGCGAGATGGACGCCAATCACCATTACAAGCGCGGCTTGGACGGAAATATCGTGGCAATGTGGCCCAGCCATGGCTGGTACTTCGAACCGAAATTGAACCGCTGGGAATGGCAACGTGCCCGACTGATGCAGACGGTGGAAGACATGTACACCCACAGCTATGTGCTTCCTTTCCTCATTCCCATGCTGGAGAATGCCGGTGCCTATGTGTGGAATGCCCGTGAGCGCGATACGCACAACTTTGGCGTTGTGGTTGATAACGACGGCGGAGAGGCACAGCAAGGCTATACCGAGAACAACGGCAAGAACAAGTGGGAGAATGGCAAGGATGGCAATGGTTTTGCTTACCTGCGTCCGCAATACAAGGACTTTGAGAATCCGTTCACCGAGGGCACTTACCGCATGGTCAAGGCCGAGAAGGACAAGAAAAAACTCTCGACCGCTTCGTGGGATGTTGACATGCCCGAGTCGGGAGAGTTTGCCGTGTATATTTCCTACAAGTCATTGCCCAACAGTGCCCGTGACGTGAACTATACAGTCAATAGCCTCGCCGGTACGCGGCACTTCCGTGTCGATCAGACAATGGCTGGCGGCGTGTGGGTTTATCTAGGCACCTTCCCCTTGGCCAAGGGCCTGAACAAGGCTGTGGTCGAGGTGTCAAACTTGAACGATGACAAGGATGCCGTCATTACGGCCGACGCCATTAAGGTGGGTGGCGGCAAGGGCAACATTGTGCGTCGCGTGGCATTGCCCACCGAGGAGAACATCCGTATTGCCGCCGAGCAGGAAAATGAGAAATACTTGGGCAAGGAAGGCGTGGAATATAGTTATGTGGGCAGCGGCAATCATCCCTGGTTCCACCTGGGCTCACGCTACTACCTGCAGTGGGCCGGTTTTCCCGACAGCGTCTATTCCACCTCACATGGCATCAATGACTATACCGACGACTACCGCAGTCGCGGCGAGTGGGTCAACTATCTGGCCGGCGGTAGCGACGTGTTGCCTGACCGTGGCGGTCTGAAGGTGCCGGTGGACATCTCGTTCTGCCTGCATACTGATGCCGGCAGCACGCCCGACGATGAGATCGTAGGCACCCTGTTGATTTACTGCACCAACAGCGGTGGCAAGAAATTCGGCAAATATGCTAACGGTACGCCGCGCGAACTGTCGCGCCGATATTGCAATCTGCTTTCGACCGAGATTGTCAAGGACATCCGTGCCAAGTGGGAACCCAACTGGACGCGTCGCGGCATGTGGGACAAGAGTTACTATGAGGCCCGTGTACCCGAGGTACCTGCCGTGCTCATGGAGTTGCTGTCGCATCAGAACTTTGCCGACATGAAGTATGGTCTTGACCCGATGTTCCGCTTTGACGTGAGTCGTGCTATATATAAAGGTATGTTGAAGTTCATTGCCCAGCGCGACCACCGCAGTTATGTTGTGCAGCCGTTGCCCGTGAACAGCTTTGCCATCAGCAAGACCGACAAGCACAACTACCTGCTCACCTGGAACCCCACACATGACAACTTGAGCGAGAATGCCGACGCCACCGGCTACATCGTGTGTGAGCGCGTGGGGCTGGACGGTGCCTTCAAGGAGATTGCCACCACACGCGGCCCGCAGTACAGCGTGCGCATCAACGACAACAAGATACATTCCTATCGCATCATAGCCATAAACGATGGTGGCCGCAGTTTCCCCAGCGAGACCTTGAGTCTGGGTGAGGCCGCAGGTAGCCAGGGTGAATTGCTCGTAGTGAACGGATTTACGCGCGTGAGTGCTCCCGACTGGTTCGACGGCCCTGACCGTGCCGGTTTTGACGACAACAAGGACCATGGCGTGCCCTATATCCAGCAGATCAACTACTTGGGTTCACAGTATGAGTTCCGTCGTGCGATCGAGTGGAAGGACGACGACGCGCCAGGCTTTGGCTCCAGCCGCAGCGACCACGAGACGATGAACGTGGCCGGTAACACCTTCGACTATCCTGCAGTGCACGGCGAGGCACTGATGAACGCAGGCTATTCCTTTGTGTCTTGCAGCCAGCAGGCCCTTGAGAACGGCTATGATACTGACGGTTATCGCCTGATGGACCTTATTCTGGGCAAGCAGAAGGAAATCAAGACCGGTAGCGGTCTGATGCCCACCCGCTTCAAAATCTATACTCAGGGATTGCAGCATGCTTTGCGCCAATTTACCGCTGCCGGCGGTAGTGTCCTGTTGAGCGGCGCCTATGTGGGCAGCGACCTGTGGGATAATGCGGCTGGCAACAATGACGAGGCCGGCAAGGCCTTTGTCAAGGACGTCTTGGGCTTTGAGCAGTTGCACGGCCGTGCATCGCTCGATGGCACAGTCGTCACCGTGGACAGCCCCGAGATTCGCCTTTCCTCTCCAGGCGCATGGACGTTCGTGAGCAAGTTGAATGATAAGGTATATGCCGTCGAGTCTCCCGATGCCATCCGTGCCAGTGATGAACGTGGCTTTACCTGGATGCGCTACGGCGAGAACGGCCTTCCTGCCGCCATCGCCAGCGACCGTGCGAACTACCGCACTGTTGTCGTGGGCTTCCCCCTCGAGACTGTGACTACCGTCCAGGAGCGCACCAGCCTGCTGAGCCGCATCATGGATTATCTCAAGAATTAATTTTCCAATCATTGTCAACTAGATAGAAAACAATAACAACAATCATTAATATATAAAAGAATCATGGGAAGAATTAATTGCTTTATTCCGTTTGTCAGCGAAAAACAGGCTGCACAAACCATCGAGCACCTCAAAGGTCAAGAACTGGTGAACAAGATTTATCTGCTCGCCACAGTGGACAAACCCAAGCCTGTTGAGGGCTGCGAAATGTTACCCATCAATGTACTCTTCTCGAGTGCCACAATGCGCGAAATTGCAGGGCATGCCGATGCCGACTATGTGCTGCTCTACACCAAGTATGACACATTGAAGATGGGTCCCTTCTCGCTGGAGCGTTTTGCCAAGTTGGGTGATGACACCCAGTCGGGTATGCTCTATGCCGACCATTACAACGTGACCGAGAAGGGCGCCGACAAGGCTCCGGTCATCGATTATCAGATGGGTAGCCTCAGGGACGACTTCGACTTTGGTTCGGTGATGTTCTTCTGCAGTAAGTGCTTCAAGAAGGCTGTCGAGGCGATGAAGGCCAACTATGAGTTTGCCGGTCTCTATGACCTGCGCCTCAAGTTGTCACAGTTTGCAGCCATCACCCACATCAACGAGTTCCTCTACAGTGACGTTGAACTGGATACCCGCAAGAGCGGTGAGAAGATCTTTGACTATGTGGATCCGCGCAACCGCGGTCGCCAGATCGAGATGGAGAAGGCCTGCACCGAGCACCTCAAGGAAATAGGCGGATATCTGTCACCCGTACGCGAGGAAAATGGCGAGGAGGTGCCCAACTTCCGACACATTGAATTCGACCAGGGCGAGTTTGAAGTTGAGGCAACTGTGATGATTCCCGTGCGCAACCGCATTCGCACCATCCGCGACGCCATCGATTCGGTGCTCAAACAGAAGTGTGACTTCAAGTTTAACCTGATGGTGGTGGACAACTTCTCAACCGACGGCACCCGTGAAGCTATCGCTGAGTATAATGATCCGCGCCTGATCCACATCATCGCCGACTATTATGACATGGGCATCGGTGGCTATTGGAACTTGGCCGCTCACCGCAAGAACGCTGGAAAGTTCATCGTGCAGCTTGACAGCGATGACATGTACAAAGACGAGAACACCCTGCAGACGATGGTCAATGCTTTCTACGAGCAGAATGTAGCCATGGTTGTGGGCACCTATCAGATGACCGACATCAACCTCAATCCCATTCCTCCCGGCATCATCGATCACAGGGAGTGGTCACCCAGCAATGGCCGTAACAATGCCCTGCGCATCAATGGACTGGGCGCTCCTCGTGCCTTCTACACGCCTGTACTGCGTGAAGTAAAGATTCCTAACACTAGCTATGGTGAAGACTATGCCTTGGGTTTGAATATCTCGCGCTACTATCAGATTGGTCGCGTCTATGACCCCGTCTATCTGTGCCGCCGCTGGGATGACAACAGCGACGCATCGCTCGACGTTGAGAAGATGAACCGCAACAACCTGTACAAGGACCGCATTCGCACTTGGGAGCTCCAAGCCCGCATTGCTTTAAACAAAAAGTAATAATCTGGTTGTTCTAGAAAAACTAGATATACTAGATATTCTAGATTTAAATAATAGCAATGGACTACAGTGGTGTGGTGAATCGACTTATTACCAGGCAAATGCGTGACTGGGACGTGGCTAGCGCCAATTATGCGGCGCTCGCTGCTACCATCACGCGCTCATTCCAATTGGATGAGTCGACCATCACGCTGCAGTTCAACCCTGAAAGACTACGTTCGTCGGTTGCGGCTATCGACAAGAAGTCGCTGGAACGCCGCAAGTGTTTCCTGTGCAGTGAGAACCAACCTGTCAAGCAAAAGGCCGTGCTGTGGGGTGGCCGTTACAAGATTCAAGTCAATCCATATCCCATCTTCAAGCGTCACCTCACGATAGCCGACCTGCACCATGTGCCACAACGGCTTTCGGGCAGGGTTGGGGATATGCTGCAATTGGCCAAGTCGTTGCCCGACTTTGTGGTGTTTTATAACGGTCCTCAATGTGGCGCATCGGCGCCCGATCACATGCACTTCCAAGCGGGAGCCAAGGGCGAAATGCCCTTGTGCGATGAAATACTCCATGCCACGACCCATCTGCTGGCCGATGGCGACGAGGGCCTGATAGGCTATGTAGATGCGCTGGGACGCAGCCTGTTCACAATCGAAACATCCACTCAAAGGACAGCTGAACGCTATGCACTGCGTCTGTTGGGTCTGCTACCGGTACCCGAAGGTGCTGGCGAGCCCATGGTTAATGCTCTGTGCTGGTGGGATACTACACACCGCTTGTGGCGTCTGGTTATCTTCCCGCGCCGCAAGCATCGTCCCTCCTGCTTCGGTGAAGGAGAAGGGCGTTTGCTGGTCAGTCCTGGAGCCGTCGATATGGGCGGACTGTGGCCTATCCCGGAGCGCAAGGACTTTGATGCGCTCACACCCGAGATAATCCAGTCCCTCTACAACGAACTCTGCATGACGCGCAAGGAGCTTGCTCCGGTCATTACAGGCTTCACCCAGCACTGGGAAGATCTTCAACCCATCTAGGGTAAAAAAAGGGACAGTTCTTTTGATGACAAAAGCAACAATTAGAAACTAAGGACTATATTAATATGAACGAGAATCAGATACCGCAAGTGAGGGTGGGCATTATGAACGAGCCCGAGATTCACTTTGTGCTCAATGGTGACTACCGTGTGAATGGCGACATATGCAGCGGCGAACATACAGCCCGTTGTGTCGACGGACAGGTGGAGTGGGGCGGCAACCGTTATGGCGACCTGTTATTTGAGCCTGTCAATGCCGAAAAGGCTTCCTTTACGCTGCAGGGTGTGACCATCGGTGTGAGTTTCCACTGGAAACGCCAGGAAGACCAAACCTTCAAGGGCGCCCTCCACCTCATTGTTGAGGATGGCAAGCTCACGCCCGTCAACGTGTTGAGTGTTGAAGACTACCTGCTGAGCGTTATCTCTAGTGAAATGAGTGCCAACGCTTCGCTCGAACTCTTGAAAGCGCATGCGGTCATCTCACGCAGCTGGTTGCTTGCGCAGATTCATCCCGAGGAAACGGTGAAACCGGTTGAGCTGGATCCTGATATTCCTGGATTAATGAAGGACACTCCCGAAGAACTCGTCAAGTGGTGGGATCACGATGACCATAAAAACTTCGACGTGTGTGCCGATGACCACTGCCAGCGCTACCAGGGTATCACCCGGGCCACCACCGAGAAGGTGGAGCAGGCTATCCTCGCTACTTGGGGCCAGGTGCTCATACACAGCGGTGCGTTGTGTGATGCCCGCTTCAGCAAGTCCTGCGGCGGCGTGATGGAGGAGTTTGAGAACTGCTGGGAACCGCATCACCATGATTATCTGGAGGCGCGCCGCGATGGAGAGAACGAGGAGGATTTCCCCGACCTCACACTCGAGGATAACGCCACCGAGTGGATTCTCTCTACTCCCAGCGCCTTTTGCAACACCACTGACCCCGAAATCCTCTCTCAGGTGCTTAACGATTATGATCAGGAGACCAAGGACTTCTACCGCTGGAAAGTGGAATATACCCAAGACGAGCTCGCTGCACTGATTAAGGAGCGCACGGGTACCGACTACGGCCGAATTCGCGATTTGCAGCCTGTGGCGCGTGGCACCAGCGGTCGTCTGTATCGCCTGCGCATCGTGGGCGAGAAACTTGAACGCATCATTGGCAAGGAATTGACCATCCGCTATGCGCTGTCGCCCTCGTGCCTGTACAGCTCGGCCTTTGTTGTTGAGAAGCACGATGTTGCCGACGACGGCTATCCAGCCAAATTCGTCCTGCGCGGAGCAGGGTGGGGACATGGTGCCGGCCTGTGCCAGATTGGAGCCGCAGTAATGGGCGCCAAGGGCTACGATTACAAGCGCATCCTGCTGCACTACTTCGTCGGCGCCTCAATCGAGAAACGATACTAACCTAAAATGAAGATAAAGATGAAAGACAGTCAAGAACAAAAAACGACGAAGCGCTCGCCATGGGCGTGGATACCGACGCTTTATTTCGCCCAGGGCCTGCCCTATGTGGCGGTGATGACGATTTCGGTGATTATGTACAAGCGTCTGGGCATGTCTAACACCGATATAGCCCTTTACACGGGATGGCTGGGACTGCCGTGGGTGATTAAGCCCTTCTGGAGCCCCTTTGTGGACATCATCAAGTCCAAGCGCTGGTGGGTTATCATCATGCAGTGGATTGTCGCTATTGCCCTGGCGGGTATTGCATTCACTATCCCGACGTCGTGGTGGGTACAACTCACGTTTGCGGTGTTCATGCTGATGGGCTTTGCCAGTGCGACACACGACATCGCAGCGGACGGATTCTATATGTTGGCACTGACCGAGCATGAGCAGTCGTTGTTTGTGGGCATTCGCTCCACGTTCTACCGCATTGCTACTGTTGTGGGCCAAGGCTTGCTTGTGATCCTGGCAGGTGTCATCGAGATGAATTCGGGCCTCGACCCTGTCCGCTTCAACATTGATGCCGATGTGAACAGTGCACCAGTTACAGCAGTCATTCCCAGCGATGTCCCGGTCGGTGACCAGGCAGGCAACAACATTTGCTTCGTCACCAGTGCGACCGATATCAAGACGTCGGTGAAAGCACCCACGGATATTCAGTCGGGCGGTGTGGTAATCGACTTTGCCGCCTATTCCAAGGCCATCGCCGACTCGGTCGAGAAGATGAACATCGCCAACGGCTTTTACATACCTGACCCCGCCTTTACCGAGAAAGATGACCTGGAATACAAAGGTGATAAATTCGAGTTGGACAACGCTGTTTGGGAGAATGGCCGCTATGTGTATTACGGTGTGGGCTCTGATGGCAAACGCTTAGCCGTGGCTGCCGAGGAACTCGCCAAAAAGACCGAGGAGCAGAACCCCTTTGAAGCATGGATTGCCAGGTCGTTCCCCGACAAGTTCAAGCAAGTGAAGTCCGACAATAAGGGCAATAGCTTTGCTGTAGTGGCCGTGCGGCTTAACAAGAAGCCCGAGGCTGGCAAGGAATATGTCCTGAACCTCGCCAACGATAAGGGCAGCACCGACATCAAGGCATCGCAGTCACGCATTGTATTCAACGAGAGCAACTGGGACAAACTGGCCTATGTCTATTTCACGGTGGACAATAAAATCAAGAAAGATGCCTCATCGTCGTTCCTGGGTACATCGGGTAACATTCCGTTGGCTTGGGCCATCGTATTCGTCGTGCTGTCGGCCTTCTTCCTGATTGTTGTGATTTACCACACCTGGGCCCTGCCCAGGCCTGCTGTCGATTCCAACCAGGAGAAGAAGACTTCAGGCGAAATCGTCAGGGGCTTCTTGGACACGTTCAAGACGTTCTTCACCAAGTTCCCCATTTGGCAGACAATTGCAGCCATCCTGTTCATGCTCTTCTACCGTTTCCCCGAGGCCCAGTTGACCAAGATCATCATGCCGTTCCTCGTCGACCCGTTGGACAAAGGCGGCTTGGCATTGTCCACCAGCGAGGTGGGTATCGTTTACGGCACCGTTGGTATCATCGGCTTAACTATTGGCGGCATCATCGGTGGCATTGTGGCAGCAAAGGGCGGCCTCAAGCACTGGCTGCAGCCCATGGCGTGGAGCATGTCGCTGACCTGCCTGACGTTTATCTACCTGGCGTTTACCCAGGATCAGAACTTGCTGACGATCAACATCTGCGTGTTTATTGAGCAGTTTGGCTATGGCTTTGGTTTCACGGCCTACATGCTGTACCTCATCTATTACAGCGAGGGCCCGTACAAGACTGCCCACTACGCCATCTGCACCGGCTTCATGGCCTTGTCGATGATGATGGGTATGATGGCCGGCTGGCTCGAGGATCTCGTGGGCTACCAGAACTTCTTCATCTGGACGATGATTTGCTGCGCTTGCACCATCATCGTGGCCATGATTGTCAAGGTGGATCCCAAGTTCGGCCTGAAAGAAAAAGACGATACCACCAAAGAGTAATAATCAGCATTTAATACATAATGACATGAAAAAGATATTGTTTATAGTTGTGTGTGTAATGGTGGCGCTGACTGCCGGTGCGGTTGTCAAGCCGGGAATCGAGGTGTTGCGTGACGGCGGTTTCGCCCAGTTGCAGGGCAAGCGCGTGGGGCTGGTGACCAACCCCAGCGGCATTGACAACAACCTCAAGAGTACGGTCGACATTCTCAATGAGGCTCCAGGTGTGCAGCTTGTGGCGTTGTTCGGCCCTGAACACGGTGTGCGCGGCAATGCCCATGCGGGAGATGCCGTGGGCGATGCCGTGGATCCGCTGACGGGAATCAAGATGTATTCACTCTTTGGCAAGACGCATGAACCGACCGCCGAGATGCTCAAGGACATTGACGTACTCATCTATGACATTCAGGATGTGGGCTGCCGCAGCTATACTTTCTATGCTACGATGGGTGTGTGCATGCAGGCCTGTGCCAAGCATGGCACCGAGTTCATGGTGCTAGACCGCCCCAATCCGCTGAGTGGCAACAAGATAGAAGGAAACCTCGTGGAGCCTGGCTATTTCTCGTTCGTGAGCAAGTATGCCATCCCTTATATATATGGACTCACCCCCGGCGAACTGGCTATCTTCCTCAATGAGGAGGGCATCATAGGTCAGGAGTCTAAAACTGGCCGCAAGTGCAAACTCACCGTCATCCCCATGGAGGGCTGGACGCGCGATATGAAGTTCCGCGACACGGGTATGCCTTGGGTGGCTCCCTCGCCGCAGATTCCCACGCCCGAGAGCGCCTTTTTCTATCCTGTGTCGGGCATCCTGGGAGAATTGTATATCTTCAACACCGGTATTGGCTATACCTTGCCGTTCCAGACGTTTGCCGCCTCATGGATTAACGCCGACTCGCTGGCGATGAACATGAATGCTTTGAATTTGCCGGGAATGCAATTCAGGCCCATTAACTACAAGCCGTTCTTTGCCTTGAGCGTGGCGGTTGACAAGTCGCTGCAGGAGGTGCATGGTGTGCAGACTTACATCACCGATCTCGATGCGGCCAACCTGTGCATGACGCAGTTCTACTTTCTGCAGGTCATCCATGAGATGTACCCTAATGTAGAATTGTTTGCGCAGAATCCCAAGAGATACGCTATGTTTGACAAGGTGTGCGGCACCAAGGAAATCCGCGAGCGCTTTATCAAGCGTTACAAGGTCGAGGACATTGCCGATTATTGGAACAAGGACGTGGACATCTTCCGCATCCGTTCGGCAAAATATTATCTGTATCACTAATCCTAACGCCAAGAATTATGAGT
>JAEEGL010572626.1_pt1 | contig 15167 bp, 18 predicted proteins | sample 9134231 | NCBI WGS metagenome assembly JAEEGL01 (sample SAMN16246548, study PRJNA631951) | gut metagenome | biome: gut microbiome; feature: rumen; material: fiber-attached | host: Bos | place: Iran: Karaj | collected 2018-10 | reverse complement strand
GAGATTCTGAACATCAAGCTTATCTGATGCTGCGTAAGCCTTGATTGTCTCACCAAATCTGATTGGCAATTTCTGTGATGTATCGCAGGCAATTCTCTGTGGTGTATCAGGCATGAATACGTTAGGTATTCTTACATTAACCACTGTGTCGATGAATTCCTGAGGCTTGATAACACCGGGATCAGTTACTACAGGAAGTCCCTCTGTATAACCAATCTCTTTTACCAGCTTAACAAGGCTTTCATCCTTCATCTCATCTGAAATCTTCTGATATCCGAGAATGCAGCCATATACTGCAAGAGCAGTATGAAGAGGATTGAGGCAGGTGCAAACCTTCATTCTCTCTACCTTATCAACTGTCTCTTTTTCTGTGAAGATAACTCCAACCTTCTCAAGAGCAGGTCTTCCGTTAGGGAACTTATCTTCAATAACAAGATACTCACTCTCCTCTGCGTTTACGAAAGGAGCAACCCATGTCTTCATAGTGGTTACAACCGGGTCAAGCTCTTCTACGCCGTCGTTTTTGAGAATCTCATTGACTGAATCATCAGGTCTTGGTGTGATCTTATCGATCATTGACCATGGGAAAGATACCTTGTTTTCATCCTCAACATAAGCAAGGAAACCTTCTTCTGCCTTACCTGCTTTGGTCCACTCAGTGGCAAAAGCGTGCATTGCAGCATAGAGCTTGTCACCGTTGTGTGAGCAGTTATCTGTGCTGACCATGGCAATCTTCTTCTCGCCTGCAACATATCTTGCATAGAGAAGAGCTGCAACTTTACCAATATAGCTCTGTGGCTTCTCAGGTCCGTTTGCAAAATCTGCTGCCACTGCAGGAATTGTTTCACCTGCAGCATTTACAAGGCTGTAACCTTTTTCTGTAATTGTGAATGTAGCAAGTTTAAGAGAATCCGCTGAGAATATCTCTTTAAGTCTTGAAAACTCCTTGTCGTTGTTTGAATCAAGGATGCAGGACTCAGCAATACTCTCAACTATTGTCTTCTCAACATTTCCGTCTGCCTTGAGTGTTACAAGGATTGAAAGGTTGTCATGAGGTCTGTACATCTTCTCAATGATCTCATAGTCATAACCTTCAACTACTGTAAGTCCCTTCGTATCATATCCCTCTTCGAGCATTCTCTGAGAAAGGTTAGCCTGAAAGGCTCTAAAGATGTTGCCTGCTCCAAAGTGTACCCACTCAGGATTTTCTACAGTTTCTTTTACCATCTTATCTCTGTCAAAAGAAGGGATAAAAAAGCCCTTCTCCTTCCAGGAATTGTCGTTTTTTACACTATCATAGTTTAATTTCATATTGATCACCTTCTATTAAAAATCTGTTCATTCATCGCTGAGCAATTATGACGAAGCACTGCCCAAGCATGATCATATTAGGATCAGGCTGCTATCAGACTCCGCGCTGATGAGACTTCTCAATTGCTTCCCAAAGTCCGTTGATATATGTAGCACCGAGTGCTCTGTCGTAAAGACCGTAACCTGGCATTGCTACTTCGCCCCAGATCATTCTTCCGTGATCAGGACGGATTGGTCCGTCAAAGCCTGTCTCATAAAGAGCCTTAACGATCTCATACATATCAAAGGTTCCATCTGATGAAAGATGTGCTGACTCCTCAAAGTTAGTAGGTGAAATGAACTTGAGGTTACGTACATGAGCAAAGTGGATTCTGCCCTCAAGAGCTCTGATCATATGAGGAAGATCGTTCTCAAGGCTTGTTCCGTATGAACCTGAGCAGAATGTAACTCCGTTGTGCACATCGTCAACTGCCTTCATGAGCTTGAGGATGTTCTTTTCATTGTTGATGATCCTTGGAAGGCCAAATACTGACCATGCAGGATCATCAGGATGAATTGCCATCTTGATATCGTATTTGTTACATACAGGCATGATTGCCTTGAGGAAATATACAATGTTCTCGAAAAGTTTATCTTCATCAATTCCCTTGTACAGTTCAAAAAGCTCTTTGACATGAGCCATTCTCTCCGGCTCCCAGCCCGGCATTACTGTTCCGTTTGTGTCTCCTGCAAGTGATTCAAACATCTTCTCAGGGTTAATGGCATCAACTGCTTCCTGTGTATAAGCAAGAACTGTTGAGCCGTCAGCTCTTTTACGAGCAAGTTCTGTTCTGGTCCAGTCAAATACAGGCATGAAATTATAGCATACCATGTGGATATCTTCTTTACCAAGGTTCTCCAGTGTATCGATGTAGTTCTGGATGTGCTCATCTCTATCCTTGGTTGCAGCCTTGATCGCATCAGATACATTAACTGACTCAATTCCTGCAATGTGCATATCCTCTGCCGCAACATCTGCCTTGAGAGCTTTGATCTCATCCTGTGTCCAGAGCTCTCCTGCCTGCTTGTTATAAAGAGTTGTGATAACTCCCTTAACTCCCGGAATCTGTCTGATCTGCCACAGCTTAACTGTGTCAAACTCTTTGCCATACCAGCGAAGTGTCATTTCCATAATTGTTTTTCTCCTTTTGAATATAAAAAAATTATCAAATCATTTATTTTGTGTTTCTAATTAGGGTTCTTGCAGATTTTTTGTCTGTAAGAAGTCATCTTTTATCCCCATGATATATCCACTGTTCCATGTCTTAAGCCATCTCGCAGTTTTATCATGACAATACATACTTTAATATTTTGGAGAAAAGTTTGGAATTGAATTATTTGTTGCATACATTGCAAAACTTGTTGTAGACAATTTATAAAATGCTATACACAAATCCTGTAATCATAAATGACTCTTTTCTTCTCTGTTGGTATTATCATGAGTTTTGAAATAATACCATGACAAATGAAACTAGACATTTGTTATTACTATATTTTGCTGGGGATCTGGATTTTAACCTATTTTTAATACCATGATTACTCTTTTTGTCATAGTAGTATTACACTTTATAATCACAAATGCCGCCTTTATTCTCTGCTGGTATTATTTCAGGTTCTCTAACCTTTTCTAACAAGAATATCAGCTTTAGATAGCTCTCCCAAAAATATCGCGCCGCCCAGGTGCAATTTCCTTGGAACAAAGAGTCGCTCGCGACTCTTTCGCGCCCGAGCGGTATTGCGAAGCAATAAACTTCATCTCCGCAAGGTGCGCATCCATAGCGGAGCGCTTTTTATGATATAGGAATTTAGGAGAAATATCCTATATCATAAAAATCCCCGGAAACCTGATGATTTCCGGGGACTAACTAAACATATATACTTAATCAATTTACTTATTATCTTCATCATATCTGCTCACATAATCAGGTCTGTTGTCCATAAGAATTGCAGCTACCAGATATAAGACTGCTCCGCTGCCGCCTGAACATGTAAGGATGATCCAAAGAAGTCTTACGATTGTAGGATCGATATCAAAATACTCTGCGATTCCGCCACAAACACCGAATACTTTTCTGTCGTTGCTTCTGTATAATTTCTTACTCATAACCTTTTCCTCCAAAATACATTCCACACATTCATTAATAAGTTAATACTAAACCTAGATTTCTCTTCCGTCCACATCAATCACTTCAATTCTGTCATTGTCAGTGGACTTTCTTGGTAAAAACTTGTTTCTGTTCGCCGCTGCGTATAATACGATTGCCAGGATGTCGTCAACAGGTCCGGGAACGAAATCCACTGGCGAAACCACATATACCAAAAGAAGCGCAAACAGCATTCCCTGCATAAATCTGTTCATAGGCATCCTCCTTTTATTTGTTAGTGAGTTCTGATTTCTGTTATAGTTTTCACGCATCACTATTAATATGTGATCTTATGTACTTAGTATAGCCTCGAACAAGTGATAATTACATAGCATTATTGGCATTTTTGAAATATCTATTTCTCCTTTTTGGCGAAATAAAAATTGTAAGCAATCATTTTATATTTTTTTTATTTATTCTACAAATTTAGGACATATTCTTGGCTTAGACTAATAAAAAGCGCTTAAATAAAGCGTCTAAAAAAGGGATGGTTACCAATATGGGAAGACTTGAAGCAGAAATTGCAGAATATGTAGGAAATTTTACCAGAAGATACGGATATCCTCCAACAGTTGAGGAACTGATCAGAAGATTCGGACTTATGACGATCATGTATTCAATGTTCTATGTCCTTAGCCTGTACAAAATCGGAATGATCAGAAACTCTCTGTTCTTTGGAACCGGTGGATTAAGGCTTCTTCCGGTAAAGGCTGACAACTAAATACAGATTTATAGAAAATCAAGGCTGAAGCACGTATCATTTCATGTGTTTCAGCCTTTTTATTTTGGAGTCATATCTAATTCAGCTGGCGAGGTCTCTTCGGTTAAAGTTGTAGAAGGCAAATGTCAGGCCGCAGAGAAGAAGGAGAACTCCAAAGAGGATCGCCTTGGCAGGAAAGTCTGCATCTGTAAAGATTTCGGAGGCGTTAGCGTAGGAAAATGGCCCTATAAAAAGATAGTCTTTGAGGTCAGGAACTACTCTTCCGATCACATCGTAAGCGTAGAACATGAGAGCCATTCCAAGGCCAAGTCCTAGTCTGTTCTTGCCGGCAAGGGATGAGAGCCCAAAGCAGATTCCTGCTACTTCTGCGTCCATGAGAAGCTGCCTTGCCATAAACGTCATAAACTGATCCATAGGCATTTCCTCGCCCATAGCTATAAATCCTACCAGGTAAAAAAGTGTGCAGATAACTGTAAAGACCAGGAGCATCACAGCTACGCAGATTGCCTTGGCGAAAATTATCCTGCTGCGTGAAAGAGGAAGTGAAAACAAAAACTCTCCGGTGTGTGCATCCTCTTCTTTGGAAATGATCGTAATAGCTATGATAGCAGCAAACATGGAGCTTCCAAGACCGTGGACTGCGCCAATTTCTGTTGCAAAGTATCCTTTCAGGCTGGCAATACTAAGTGTGCTCATTCCAAAGGCCTCTGAGAAAGCTCCCATGTTAGAAAAAGCATCAGCCATGTCCTTCATCTCACCTTCCATAGATTGATATAGCAAAATGCAGGTAAGACCCAGGATTCCCACAGATAAGCTCCAGATCAGCAGACTTTTCATATTTAGCAAGATTTCTCTTTTTAATACCGATTTCATCTTTATTCCTCCTCTTCCTCATAAAAGCTCAGAAACGTCTCATCATCTATGTGCGGAGTATCGAGCATTGTAAGTCTTCCTTCACGCATTATGGCAGCGGTTTTGCAGTATTTATCAACTTCTGACAATACATGGGTAGATAAAAGACATGTCGCCCCCTGAGAAACGTATTCATTTATGAGCTCGAAAAACTTTTTCTGCATAAGAGGATCAAGGCCGCCTGTGGGTTCATCAAATATAAAGAGCCTCGGTTTATGCTGCATTGCACAGACTATGCTTACTTTTTTCCTGTTACCAAGAGACAGCTCTTTTACCCTCTTTTTGGTATCTACTTTAAGTCTCTCGCAGAGTTTCTGCGCTTCCATGCTACAATCAAGTCCGCGCACGTCTGCAGCGTATTTGATCACATCCTCCACTCTCATAGAGTCATAGAACCAGGCTTCAGATGGCATATAGCCAACCTCTCTTAGTATCTTTTCGTGATCCCTGACACTATCCATGCCAAGTATCCTGATGCTGCCCGAATTAATCTTGAGAAATCCCAGCATTGAGCGGATCGTTGTGGATTTACCAGCGCCATTTGGACCAATAAAACCAAATATATCGCCTTCCTGAACGTTTAAAGAAACATCTATAACTCCTCTGTTCTTGCCATAGCTTTTTGTGAGATGGCTTATTTCAATCACGTTTTCTTTCATCCTGCACCTCCTTTGTTTCTATATCTTATTCATACCAAAAACAAAAAACGGGAACAATATATGTTCCCGTAAGATGCACTATTTAGCCTTTATCATTCACTTTTGTGTCGTGTTTGGAAAAGCTTAAGATCTTCATTAAGTTTTTTATCATCAATTATCCGTTTGTATTTGTATACCAGATAAACACAGAAGTATACCAAAAGGATATATGCAGCAAAAAGAGCTGTCGCAATAATATTCTTGTCAAACCAGTTAAAGAGCCATGAAATAGCGGTATATACTGCAGTGCACAATGCGATTCCGAGTATCTCTTTTCCTCCAAGCTTATCCGCTTCATCAAAGTTCCACAAAAGATATACCTGAATATACCCGATTATATAGCAGGCAAGGATCAGCTCAGTCATATGCAGAATACTGGCATCATACACACCGCCTATCACTCTGTACATGCAGTAGAAAAACAGAAATGCAAAGAAATACAGGCAGGCTTTGAATTCAATACTAATTTCCTTGGTAAGATAGAGCTCCCACAAGGATACTCTTTTTCGTTCCTTCATTTATCTGCCTCCTTTCAGTAATCTTCTGAAATCAGACGCATATCTTCTGGAAATAATTATGTGCTCTCCGCTTTCCATAGTTGCGTCAATTCTGTTGGAAGACAGGCTCTTTAAGGCTTTAACTCTGCCCACGTTGATAACCATAGACTTGCTGCACCTAAAAAAGCTATCGTCCGCCACATCTGTCATAAAAGCATTGAGTGTCCCGTCTATTCTGGCAACCAGATTTCCGGTATAGGCAAAGAGCTTGTCATCAACGGATTCAAGATACAAAAGATCGTGGATACTAATGCTGACAGTACCTTTTTCCGTTTTACCCCAGAGTTTGTGATCGCTCTTTTCCAAAATACCGATTATTCTCTGAATCTCAGGGGTTATCTCCTTGTACCGAATCGAAATGCTATCTTCGCCTGATTCAATTTTCCGAATATCTATCTTCATGTATTCATCATAATTTATTATTGACACTCATTCAAGAACTCTTTAAGCTGCACGGTTCTGCTTTCTTCAAAATATGATAAAATGTTTTTGCACTTTTTATATATGGAGGGACGCATGGACAATAAAAAAATAGCAATTATTTTTCCCGGAATGGGCTATCACAGCGATAAGCCGCTTCTTTATTTTTCCAAGAGAATTGCCAGAGCAAGCGGATACGAAATAGTTGAAGTAAGCTACGAGTTTCCTTACAAGGCCCGTGAGATCATGAACGATAAGGCCAGGATGAAGGAGGCTTTTGAAATTGCTGTTTCTCAGATCAAAGAACAGCTCTCCCAGATAGATTTTGGAATGTACAGCGACGTTGTTTTTATAGGAAAGAGTATTGGAACTGCTCTTGCTGCACATTTTGATAAAGAGCTTCAGGTAGGCGCAAGGCATATCGTTTTCACGCCTGTTCCGCAGACTTTTGAAATGCTTGGGGATAATGCAGGAATTGTTTTCCACGGACTAAGTGATCCCTGGTGTCAGTCAGATATTGCCAGAAAAAAGTGCGATGAGCTTCAACTTGAACTTATAACCATAGATAACGCAAATCACTCTCTTGAGACTGATTCACCCTTAAAAGATATAGATAATCTAAGGAGCATCATGAAGAAAGTCAGACAGTTCATCAAGGAATATAGGGTGATCATGTTTGATCTTGACGGAACGCTCACAGACTCCGGAAGAGCAATAACATCTTCTGTCGAGTTTGCTCTTTCCCACTTTGGAATTACAGATCAGCCCCGCGAAAAGCTTCAAACCTTCATCGGACCATCTTTGTATGATTCATTTGTAAGAGAATATGGGATGAACGACGAAGACTGTAATAAGGCAGTTGCCCTCTACAGGAGCATATATGAAAAAGAGCGCATGTATGACGTCGATATTTATGATGGTATTCCACAGCTTCTTGCCGCACTTAAGGAGCGTGGTCTTACAGTATTCTTAATTACCAGTAAGCCCCTTGTCTTTGCAGAAAAAATCCTTGAGAAGATCGGGCTTAGTAAATATTTTGACCATATGGTAGGTCCGGATCTTTCTGACCATAGCTCAGATAAAAAGCGTCTAATAGAAAATGCCATAACAACCTATGGACTTGAAAAAAAAGACTGTGTAATGATTGGTGATACTGCCTATGATATAAAAGGGGCTTCCGATGCCGGAATAGAAAGTATTGCCGTAACTTACGGCTACGGCAATACTGAGGAAATGCTAAATAATGGTGCAACTCATCTGGCTGCATCGGCCAGAGAAGTCTGTGATATCTTGAGAGTGTAATACTCAAGATCAAGGGATGCAAATTTTGATTAAATTGTTCAATTTTCAAAAATTCTCTCAGGCAGAGATTTGGACATGTACTGCATTTCACTGACCTTATATACAGTAACAAATGCATTAGGATCAACCTTATCGACAAAAGCCATCAGTTTCTGATATTCGCTCTTATCCACTATAGTAATGATCTCATTGTGAGCCTGCATACGGTACGCGCCTATTGCTTTATAGATAGTTGCACCGCTATGAAGCTCATTTAATATGAATTCACGTATTTCTTTTTCAAAAGGAGAAACAATGCAGACTCTCCTCTTAAGCTTCTGGTCGAAAATGAAATGATCAATGATCACACCATTAAAATATGTTCCCAAAATACTCAGTATCAATGTTTTGGTATCATAAGCAAGAAGCGAAGATGCCGCAACGCACAGGCCAGCAATCGACATTGCTTTTCCCAGGTCAATTCTAAGATATTTGTTAAGTATCTTGGCTATGATATCAATTCCCCCTGAGGATGCATTTCTGTTAAAGAGAATCGATATTCCAATGCTGACAAAAAATATATAGCAAACAACATCAAGAGTGGCATCACCGGTAAAAGATGTAAAGTCAGGAAAAGCTTTCTCAAATACTCCAATTATCACCGGCATCAGCATTGCTGTATAAACCGTCTTGTACCCGAATTCAGGTCCGCAGGTGATAAAGCCTAATATCAAAAGAAATACATTTATTATCAAGGTTATCGCGGAAACTGATAATGGAACAAAATTTGCCAGAACTATAGCCAATCCCGCTATGCTGCTGACAGATGCGTGACTTGGCATCAGAAAAAAGAAAACTGACGCGGAAATCATTGCTGTTGCCAACGTCAGAATAATTATTTCTTTTATTATTGCTATCTTTTTCATAACTGTTAATTCCTTTTTCAGCCATACTAAGAAGTAACGGAAAACTCTTTTCCCATCGCTCTCAATAATAATAAAACCCAATCATGAATTATAGCAAATTAACAGTTATTTTACCAAATGTTATTTTATCCAAAACAGAGTCATTCATGCGAATTGTATGTTCCGGAAGTATCTGCTCCTGAAAGTACGCTCCGTCCCAGTTCACTTCCCCCGCAGGCTCCTCATAATATGCCGCCAGATTTCTGTCTTTTACAAGCTTCTCTGCGCACTTTGATGCCAGTGCATGTTTTTTGCTAATATCAAAGATTATCTTTTCATCAAGCCCAGTTGATAGCAGCTGCCTGGAATCCATGTTATTGATCAAATTCGAGACGTCATCCAAAACCTGAGCTTCTTCATTACTCGTCAGCGATAGGCCCTGACTAAGAGCCTGCCTGTAATAAATTTCGTCAGCTATACACATGTTAATAGCAACCTTCTTGGCATAGTCACACACAAATTGCGAATCCATGCCGGCAGAAAAATGTGTATTCCACCATAGGCCTGGATTTTCGGGATCATACAAAAGAGCCTGATTCTGTACAAAGGCTTCTACTTCATATATGTAATAGCCAAATTCTCTTAAGGTTATATCCCTGTCATCAACGGTTATAACTTTCTCATCAAGATGATCGGAATAATTGAATTTGCCAAGGATATGGCCGCAAACTGCAAAAGCAATCAGGATAATGTTCGCGATGATGATTGCTACTACAGCTTTCCTGACGGATTTATTCATTCCCTGCTCCTACTATTTCAGAAACAAATCCTTAAATTCCTTGCGCCCGGGCACCCATGCTTTTTCGTATATGCTAGTGAAATGGTTTTTGACAGTCTGCTCCGAAATTCCGAGCATGTAAGCTATTCTTCTGTTTGAAAACCCGGACACCTTTAAATAACCAAGCTCCAGTTCTCTCTTGGTAAGCCCAAATTTGCGGGCAACACTAAGATATTGCTTTTTGGTTATTCTGGAATCATTCATCTCCAAGATCCATTTCCTCATTCATCTTGCGCTCAGCATTTAACCTGAGTGGAAGAAGGAAAAACTCTATGATAACGGCATATAATCCTGACAAAAAGCAAACAGCAAGATTGGGGCCAATAGTTTCAGGAGTATCCAGATGCCCCAAAAGGAGTATACCTGATATTATTATAGCAAAAAGAGCACCAAAAACCGTCAATTTCTGTGCCGCATCAACAGCCTCTATAATGTTCTTAAGTTCCAATAGGCTAAAATCTTTAATTCCTACAGAAAAAGATCTGACAAAATCCTTCCATTCTCCCATTATCAAAAGCCCGGGGATCAAAATCGCCACCAAAAGAATAAGTGATGGCAGATCGATAAACCACACCACTGTACTTAATTCATAGCTGCTCAAAAAGATTATCAGGAAAAATACAACAACAAATAACAGTAATTCTCCAAGTAAAACAAGACGTATATTCTTTTTCATATTAAAAATCTCCTTCATATAAAAAACATGTTATGAAAAAGCATGTTGCTTGCAACATGCTCGCGCCGAGCGCGGTTGCATTTATGCAACATTTACCTATCGCGCGAGTGCGCATCCATAGCGGAGCGTTTTTGTTCAATAGAAATTGCAGAGCTATTTCCTATTGAACAAAAAAGTGTCATATCAATGCTCTATCATTAATATGACACTATCACATGTTCGGTAAAAAAAATATAGTACCTTTTTATTCAGTTAATCCCATCAACTACCCGTAGATCTGTAATGCCTCATCCCCAAATGAAAAAGTGCTGTCATTACCGCAAATACTATAGCTCCTGAAAGCGGCGTAACAAAAGCTGTCCAGGAAGGCCAGCCATAGAGGGGTTTATCAAGTATCCACGAAGCCGGGACATGCATTGTAAGAGCAAATGGTGCAACAATGGTAAAAAGAGCTCTAAGTGGCAGAGGGTATATGTCAATCGGATACTGGCAGGCGCTTCGACCGCCATAGGTGATGGCATTTACAAGTTCAACCGATTTGACGCTAAAAATACTAAAGATTGCCTCGATCATAAATAGTCCCAATATCAGAAGGCAGCTCATAGCAATAGATTCAATCAAAACAAGCACCTTAAGGGGACTCCAGACTATCCCGGACAGGCTGCTTCCCATTATAAGTGCCGCAATGCCCACAGCTATGCAGGTGATTCTTCTGGGATCTGTTCCTCCGCATAAAACCTGGGTAAGTACGCCTCTTGGCCTTACAAGGAAAGTGTCAAGTCGCCCCGTTCTAACCATAGACGGAAAGTCTCCGGTGATTCCTCTTCCAAATAGCTCCGTGAGATAAAAAGATACTGACATTATTCCGAAAAAGAAATACAGATTTCCACCGTTCCATCCCTTCAAACTCTCAAATCTGTCGACAATAAGAATGACCACCATCATCTCACCGCCTTCCATAACAAGCTGTGCGAGAGTCTGCATGATAAAAGAGCTTGGATACTGAAGGTGGCTTTTTAACAGCATTCCTATTGACTTAAAATATAATCTCAAAGTATTCATATATCTTCCTTTTTACTATCTATGTGCTCGCCACGACTTTCTTTAGCCACCCTGAACAATCATCCGTCTCTTGTTGGCGTTCCACATTGCTACGCCAAGCGCAATAAGAATTACTACCCAAAAAGCCTGCAAGGCATAAATCCTGAATGCCTCGTAAGGTAAATATCCGCCCGTATACAGTCTGATGGGAGCATCAAGAAGCTGTGCATAGGGTAAAAAAGTAATAACCTTCTGCCAACTTTCAGGAAAAAGAGTCAGCGGAAATAGATTTCCTGAAAAAGTCATCATCAAAAGATTAAGAAGTCCCTGCATCCCTCTTGGATCAAGGGTTTTCATGGTAAATGCCACAGTGATATTTTCAAGAGCGCAGACGCACAATAGTCCAAGCAACAGAGCGGGTATCGCAGATAATAAGCCAGGCAGTGATCCAGGCAGGTTCATTCCCCACCCTTTTGGCAAAAGAAATGCCATTACCAGCATCGGCACTGCGCGCATGAGACTTCCCATGAACTTCTGCGCCATTATCCTGGCATAGTAAAAGCCGTACATATCCACAGGGCGGCACATATCATAAGCTATATCTCCTGATCTTATCTTGTCCACAAGTTCTGAATCAGATGCCAGCATCATCCGGAAAAAAGCCTGTTGCAGCCAGACATAGGTAGCTACACTTTCAATTGGAAGTGTCTGAGGCTTACCTGCATAAAGCGCCCTGTAAAGAGCTACCAGAATAAGACCAAAGAACATCTGACAGGCAATTCCTCCAATCATTGCCCCTCTATATTGGAGCTCCATTCGAAGCCTCATTTTAAAAACTGTAAAGTATGACATATGTATGATTATCCTTCATAAATCAAGTTCTTTGTACATGGCTGCAATCATATGATCAGTATTCTCAGGCTGCAGGGTAAGCTCACTGATATTCCCCGCTTCCTGTAATAATCCCAAAAGCTTCGAAGTAGGAAGCTTAGATGGATCATAGCTAAGTTCTATCCCATCTTCTGTGCGCCTGAAGCCGGTACCCTCAGGAAGTTTTAAATCACTAATTTCTCCGTCATATTTAATATTTACATTGCGAACTGTATCATAACGCTCAAGAAGATCCTGAAGCTTTCCGTCAAAGAGCTTCTTGCCATGACCAAGTACCATAACTCTGGAACAAAGTGCCTCGATATCTTCCATATCATGTGTTGTTAGCATGATTGTTGTGCCATACTCATTATTTTCCCACTTCAGGAAATCCCTGAGAGCAAGCTTACTTACCGCATCAAGTCCGATGGTTGGCTCATCCAGAAACAGTAGCTCCGGCCTGTGGAGAAGTGATCCGCACAGCTCTGCTCTCATTCTTTGCCCAAGGCTGAGAAGCCTTAAAGGCGTCCTCATGAGAGGCTCAAGCTGCAGTGCGCCAGCCAGCTCTTTTAACCTGTCTTCATAATCTCCCTTGGGAATTCTGTAGATGTCCCTAAGAAGCGAGTAGCTGTCGACTATGGGAACATCCCACCAGAGCTGGCTTCGCTGACCAAACACTACTCCGATGTTCTTAACATGCCTTTTTCTATCTTTCCATGGCACTATGCCTCCAACTGTTACTTCTCCGCTATCCGGCGTCAGAATTCCTGAAAGGACCTTGACTGTAGTTGACTTACCTGCCCCATTAGGGCCGATATATCCTACAAGTTCTCCCTTTTCAACAGAAAAAGAGACTCCTTTAAGGGCATTCACGATTTCTTTTTCCCTCAAAAGTTTCCCTTTTTCATGTTTCTTTTTTACAATAAAATCCTTCTTTAAATTATTAACTTCAATATAGCTCATGAATGCTCCTTGCTGTTTAGACTATTGCTATTACTTAGCTCCGCGAGCTATAAATGTTCCATATTCCTTCTGCAGATTGATGACGCCATTTTCTTCATGGGCTGACAACATCCTCAGTATCTCATCTCTTCCCATAGTTCCGATTCCGTGAAGGGCCTTGAGACTCTGAAGGTAATCTGCAAGGTCATCCACATTAGTCACATGAAGAGAGTCCTCGTAGCGGCGCACCTCTATTTCTGCAAACTCTTTTCCCAGAACAGCACCTCCGTTCTGAAGAGTAAAGAGATGGTTAGGATCATAGTTTTCGCCAATTAGACCAAACCACTCGGCAATAATATCATTGAAATTGTGCTCACCGTATGTAGCGCAGTAGAATACGCCATCGTCCCTAAGGACTCTTCTGACCTCGCTGACAGCCTTACTAATATCAGGAACATGATAGAGCATCATGTTAGCAATTACTATATCAAAAGAATTATCTTCAAGCGGTATATTCTGAACGTCAATCTGCTTGTATTCTACATTTTCACGCTCTCCAATATTCTTTCTGGCTGTATCAAGCATTCCTTCGGAAAAGTCAGAGAGAACAAGCTTATCACACTTTGTAATAAGGTCGTCATGTCCGTTCCACATGTCGCCTGTGCCGGTGCCAAGCTCGAGAACTCTCATTCCCTCTTTTATCTCATAATTAGATATGAGCCAAGAGCCAAAGCCCATCTTGTTTGTTGAATACATGTTGTGGAAATTGATCCTGGTATCAAGGCCTTTGGATGAAGCGTACTGAGCCTTTACTGCTTCTTTATCGTTACTGCTTCCCATCTTCATACTGTTTTGTCTCCTTATGTCTAATGATTGTCACGTTAAGAATAATGTATGCCCTTGGGGCCAGGTCAAGTATTATTTCTAATTCTGTATTTTTCCAGATTCACCTTATTTCCAACGATCTCAACGCCTTCACTTTGAAGTATCTGTGCCTGCTTCCATGCTCCGCCAAAGGCATATTCACCTGCAAGTTCACCCTTTGAATTAACAACGCGATGGCAGGGAATTGTGCTCGGATCAGGATTTTTGTGAAGAGCATTTCCGACTGCTCTTGCCATTTTCCTATCCCCGGCCATCTCAGCAACATCAGCATATGTAGCAACTTTCCCCTTTGGAATTTTCTTGACCGCTTCATAAATTCTTTTGGTAGGTGAATCTGTGACTAGATCATAGCTCTCTGCGATCATTCTTTTTATGACTTCATCAGGAATCGATCCATCCAAAACAACAGTATTCCAGTGCTCCTTGTTCTGATGATATGCAGGAAGTACGGCTGTATATGTTTTCCTCCATAGGTCTCGCCACTGTGGATCCACCTTCAGATTCAAATTGATAAAACCGTCTTTTTCATATGTCCACAGAAAGGCTTTCCTGGATTTTTTTACCCTGATAAGCTGCCAATTACGGTCATGAAATGGCGCCTCCTGATATGTGTCAGGAAAAGACAAGCCGTAGCTTAATGCTTCTTCTCTTGTTTTCATCAGACTATGCCCTTTCTTATCTCATTAAGCTGCTCTGCACTCAACGTACCTGCCTTGTAAAGCTTTAGATATTCATTTTCAATTGACGAGTCAAAGATCAGCAAATCATCAGTATTTATGGTAACCCTAACACCATTTTCTACCAATATCTTGATTGGGTGTGTTTTATAATCCTTTGCAAAACCTAGCATTACATTACTGCTGGGGCAGACATTAACCTGTATATGATTATCAGCTAGAAATCTCATGGTTTCTTTGGATGTTGATG
>JAEEGL015647232.1_pt1 | contig 15168 bp, 16 predicted proteins | sample 9134231 | NCBI WGS metagenome assembly JAEEGL01 (sample SAMN16246548, study PRJNA631951) | gut metagenome | biome: gut microbiome; feature: rumen; material: fiber-attached | host: Bos | place: Iran: Karaj | collected 2018-10 | reverse complement strand
CGGCAACGGTTCTGATGGCACCGATTCCCTTGTTGCGGCACAGTGCCAATCCCGCCAGCGTGAGCAGCGGAACAATCACAAAGTAGATTAAGATATTACTGAAAATTTCCATCATGCTTTCTTTTTTAAAACCGTTGACATTAAATTAATACAATCACCATAGTTACTGCAGCCAGCAGAATCGCGCCCAAGAAGTACACGAGCACATAACTCTGAATGCTGCCCGACTGCAATTTGCGAATCGCAAACGAAGCCGAGGTAGTCATGTCGGCAAGCAGGTTCATGGTGCCGTCGATAATGTGACGGTCAAACCATGCGATAGGCTTGCACACCTTCTGGAAGATAATCTTGTGCGTGATGAACTGGTAGAGTTCGTCCATATAGAAACGGTTGTAGGCAGCAGTCCACAAGCCATTGAACTTGCTCTTGAGCTGTGCCGGCAACTTGTTCTCTTTATAATACATCTTAGTGGCCAGACCGATGCCCACCAGCGCGATGCACACACTGGAGATGGCCACGGGCCAGTTGGTGTGGGTCTCAAGTGCCTTGCCGTCGACAGTAACGAAATTGCCAAAGGGGATGAGACCTGCCACACATGAGATAACTGCCAAAATAATGAGCGGCAGCGTCATGGTCCACTGCATGTCGTGCGGAGCATGGTGGCCTTCTTTCACCTCATGTTTCTTCCAGTGGAAGATGAGGTAATAGATGCGGAACATGTAGAATGCCGTCATACCGGCAACAATTGCCATCCAAACGCCCCACAGCGGGCTCTTCTCGTAGCATGCCACCAGAATCTCGTCCTTGCTGAAGAAGCCAGCAAATGGCGGAATGCCTGCTATGGCAAGACAGCCAATGAGGAAGGCGATGCTGGTAATTGGCATATACTTGTGCAAGCCGTGCATGTGCGAGTTCTCGTTGCTGTGAACAGCGTGAATAATGGCACCGGCGCACAAGAAGAGCAATGCCTTGAACATGGCGTGAGTGAACAGGTGGAACATTGATGCCATGTAACCCAGACCACCCTCGTGAATGCCTTCGCCCACATTGCTCGACACGGCCAGCGCCGTCATCATGTAGGCAATCTGCGAAATGGTTGAGAATGCCAGTGCTCGCTTGATATCGCTCTGCACACAGGCAATGGCGGCAGCATAGAGCGCCGTGAAGGCACCAACCACAAGCACAATGTTCATGGCACCCTGCTCAAGCACATAGAGCGGGAACAAGCGGGCCACCAGGAACACACCGGCAACCACCATGGTTGCAGCATGAATCAGAGCCGACACGGGAGTGGGACCCTCCATAGCATCGGGCAGCCAAATGTGCAGTGGGTACATGGCCGACTTGCCGGCACCGCCAATGAAGATGAAGGTCAATGCCCATGCCATCACCGAGCAGCCCATGAATGTCTGTCCGTGTGCACTGCTCAGTGCCGACTCGGGACTTGCCATCAGGGCATTAAAGTCGAAGGTATCGGTGTAATACGACAGAATCATGATACCCACCAGGAAGAACAAGTCGGCAAGGCGGGTCACAATAAATGCCTTCTTCGATGCATGAATTGCGGCTGGCGAGGTATAGTAGAAACCAATGAGCAGGTACGACGAAACACCCACCATCTCAAAGAAGATGAACATCTGGAAGATGTTGGTGGCTACCACCAGGCCCAGCATCGAGAAGGTGAACAGCGCCAAGAATGAGTAATAGCGCTGGAAACCCTTCTCGGGTTTGCCGTACTCGTCGCTCATGTAACCCAAACTGAACAGGTGCACAAGGAACGAGATGGTCGATATCACAATGAGCATCATGGCCGATATGGGATCGAGCAAGATACCCAGTTTCACTACCAGCTTATCGGTGAATGTGAGCCAATTCCAGTCATAGGCTAAAATACTCTGACGCACGCCGTTGACCACCTGACCCTGATCGGTACCGAAGAAATAGGTCAACGCTATGCTGTAGCAAATGAAGAGTGTCACGCCCATGGCTATGGTGCCCACTACGCCAGTGATTTTCTTTCCCATTTTCACCCCTACAAGTCCCAGGAACAGGAACATGAACAGGGGGATTGCTAAAACTAATATCGAAAAATCAAACGCCATAACTCTTAGAATTTCAATTTAGTGATTTCACTGATATCCACCTTCTTGGCAACGCGATACACATTGATGATGATGGCGATTGCTACAGCTGTCTCGGCCGCAGCAATGGCAATGGCAAACAGCGCGAAGAACATGCCGTCGAGCTGTTCGGGATACAGGAATCGGTTAAACACAACAAAATTGATGTCGACCGAGTTGAGCATCAGCTCGAGCGAAATCAAGATTGCAATCATATTCTTACGGGTAATGAAACCGTAGACACCGCAGCCAAACATGATAAGGCTCGGAATCAAATACATGAAGATATTGCTTTCCATTTGTGTCTCCTCCTCTCTTTAACGGCGGCGCGCAATTACCACGCCTCCTATTATACATGCCAACAACAAGATACTGATAGCCTCGAAAGGCAACAGATAACCGAACTTGTCGGTATCGAGAAGAGCGGTACCAATCTCCTTGATATCAAAATTGGCACCCGGGAGCAACTTGGCGCAACAGAACTTGCCATAGCTGAACAGGGCTCCGGCACATACCACGGCACCGGCCACTGCTGCACCTATACCCAACCATCTCTTGTGCGAGGTAAGCGGCTCAGCATCCTTGCCAGGTTTGTGCGTCAGCATGATAGCAAAGACAAAGAGCACCACTATACCGCCTGCATACACGGCAATCTGCACTGCACCCAGGAACTCATAGTCCATCTGGAAGTAGAACACTGCAGTGGCCAGTAGTGCAAACAAGAGGTAGGTAGCCGAGCGAAGAATCTTCTTCGTGGTTACAGCTAAAATCGAACATGCTATTATTGCAATAGCAGCAATAGCATAGATAATCATATTTCCTACTGAATCCATCTTTATTTGTTTTCGTTATTTTCTGAATTGGGTTGAGGTGCCTCAGGCTTGGCAGCGGGGGCAGGCTGAGTATTCTCCTCTTTCTTTTCAGGCGCAGCAGCAGGTTTTGCCGCAGGTGCGGCGGCCGGGGCTGCCGGCTTTGCGGCTGGCGCTGGAGTGGGTTTGATCTTCTCGGGCAGATAATTGAGTTGTTTCTGCAACACGCCGCGACGGAACACCGACTGCTCAAAGTCGTTGCTGAACTCAATGGCCTGAGTGGGACATGTGAGCACACACAAGTCGCAGAATGTGCAGCTGCCCAGATCATACATATACTTGTCGAGCACCATTTTCTTCTTGCCGTTGTCAAGGTCTATCATCTTGGTGATCACCTGTATCGTGCCGTTAGGGCAATTGCGCTCGCACGACTTGCAGGCAATACACTTGTGATAACCCTCGTCGTCATAGATAAACTGCAAAGTGCCTCGAAAACGCTTCGAGATTTGCAAGGTGTCTCTGTTCTCGGGATACTGTTCAGTAACCTTTTTGGTCACAAGCTCTTTTCCCGTAACCTCCATTCCTTTTATCAGGCTGTGCAAGCCCTTGAAAAGAGAAGAGAAATACTCTGTTATTGTCATAAGTATATCTTATTAAATTTCTATGCCATTATTTGTTTTTGAACAACCATCCAACCGGCATAGCTTTGCATGGTTGTCAATCACATTATATTATAAGAGCGACAGATTTACCTTACCGTTGTACCTGACCGCCCAATATGTCGAGCAGCTCGGTGGTAATGCTTTGCTGACGCAACTTGTTATATTCCAAATTCAACGTTTCGAGCAGTTCCTTGGCATTGTCGCTGGCGGTTTGCATGGCCATCACGCGCGATGCCTGTTCGCTGGCCGAACTCTGCGTGAACACATCCTGCATCATAGAGCGCACAAACAACGGAAGCACACTGTTGAAGATGCTGTTGGCATCGGGTTCAAAGATGCAAGGGCTGTTGGCCTGCTTGGCATCGGCTTCATGAGCGAGTGCCTCATAGCTCACTGGCAACAGCTGCTCGAGCTGAAGCACCTGGCGGCTGGTCGACTTAAAGTGCATGTATAACACATCCACCTTATCAAACTCACCATCAAGGAATCGCTCGCGCAACGAGGCTGTGAATCGACTCAAGTCATCGCTTGTGCTGCGGGTGCTCATGTAGTCGGTGGTTTCAATGTTCACGCCAGTGGTGATGTTTCTTTTCACCGACTTGACCACCTTGCGGCCAACGGGGAAAACAGTCACATTCACCCCTTTGCCATAGTGCTTGTCGACATGGCTCAATATCTCTTGCAGACGCTTCACGATATTGATGTTGAATGCGCCGCAAAGTCCGTCGTCGGAACCGAACACGACAATGGCCACATTCTTCACCTCGCGTGTTTCGATGAGCGGCGAGTCAAATTCCACATCGGTGAGAAGCAGATGGCTCAGCGTGGTCTGCACCATGTCGCGATAAGGCGACAGGCGCTGCAGCTGACCAGTGAACTTGTGCATTTTGGCCGAAGATATCATCTTCATGGCGCTCGTGGTCTTTTGCGTCGAGGCTACCGAACCAATTCTGCTTTTTAATTCTCGTAACGTTGACATATCAATGCGTTAAATTCAAGCGGTATATTTGCCAGTAATGTCGTTGGCGGCGGCTTTCAGTTTTGCCATTACATCATCGTCGATTTTACCCGACTTCAAGACATCGAGCACATCTTCCTGATGCTTGCCATGCAGATACTGGATATAGAGTTTCTCAAATTCAGCCACTTTATCGATGGGCACATTCTGCAACAGGCCGTTCACGCCACAGTAGATAAGAGCCACCTGCTCTTCTACAGCCATGGGGTTGTATTGAGGCTGAACCAGCAATCGCTCGTTCTTGCGGCCGGTGTCGATGGTGCGTGCAGTTACGGCATCGATGTCGCCGCCAAACTTGGTGAACGACTCCAGCTCACGGAACTGAGCCTGTGCAATCTTGAGCGTACCGGCTACCTTCTTCATGCACTTGATTTGGGCATTACCACCCACACGCGACACCGAGATACCCACATTCACTGCCGGACGGATACCGTTGTTGAACAAGGCTGTTTCCAGATAAATCTGGCCGTCGGTAATCGAAATCACATTGGTGGGAATATAGGCACTCACATCGCCTGCCTGCGTTTCGATGATGGGCAATGCAGTGAGCGAACCGCCACCCTTAACCATGGGCTTCAAGGCTTCGGGCAGGTCATTCATCACCGAGGCCACATCCTGGTTCTCGTTGATTTTAGCGGCACGCTCGAGCAAGCGGCTATGCAGATAGAAGATATCGCCAGGATAAGCCTCGCGGCCTGAAGGTCGCTTCAAGATGAGCGAGATTTCACGATAAGCCACAGCGTGCTTCGAGAGGTCGTCGTAGATGACCAGAGCATCGCGGCCAGTGTCACGGAAATACTCGCCAATGGCTGCACCAGCAAAGGGTGCATAGTAGCGCATCGACGCCGAGTCGCTTGCAGTGGCTGCTACCACTATGGTATAAGGCATTGCACCATACTCGCGCAGCTTGTTGACCAGAGCGGCAACAGTCGAAGCCTTCTGACCAATAGCCACATAAATGCAATACACTGGTTTGCCGGCCTCGTAGCACGAACGCTGGTTGATGATGGTATCTATAGCGATGGCCGTCTTGCCAATCTGGCGGTCGCCAATGATGAGCTCACGCTGACCACGGCCAATGGGTATCATCGAGTCGATGGCCTTGAGGCCCGTCTGCAACGGTTCCTTCACCGGCTGACGGAAGATAACGCCCGGTGCCTTGCGCTCGAGTGGCAGACGAATGCGGTCGCCCTCAATCTCGCCATTGCCGTCGATAGGCTCTGCAAGCACATTCACCACGCGACCCAGCAAGCCCTCGCCCACCCTAATGGAGGCAATCTCGCCGGTGCGGCGCACCTTCATGTTCTCGGTGATGGAGTCCACCTCGTTAAGAAGAATGACACCCACATCGCTCTCCTCAAGGTTCATGGCAACGCCTGTAACGCCATTTTCGAACTCCACGAGCTCGTTGGCCTCGACATTCTCCAGGCCATATACATGGGCAACACCATCGCCTACTTCCAGCACTGTGCCAACTTCCTCGAACGACACCTTATGCTCCACATCGCTCAACTGTTGTTTCAGTATGTCGGATATTTCACTTGGGTTGATCATATCAGTGATTTATTTCCTTTGTAATTTTAAACGCAATTGTTGTAATTCATTCTTGACCGATGCATCGAGCACAAGCGAATCGATAACCACCCTGAAACCGCCAATGATTTCGGGGTCGATGAGCTCCGATATTTCAAGGGTCATGCCCTTGAGCTCACGCTTGACTATATCGGTAATAGCCTTGATCTCGTCGGCTGGCAACTGGGTTGCCATCACAATATCGACCTTGGCTATATTATGTTCCTCCCGGTAAAGACGAACATAGGATAGCGCTATGCGGCGCAAAAATTCAGCACGGTTGTTCTTAAGAACCAGCAATATGAACCTGTCAAGCGAACTACCCGGCTTGGCACCTGCGGCAGCCAGCAAAGTCTTGCTCTTGTCGCTATCGGGAATGTGCGGATTCAACATCACCTTTTTCAAGGCATTGATTCCCGAATAACTGAAATTGAGCACTTTCAGCTGCTCATAGATGACATCGGCATCACCGTTCTCCAAAGCATACTTGTAGAGCGCCTTGGCATATCGGCGTGGTATGAGTCCGTCGTTCATTTTCGCTTAGTTTTTAGTCTCAACCTCGTTCAACAGTCGGTTCACAAGTTCCTTCTGCGCCGTGTCGTTGCTCATGTTCTTGCGCAGTATCTTCTCGGCTATCTGCAATGCCAGTTCCGACACTTCTTCTTTGAGCTGTTTTTCCGATTCACGACGCGCCTGTTCAATAGAAACTTGTGCGGCCTCGGTCACTTTCTGTGCTTCGGCCGAAGCTGTTACTTTGGCATCTTCTATTATCTGGGTCTTCATTTTGGCAGCCTCGCGCAGGATTTCGGCCTGCTGGTTGCGTGCCTCTGCAATCACCTTGTCGGCCTCGGCCTTAGCGTTGTCAAGATTGGCCTTAGCCTGCTGGGCATAAGCCACACCTTTGTCAATCAGGTCGGCGCGCTGCTCCAGGCTCTTGACAATAAAAGGCCACGCAAATTTAGCCAAGATGAAATACAGGCACAAAAATGCCAGAAACATCCAGAAGATTAAACCAAATTCAGGCTTAAAAAGTTCCATTGATAAAGGTCGTTATGAATTAAACGAAGAGCGCAAGAATACAAACAATCAGGGCAATGAGGGCAACACCTTCGATAAGGGCTGCGATCACAATCATGTTGGTACGAATGTCGCCTGTCGATTCGGGCTGGCGGGCTATTGACTCCATAGCCGAGCCACCAATCTTACCAATACCTATACCGGCAGCGATTGCTGCGATTCCTGCACCAATGCAAGCACCTAATGTACCAAGTGTTTCAGCTAAAATTAATCCTAACATAGTTTTAAGTTTTAATTGTTATTATTTTTTTGTTTTTAATTTCTTGATTTATTCTTTGTTCACTTCAACTTTCACATGGTGTTTCACATGTGCCATCGAAATGAAGATGGTCGACAACAGGGTAAACACAAAAGCCTGAATGAAGCTGATCAGGGTGTCGAGCAACAGCATGAACAGCGACAGCAGCACCGATATCACAGCCGTGCCGGCACCCACTGCAGCACCAAACATCTCGGTGAATATCATGATCAGCAGCACCAGTACCAGCACCACCATGTGACCGCCAAGCATGTTGGCGAACAGACGGACCATCAGCGCCAAGGGTTTGGTCAAGATGCCAAGGAACTCGATGAGCGGCATCATGGGCACCGGGCACTTGAGCGCCACAGGAACATCGGGCCAGAAGATTTCTTTCCAGTACTCCTTGGTTCCCGTCAGGTTAGTCACCAGGAAGGTGCACACAGCCAGCACCATTGTCACAGCCAGGTTGCCGGTGAGATTGGCGCCACCCGGGAATATCACAATCAGACCCAGCAGGTTCATCGTGAGAATGAAGAAGAACACTGTGAGCAAATAGGGTGCATATTTCGGGGCTTCACGACCCATAATGGGCCGAATGGTGTCGGTGTACACAAAGTCCACTATCAGCTCGAGCATGGCTGTCCCCTTGCGAGGAGCCTTCATGCCGTGCTTCTTGTACCAGCGCCTGATGCTAAACACCATGAGAATCACCAGCACAGCGGCAATGAAGATGCCAAAGGCATTTTTCGTGATCGAGAAATCGAGCGGTCGAGTACCGTCAACACTCACCACCTTGCCTTTATACTCGCCTTCAGTGGCAATCTTGAAGCCGTCATACTCCTTACCATCGGCCAGTCGGCTCGACAGGAAGCAATGCCAGCCCTGATTGTCGTGAACAATAATGGGCAGCGGAATGCGATAATGATGAGAAAACGGTATCTCCCACCCATAGGCATCGCCCAGGTGCTCGAAAATCACCTCTTTCGGGTTGAGTTTCGATTCGTGACCCTCAGTGGAATGATGCGCCGCGTTCATGTAACCAAATGCCATGAGCGCTACTATCACAAGAGCCACTATTGCGGTTATAACCTTTTTCATCATCAGTTCAATATAGACATACCGACACCACATTATGCTTTATATCAGCCACGCCTCCCAGTATCTCACGCGTGTGAGTCTCGCCCTGCGACACATAGGTTATTGTTCCCTTGTCTAAAGCCGAGATGAGAGCAGCATGATTCTTGAGCACCTGAAACAGTCCACCCACGCCAGGTAGGGTGACCGAGTCAACAGCACCTTCAAATTCAATTTTCTCTGCCGATATAATCTTAAGTGTCATATAAATATGATGTTAATATTCAGTTTTAATCTCTTCATGAGGCAACATTATGCCTGAGCCTGAGCAAGCAGTTTCTCGCCCTTGGCAATGGCATCGTCGATGGTTCCCACATTCAGGAAGGCCTGTTCGGGCAAGTGGTCCACTTCACCGTCAAGAATCATCTTGAAGCCGCGAATAGTCTCGTTCAGCGGAACCATCACACCCGGAACACCCGTGAACTGCTCGGCAACAAAGAACGGCTGCGACAAGAATCGCTGTGCACGGCGGGCACGCGACACCACGAGCTTGTCCTCGTCGCTGAGTTCATCCACACCCAGAATGGCGATGATATCCTGCAATTCATTATATTTCTGAAGCAGACCAATTACTCGCTGAGCCACATTGTAGTGCTCCTCGCCAATGATGTTGGGGTCCATGATGCGCGAGGTCGATGCCAGCGGGTCAACTGCCGGATAAATACCCAGCTCGGTAATCTTGCGGCTTAACACCGTGGTGGCATCCAGGAAGTTGAAGGTTGTAGCTGGAGCAGGGTCGGTCAAGTCATCGGCAGGCACATACACAGCCTGCACCGAGGTGATACTGCCACTCTTGGTCGAAGTGATGCGCTCCTGCAACTTACCCATTTCCGATGCCAGCGTAGGCTGGTAACCCACGGCCGACGGCATACGGCCCAGCAGAGCCGATACCTCAGAACCTGCCTGAGTGAAACGGAAGATGTTGTCCATAAACAGGAGGATGTCTTTACCGCCACCATCCTGATCACGGAACTGCTCGGCAACGGTCAATCCCGACAGTGCCACACGCAGACGGGCACCGGGAGGCTCGTTCATCTGACCGAACACCAGGGTTGCCTGCGACGAGTTCACGGTTTCCATGTCAACATCGTTCAGGTTCCATTCGCCCTTCTCCATGCCTTCACGGAATTTCTCGCCATACTGGATAACGCCGCTCTCGATCATCTCGCGAAGCAGGTCGTTACCCTCGCGGGTGCGTTCACCCACACCGGTAAACACCGAGAATCCGTTGTGACCGTGAGCAATGTTATGGATGAGCTCCATGATGAGCACCGTCTTGCCCACACCAGCACCACCGAACAGACCAATCTTACCACCTTTCGAGAAAGGCTCGATCAAGTCAATCACCTTGATACCGGTATAGAGAATTTCCTGAGAAATCGACAGGTCGGCAAACGCGGGAGCTGGCTGGTGAATGGCACGGCGCTCGGTGGCCTGCAGCGGAGCAAGGTGGTCAATGGGCTGCCCTATCACATTCAGCAGGCGACCTTTCACCTGTTCACCGGTTGGCACCGAGATGGGGCGACCCAAGTTGGTAACCTTGGTACCGCGTTTCAAGCCATCGGTGCTATCCATAGCCACACAGCGCACGGTGTTTTCACCAATGTGCTGCTCAACTTCCAGAATCAGATTCGTGCCGTTTTCACGAGGCACCGAAAGCGCGGTATAAATCGCCGGACGGGTAACGCCTTCGCCTTCAAATGCAATATCGACAACAGGTCCGATTACTTGAGTGATTTTTCCAAAACTTTCAGCCATAATCACGAATATATTTTTAATGTTTTAATGTTTCAATTTTTAAAATACCCAATTAAACGATACACACAGGGCCATCACCACAAGGTTAACCAGACCAATGGGCATCAATATGCGCCACTCAAGAGCAAGCATCTGGTCGATACGCACACGCGGGAACGACCAGCGAATCCACATGAACACAAAGGTCATGAAGAACGCCTTGCCCAAGAACCAGAAGGTCGACGGGATGAAGTCCATCACTTTGTTGAAGCCTTCCCAACCAGGAATGTGCAACGGCATCCAGCCGCCCAGGAACAGCAATGCTGCTATACCGCTCACGATAAACAGGTTCAGGTATTCGGCCAGATAGAACAGACCGTAGTGAATACCCGAGTACTCGCTGTGATAACCAGCGGTGAGCTCGTGCTCGGCTTCGGGCAAGTCAAACGGACCACGGTTGTTCTCGGCATTGGCAGCAATGATATAGATCACAAAGGCAATGATGGCAGGCAGGTGCCCCTTGAACAGGAACCAGCCGTCGTTTTGAGCCTCGACAATGCCGCTGATGCTCATGGTGCCGGCAAGACAAACCACCGTGAGAATGGAAATACCCACCGAGAGCTCGTAGCTCACCATCTGTGCACCGCTTCGCATTGCACCCAGCAGGGTGTATTTGCTGTTACTCGACCAGCCTGCCAGCAAGATGCCAAGCACGCCAAGCGACGACACGGCGATGATGAAGAACACGCCAATGTTGAAGTCAATCACCTGCATTCCCTTGCCCCACGGCAAGCAAGCAAAGGTGAGCACCGATGCCGTCACCACAAAGAAGGGGGCGAGCCAGAACAGGAACTTGTCGTTGTGCCACAATGTCACAATCTCCTTGGTGAGAATCTTGAACACATCGGCAAAAATCTGCAGCAAACCGGCAGGACCCACGCGGATGGGGCCGCGGCGGCACTGAATCCACGCGCACACCCAGCGCTCATACATGATATAGAACATGGCTATCACCGTGTAGGCCAGCAACAGGCCAACGGCAACCAGTATGCATTCGATGGTTGATGTGAGCCAGCCCGGACACGACAGTGTGTTGCGCAGCAAATTGTCAATCCAGCCTGTAACTATACTAAAGTCAAACATAATATATTAATGTGTTTGTTATTGTTCTTGTTATTTATCGGTCGATATCGGGTATCACATAGTCGATTGATGCCGTGATGCTGATCAAGTCGGCAAACAGGTTGTCCTTGCAGGTCAAGTCCACCACGCCCACCAGGTTGAAGCAAGGCGACTGGAAGTGCATGCGATAAGGTTTCTGGAACGGTTTGGCATCGCCATCGCTCTCAATGTACACGCCAAACGCGCCACGGCTTGCCTCCACCTGCTGATACCAGTGACCGGCGGGCAGCTTGATCATCTTGGGCACCTTGGCGCAATACTCGCCCTCGATGCCTTCTTTCTCGAGCATGTCGCAGCACTGTTCCAGTATCTTCACGCTCTGTTCCATCTCTTTCATGCGCACCATGTAGCGGTCCATGCTGTCGCCGCTTTCAAGCAGCACCTCGTCGAATTCCACCTCGTTGTAGAGCGAGTAAGGATGGCACTTGCGCACATCGCAATGCACGCCCGAGGCACGGCCCGAAGGACCTGTAATGGCGTAGTTGATAGCATCTTCCTTGCTCAGGATGCCCACACCTTTCATACGGCCGACGGCAATCACATTGCCAGTGAACAGTTTGTGATACTCTTTGAGTTTTTCAGGCATCACAGCGCACAGGTGACGAACATCCTTGATAAAATCGGGGTGCACATCCTTCACCACACCACCTATTGTGCTGTAGCTCATCGACATGCGAGCGCCGCAAGTCTTGTCAAAGATATCATAAATGAGTTCGCGTTCACGGAATCCGTAGAAGAATGCCGTGGTAGCGCCCTGGTCCATCGTCAAGCAACCGTACGACAACAGGTGTGACGAGAGGCGCATCAGCTCGTCCATCATCATGCGGATGAGTTCGGCGCGGTGAGGCACCTCAATGCCAAGTGCTTTTTCAATGCACAGGCACACGGCATGGCGATTCATGTGCGCTGCCATGTAGTCGAGTCGCTCAGGATAGAGCAGCGTCGACAGGTAAGGCATGCCCTCGCACAGTTTCTCGATGCCTCGGTGTATGTAACCCGAGACCACATCGATCTTCTTCACCAGCTCGCCCTCGATCGAAGCGCGATAACGCATCACACCATGAGTCGAGGGATGCTGAGGACCTACATTGATAACATATTCTTCAGGACCGAACACCTTCTTGTCGATGCGCTTCAGCGTGCCATCGGCCTCTTCTACAAGGCTGAAGGTGTCGTCCTCGTTCTCTTCGGGATTAAGACGCAGGGGATTCAGTTCAGGGCTGTCGTCATAGTCTTTGCGCAGGGGGTAACCCACCCAGTCGTTGCGCAAGAAGAAGCGACGCATATCAGGATGATTGATAAACACGATGCCAAAGAAGTCATACACTTCGCGTTCCTGATAGTTGGCCACTGCCCACAGGTCACTCACCGTGTGCAGGCGGGGATTCTCACGGTCGGTTGTCGCAACTTTCACATGAAGCATCTCCTGGGTTGCCGTATTCGTCAGGTAATAGATACATCCCAGCGAATCCTTCCAGTCCATTCCCACTATTGCGGTGAGATAGTCGTAATGCAGTTCTTCTTTGAGCGCTTTTGCCAGCGGATGCCAGTTCTCGTCGGCAACCGTTATCAGCAGCATGTCGTCTACTGTCTCAAATTGTGCTTGCGGACACAATGCGCCGATTTTTTCTTGAATGTCTGCCATATAATTAATGTGTATCCTTTTTATCGGTGTTGGGTTAATGTTTGTTATTCAAGCACAGGGGCCTTCGACTCACGAGCCAGGCGCATTTGCTCGGCACGCATCGCGGCATCCTTCTCCTCGGCTGCCTTAGCCTCGAAGAATTTCTTGCGGTCTTCCTTGCGGTTGTCGCCACCCAGGAATTTTGAAGCCTTGATTTTGCGCTGCAGCTGCATCAGTCCATAGAACATGGCCTCGGGACGCGGAGGACAGCCTGGCATATACACATCAACGGGAATGATCTCGTCAACGCCCTTCACCACGCAATAGCTGTTCTTGAACGGACCGCCCGAAATAGTGCAACCGCCACAGGCTATCACATATTTGGGCTCGGCCATCTGCTCATAGAGACGAAGCAGTGCAGGAGCCATGCGATAGGTGATGGTTCCCTGGCACATGATGTAGTCGGCCTGACGGGGTGAGTTGCGGGCAACTTCAAAACCAAATCGTGCCATATCGTAGCGAGCTGCGCCCAAGCACATGAACTCGATAGCGCAGCAGCTTGTACCAAAGCAGAATGGCCACAACGAGTTGGAACGGCTCCAGTTCAGTAACTGGTCGAGCTTGCCAACAACCACATTGGTGCCAGCGGCATTCAACTCGGCAACGAGCTGGTCAATGTACTCATTGTCCTTGAAGTCTTCAAACTTCATGCTCTTGATTTTCGGACGCTTTATTTCCATCTCAACGCTCCTTTCTTCCAGGCATAAGCCAGACCTAAAATTAATATCACCAAGAAGGTGCCCACAGCCAACAAGGCAGTGGTGCCTATCTGCTTGCAGATAGCTGCCCACGGGAACAGGAACACCGTTTCCACATCGAACATGAGGAACAGGATTGCAAACAGATAATAACCTACATGAAATTGCGACATGCTCTCGCCACGAGTGGGAATGCCGCACTCATAAGGCTCGCCCTTCATCTTAGTATAGGAGTGAGGTCCTATAAGACGCGCAATTACCAAGGCACCCACAACAAGCACAATACCAGTGATTGCCGCCGTAACTGCCAAGGTTGTACTTTGAATAGCCATTAAAACCATAAATTAAAAATATGCTGTTTTATAAATTTCTTGTCTGTGAACAACAACAAATAACTCAAACACCTTACTGACAGGCACTCAAGTCCCTTTCCAGAACCCGAGCACGGTAAGGCGCTGGTTTTTGTTCTGCAAATATAATAATTATTTTAAATTTAATAAAATCATTTTTAATGAATTTATCAACATCCACACATCTGTCATGAGCTTTAATTTAGTTTCGAGCATAATAACAGCATGGCGACACACAATTCGGTGCCGCCATGCATCTATTTTCAGTTTTCAGTTATCAGTGTTCTAAAAAGGCTCATATAGAGGCCATAATCGCCTATAGCGACACCCACCCCTAAAGCCTAAACTCTCAACTGGGCGACAAAATGCTGCTACTTCTCGATATCATCGTGCTTGTTGTTGAGCTCATATATGCCTATTTGCTGCGCGACATTCTGGTGTCTCGTACCCACAACGCATAGTCGACTTCAAAACAACTAAGGCCGATAGACTGCTATTTACTATTCTACTACTCTACTGCTCTACTACTCGGGAATTAACTGATTCCCAAGATAATGTTAATCAAAGCAGTCACATCGCTCACATTCACCTTGTTGTCGCTGTTCACATCGGCACGGGCCTGGTCCACAGGAGTAATGCCCAGAATCATGTTAATCAAAGCAGTCACATCGCTCACATTCACCCTGCCGTCGCCATTCACATCGCCACGAATAGCGGGGGGCGTGTCGCTCATCTCCTCCCATTTATAGTTTGCGAATTGATAAAAATGGATTTTCTTGGCTTTTGCTTGTGCCACTTGCTGATAGGTGGGCGGCTCGTTGTTCTCCATAGCCGAAGGATAGTAGCAATACACATCAAGCCTGGTGTTTACCGCTGGCGCATTG
>JAEEGL014164018.1_pt1 | contig 15168 bp, 8 predicted proteins | sample 9134231 | NCBI WGS metagenome assembly JAEEGL01 (sample SAMN16246548, study PRJNA631951) | gut metagenome | biome: gut microbiome; feature: rumen; material: fiber-attached | host: Bos | place: Iran: Karaj | collected 2018-10 | reverse complement strand
AGATGATAATAAATATAATCAAGAAAAAAAGAAAAGAAAAACAAAAAGTTATGATTATGAAAAAGCAAAAAAAGAAAAAAATAGTTTTATAAATAAAATAAATTCGGAATTTAACTTTACAAAATCAAAAGAAAATAATAATGATATAATGGATGAACATGAATTAGCAAAAAAAAATGCAAAAAAAGTATTAGAATTTTTAGATGATAAAGGAAAAGAGATATTAAAAAGAATAATAAATAAAATGATATATGATGATAATAGATTACATAAAAAATTTATAATGGATAGTGTATATGAGAGAAAATTATTTAAAATAAGAACTTATAAAGAATTTTCTTTAGTTGCTCAAGAATCATTATTTTTAGATAAACAATTAAAAGATGAAGAAAAAGATAATGAACAAGAAGAAAAAGAAGTTATGCATATTTTAAGGGATATATTACAAATGAAATATGACAATGAAAATGATTTAAGAGAAAGTATTTTAAGATGTAATGTTTTAAAAAGAGTTCAATTATATGAAGACAGAGCTCAAAGGGAAACTGGTCATTTTTTTAGAGAAAAATTTAAAGAAAATGTTGAAGCTCCAAGTTATTATAAAAATAAAGAAATAAAAAATAAAAGAAAAAGTAAAAGTTATAATATTAATTCTAAATATAATTCTGATGATATGAATGATGCTCATGATTATAAAAATTATAATAATTTTATTAATAATAATTATGATAATCATTAAACAATTATAATGTATTTTATAGTTTTAATATTCAATTTTTTTATTCACATATTTATTAAAAAATATTTTTGAAAATTAAATTTTATCGATTCAATTGTATTTATTAATTTATTATCTTTAAATTCTTTTAATAATTGAAAGTATATTTTAATAGAAATTAAATAAATAAATATAAAAAAATATATGAATTCATTTGAAATAAATACAAATAATTTACCTGTTCACATTATAAAAAAAATAATGAACAACATAAATAAGTAATGAAGAAATAGAAAATAATATAAGTGAAAAAGAAAAAAATTTAAAAATAACAAAGGGAAATAATAATTATAAAATATAAAGAAAAAAAAAAGTTAAAATAAATATAATATTGAAATAATTCCAATTGTAATTTAGAAAATATATAAATGTGATATAAGTTAAATAATTGATAAAAAAGTAATTTGTGAATGTTCTAATATAATATAAATTTGAAATGTTTATTTTATTTTTTTGTATCATTTGTAAATATTTTTCTTTTATTAATATTAAATATGAAATATAAAACTTTTTCTGAAGTTATTTCAAGTGTTGCTAAATTTTCTAAAATTAATTTTGATGATAGATTAGAAGAATTTTTAACTGGAACTAGTAAAAGAAAAGAAGAAGAAGAAAATAGAAAAAAAAGAAATGATGAATTAAAAAAAGAATTAAAGGATATTGAAAATGAAAGAAAAATAGATTTTATTTTAAATAAACAAGAAAATATTTTTGATAATAAAGAAATAGAAAGAATAAATAAAACTATTAAATTAAATGAAGATTTATATGGAAATAAAAATATAAATAAAGAAAAAGAAGAAGAAAATATAATAGAAAAAGAAAATATAAAAGAAAATGATGGTATAGTTAAAGGAGAAAAAAATAAAAAATTATTTGATGAAAATTTTTTGGAAGATAATTTTATAAATCAAAATAAAAATAATTTTAAATTTAATCCAGATTTAAATATAAATAATGAAAAAAATAAACCTAAAATAATAGAAGTAATAAAAGAAAAAAATATAATCAAAGATAATAATGAAGAAATTAAAATTGAAAAACCGCCAAAGCCAATGTCACATGCTTTATCTTTAAATCCTTTTATAATTGAAAAAGATGATATAATTACAATGAATAATAATAATAATAAAATAATATCTTTAAAAAATAATAATAATAGAATTAATTATGAAAAAGATAATTCTTTTGAAAGTAAAAATAATATCAATTTACTTGATGAATTTAATAAAGAAAAAAAAATAAATCAACAATTACAAAATATATTATCTAAAAATTCAAGTGTTAGTAAAAATAATTATTTTGAAAAATTAAGAGAAGATTATAATAATCAATTTTATATAATTCAATCAAAAGAAAATCCTTATAATCAAGCGAAAAAAATTTTAAAAGAAAAATTAACTCCAAATGAAACAAAACAATTAAAAGAAATCGAAAATCAAATTGAACAAACAAAAAATCAAATAAATTTATTAAAAGAAGAAAAAGAAAAATTAAGAATTCAAATAATAGAAAAACAAAAAGAGATTTCAGATTTTAATTTAAAAAGAAAAAAAGAGGATTTTGAAAATGAAAGAAATTTACAAAATGAACTTCGTTCAATATTAAATAAATTTAAATTAGAATTATATAAATCAGAATTAAAAAATAAAAATACAAATAAAGAAAAGCCAGAAGAATATTATGAATTATCAGATAAAAAGAATAATTTAGAAAAACAAATGAAAGAAAAAGAAAATAAATTTAATTCACAATTTAATAAATTACAAGGAGAATTATTATTAATAAAGAAAAAAAATCAAGAATTACAAACTTATATTAAATCATATGGAAATATGAATATATTAAATAATATTGAAAATAAATCAACTGAAGAAATAAAAAAATTAAATAAAACATTATCAAATAATAATAAAGACAATGAAAAGATAAATAATAATATAGTCAAAGATGATGAAATTTCAATAAATGTTAAAAAAAAAATAATCTCCACTAAAAATCATCTTAAAGAATTAGATTTAATATATCCAGATAAATATAAAGAAAATAAAGAATATACTCCAATAGTAACAAAACAACAATTTGATAAAGATGGTAAAATAATAAGATTATTTGATTCAGGAAAAAAAGAAATTTTATTTACAAATGGAACTAAAAAAGAAATATTTCCAGATGGATATACTTTAGTAAATTATCAAAACGGAGATATAAAACAAATTATACCAAATTATAAAGAAACCTATTTTTATAATAAAGAAAAAATTCTTCAAGTAAAATTTTCAGATGGAACTATATATATAAAATATAATGATGGTAAAATTGAAGAAATTTCTTAATAATGAAGAATAATTAATTTATAAAATTATAATATAAATAAATCAAAATCAATAATTATAATAATAATAATCAAAATTTAAATTACATATTTTAACATTTTTACCCAAAGAAAAACACCTACTTTATATTTTGAAAATCAAAAAAAAATAAGTAAATAAACCTCAAAAAAAAATATAATAAAATTTTAAAACTTATAATATTCAATTTGATTTTTAATTTTATAAGCTTTATCAATCATAGGTGAAAAAACTTTATTTTTTTCAAAAATCCAAACAGCACAATTATTAGGTTTAGCTAATCTATGATAAGTATCAATAGAAAAATTTAAAAAATGAAAAGCAAAAACTCTAACAAAACAAGCATGAGTAACAAGAATAATATTTTTATAATATTTATTACCAAATTCAATTTCATCAAAAAATTTTTTTTTAAATTCTTCAACTCTTCTATTAACATCAGCTCCACTTTCACCTCCATTTCCTCTATAATAATATTTACCTACTTTTATTCTTTTTTCTCTTTTTTGTTTAGATATATTTGCCATCATACCAAATTCTTGTTCTCTTAAAAGTGGTTCTATTTGATAATTAAATATATAATTTTTTTTCTTTAATTCATTTCTTATTTCATAAAAAGTTTGAAGAGTTCTTTTATATGAAGACACATAAAATTTTAATGTTTCATTTGGATATATTATTTTTTGAATTTTTTTTGCTACTTCTCTTGCTTCTTCTTCACCTTTTTCTGTTAAACTTATTTTATTGTTAGGTGTTGTTGAATATACTTTTGGATTTAAATTTGCCTCACTTTGGCCATGACGAACTAATAATATTTTTTCTGGTAAACGATCAAATAAGTATTTTCTTTCTATGATAAAACCTTTATGGATTAATTTTATTAAACTCATTAATATATATGTTTATTAATTAATAATAATAAATTAATTATTTGATTCAAAGTGTCTTTTTTTTATAAATAAATATTAATTTTCTGAATAAAAATTTATATATTAAGAATTGATATATGATATAATCAATTTCTAACAAATCAATTTATTTTATAATAAAAAAATTCCTTTAATTAATTAAAAAAAAGAAGAAATAAAAAAATATATTATCTTATTTATAGTTAAATAAAATCTTATTGTTATTATATAATTTAATTATATAATCAACTTTAGAAGTTTTTATTTTATTTTGAACTATTTTTACTGTTTCATCAAAAATTTTAAATGAATAATTGTGTAAAACTTTTTCTCATTAAATTTTTCCTGCTTTCATAAGTTTTATTTATTAATTTTCATTTTCTTCATCAATAATTATTTTCAACTATTATCTTTACTAAAGATAATTAAAAATTTTTGACTTGGAGAAATTGATATAAGTTTTTTTAATATTTAATAGCATTTCAATTTACGTTTTTATTTAATTCTTTTAATGGAAAAAATATTTAAGATATAAAAATATAAAAATAATATTTATTCTTTTAAAACATCTAATAATTTAAATTTTATATATCTTTATTTGAATTTGCTATATTTTCATCATAATATTTAGTTAATTCTTTTTCAAAACCTTCATTAGGATTAACACAACTTCTAATTTTTCTAACAAATTCTTTAGCTTCTTGAAAACTCATTTTTTTTTCTTTTATTAAATAAAATATAATAACACTAGCAGAACGACTTTTCCCATAAACACAATGAACTAATGTTTTCTTATCTTTATTATCTTTAATAAATTTATAAGCATCTTCCATTGATTTAATTAAAGGTTGTTTAGTTTCATCCTTTAAATTTAAATTAATATAAGTAATTTCTTTAGGAAATTTGTTAGGTAAATTAAAAGCACAATTAATAATATTTGAAATATTATTTTTCCTTAAAATGCCTATATCATCAGCAGCTCTGAAATCTCCTAAAAATAAATTATCAACGATAAAATTAATAGGTTCAACGTCTTTATAAAGATAATTTCCTAACCCAATTTTTTTAAAAAAAGAATGAACATAAGGAAACAATTTTTTCATTAAAAAATAAAAAAAATAATAAAAAAAAATTTAAAAACCTTTTAAAAAAATGAAAAAACAATATGGAGAAAATAACGTGAAGAAGGGTGGAATAGCAGAAGAAATAGCAATATTAAAACAGAGAAGAGAAGCAAGAAAATTAAGAGAAGATAGAAAAAATAATCCAAATGAAATAAAAAATCCAAAAGAAGCAGATGCAAAATTTGTAAAAATGATGAAACAAAAAAAACAAGAAATGCAAAAATTATCTCCTTCAAATTTTACATTATCATCTCAATCAAAAATATTTGTAGTAGTAAGAAAAAGACCAATAAATCAAAAAGAAATAAATAATGGAGAAATAGATTGTATATCAGTAATAAATCCCAAAGTATATATTCATGAATGTAAAATACAAGTAGATGGAATATCAAAATATTTAGAAGATCATGAATTTTATTTTGATAATACATTTGGAGAAAATGATTCCACAAAAGATGTATATAAATATACAATTGAGCCAATAATAAATTTAATTTTAGATCAAGGTATTGTAACTTGTTTTGCATATGGACAAACTGGAAGTGGAAAAACATATACAATGAAAGGAATAGAATCACAAGCAATTGATGCTTTATATAATATGAGTAAAAAGAATGGAAATAAATTTGATTTTTATATAAGTTTCTTTGAAATATATGGTGGTAGATTATATGATTTATTAAATAATAAAAATAAATTACAAGTTCTAGATGATAAAAATGGGAAAGTTCAAATATATGGATTAATCAATCAAATTGCTGAAACACCAGAAGAAATGCATCATATAATAGATGCAGCAAATTCAATTAGAACAACACATAATACTGTAACTAATGAAACTTCTTCTAGAAGTCATGCTATATGTAATATTGTTATTAAATTAAAGGGAGAAGAAGAAGAATATGGTAAATTATCTCTTGTTGATTTAGCTGGAAGTGAAAGAGCTCAAGAAACTCAAAGTAATAATAGACAAAGAAGAGCTGAAGGTGCTGAAATTAATAAAAGTTTATTAGCTCTTAAAGAATGTATTAGAGCTCTTGATGAAAAAAAAAACGGAAATCCTGATACTCATGTCCCTTTCAGAGCAAGTAAATTAACTCATGTTTTAAGAGATTCTTTTATTAGTAAAAATGATAAAAGTAAAATTATTATGATTTCTTGTGTTTCTCCCTCATATGCTAATGCTAATCATTCTATTAATACTTTGAGATATTCTGATAGGTTAAAAGAACAGACAAAACAACATTTTGGAGGAAATTATAATAATATAGGAGCAAGAAATATGAATAATAATAATACTAATAATAACAATAATAATAATAATAGTAATAATACTAATAATAACAATAATAATTATAATAGTAATAATAATAATAATAATAATAATAATTATAATAGTAATAATAATAATAGTAATAGACCATCTAATATTAATAATAATAAAGTTCAAGGTAATAAAAATAATAGAGGGTCAAATTATAATAAAGTTAATAATAATAATAATAATAAAAATAAGCAAGTAGCTTCTAAAAATATTAAACAAGTTGATGCAATGGATATAGATGATGGGAATAAAGAAGAAAAAGAAGAAGAAGAAGATTGGCAATATTTAAAAAAAACAGCTAAATTAGAAGGAAAATTAATAAGCGATGATTATATAAGATATCATCAATTAACTGATAAATTAGTAGAAGATGAAGATGATATAATTAATACTCATATGAATATTATAAAAGATGATGCTAAATTATTAAATGAAGAAGGAGATTTAATTACTAATATTAAAGGAGTTGGAAAAGAAGAAGATTTTACTATTGATGAATATATTAGTGGATTAGATAAAGTTATTGAATATAAATTACAAGCTTATTCTAAATTAAGAGATAAAGTTAATAGATATAAGAAACATTGCCAAGAAGAAGATGCTTTAAGGAAAAAATTAAATCCTAATAATTTTAATTGAAGATATTTTATTTTTTATCATAATTAAAAAGTCATTTTTGATTTTTATGTTTTTATATATATATTTTTTTATTTGTTTAACATTTTTTTTAATTTTGATTGTAATTCAAATATTTCTTGATCTAAAGTATCAATATCCTTTTTTATTTGTTTTGGTTTATTATCTCTAAAATCTTTTTCATTTAATAATTCAGTATTTGTTTTTTTATGTTTTTTCTTTTTATTATTATTAAATTTTTCATATTCTAAAGAGGAATTTTTTTTTTGATTAGTTTTCTTTCTATTATAATATTCATTTTCAGATTGATTTGAATTTTCATCTTCAAAATAATAATTATTATCATTAATTAAACTATCTTTTTCTCTTTGAAATTCTTCTTTATAAGTATCTTCAGTATATAATTTTGGATTTGTAGAAGTTCTTTTTAATAATCCTTCTAAATATCTTATAATACTATTTTTATAATTTAATTCTTCTTTTATTTGGGAAATATTTTCACATTTTAATTCATAATCTTTGAAATTTGATTTTAAATTTACATTTTCTTCTTCAAGTAAATTGATTTTATTTTGAAATTCTTTTGAAGTTTGTTTAAATTGATTTTGAAGTTCATCAAATTGTTTTTTATTATCTAATAGTTTTTTAATATAATTTGTTTTTTCTTGTTCATAATTTTTTTGAATGTTCTCAAATTGTTCTAAAGCTTTTTTTAAATTATCATTTTCTAAACTTAATAATTTAATTTTATCTTCACAATTTTGAATTAAAGTATTAAACTGTTCATCCATTATTTTCCTTTTATTTTCATTTTCTAAACTTCTAATATAATTATTATCAGAATTTTCATTTTGTAAAGATTGTAAATATTCAATTTCAAAAACATTTTCATTTAGCAATGGATTATAAATCATTTGATGAAATTGATTTATTGTATTATTTAAATCTAATAATAATTTTGTTTCTTCTGAATTTACATTTTTATTTAATGGAAGTAATTTACTTATTTTTGAAAATTTCTTTGCATATTTTCTTATTAATTTTATGAATAAAGTTACTTTTTGTTTTATATTTAATGATTTTTTTTTTAAAATTTCAATTTCACTTTTTAAATTAATTAATTGACTAATAATTATTTTTTATTCTTACTCTTGAATAGTACTTGATTCAGTTGTATTTACTAATTTATTTTGATAATTATTATTCATTTCATCATCATTATTCAAATTTTCCTTTTTTTTCTCATTTTTTCTTTTATTATTTATATTTTTAGGAGTTGTTGATTTATTTTTTTTATTTTCTATTGTTTTATTATTTATTTCAAAACTAGATTTTTTAACTAAAAATTTAAATATTATTTACAATCTAATTTTTCTATATTTTTCATAGAATAATTATTTGCATTATTTTTCTTTTCAAAATTAGAAGATAATCTATTTGAATATGATTGATTATTTCTTATAAAATCTGGAGATTGACTTTCTCTTCTAATATTTTGAATAGTTGATGATAATTCAGAATATTTTTTTCTTTTTTCAAATTGTGCTTTATAATTATTATATTCCATTTAAATTTTTTTAAAATTTTAAAAAATATTTTTTTTCGAAAATCAATATAATAAATAAACAAAAAAATTATATTTTAAGATTATTAAATACTAAATGTCTGAAGATAATGGAAATTGTAGAATATTTATTTGCCGTCTTCCACAGAGATTAAGAAGAGATGAATTAGAATATGAATTTAAAAAATTTGGAGCAATAAAAGATGTAGAAATAAAAAGAAGATTTGCATTTATTGAATTTGAGAATTCAAAATCAGCAAAAGAAGCTGTTTCAAAGATGGATGGAAATAAATTATTTGGAAATAAAATAGTAGTTCAAAGTGCACATAAAGGAGAAAAAAAAACAGATAAATATAATAATTCAGATAATTCATCTTATTCAACAAAAAATAATAATAGAAGTAAATATGATAGTGATGTATGTTTTAATTGTGGAAAAAGTGGTCATTGGGCAAAAGAATGTCCAGAAAAAAAAAGATATATAAATAAAAGATGTTATAATTGTAATGAAAAAGGACATTTAGAAAGAGATTGTCCAAAAAGAAAAAGTATATATAATAATTATTTTAATAAAAAACATAAAAGACATTCAAAAGAAAGAAAATATTCTGATTCTTCATATTTTTCAAATTCATATTCTTCATCTTATTATTCAAGAAGAAGAAGAAGTAGATCAAGAAGTTATAGTAGAAGTTCATCTTCTTCTTCAAGAAGTTATTCTTCTTCTTATTCTAGTTCAAGCAGTGATTCTTATTCAAGTAGAAGTTCTAATTCAAGTAGAAAATATAATAAAAAGAAAAATAAAAAAAATAATAAAAGTAAAGATAAAAAAAATGAAGTAATAAATAATTTATCTACTAGTAATCTTGACAATAATATTAGTAATACAGGGATTAATTTATCTACTTGTAATATTAATCCTATTATTCAAAATTTTATGAATAATTTAAATCAAATGCAATTACAAAAAAATTTAATAGAAAATAATAATAATATTAATATTAGTAATGGACAGAATTTTAATAGCTTTACTAAAAGTAATCAAAATCAAAATTTAAGTTGTCCTCAACCCATAAATCAATGAAGTAAATGTAAAAAAGTTTTATTCACTCCTTCAAGGTATTTGGGTTTACATTTATACTAGTTATTTATAGCTATTTATTGATTTTTTTATTCTATGACAAAGATAAATGAATTAAAAATTGTTGAAGTAGTTTATTTATTATTTTATTATTTTAATTTATATTTTATAATAATATATATGATTAATTTTGAAAAAAAATTGAAAAAATGGAAGTTGAAGAGTCTAAACATTCAGAACAAAATAATCATATTAAAATTTTGAATAGAGATAGAGAAGAAAAAAATTCAGAAACACAATTTGAAGAAAATAAAAAGAAAATATTTTCATATAATATTAAAAAGAGTCATTTAAATGAAAATTTAAATAACAAAAATATAATTAGTCTTCTTCAAGACATAATACCGGATTTATATTCAAATTATTTAAATAAGTATAATAATAATTTAATATATAATAATATAATATATGTTGATTTATTTGATTTGAATGAAATACCAAAAGAAGAGAAAGAAGAATCTTTAATTAATTTTCAAAAAGAATTTTTAACTTATTCTAACGAATTATTATTATTAGAAGAAACAAATAAAAATAATAATCTTTCAAAATCAAATATAAATATAGAAGAAAATGAAGGTAACAACATAATAAATGATAATAATAATTATATTATAAAAGAAACAACTTTTATTCCAATTGAACCAATAAATGATATAATTTCAGAACAATCAATAAAAACAAAAATAAATGATAATCAAACAAATAATAGTATATATGGAAGAATATCAAAAGAATATAAATTAAATGCTGAAAATGAAAAATTATTAAATCAAATTTTAAAGTCTGAAAAAGATTTAAGTGATGATAATAATTATGAAGATATTAATTTAAAAAATTCTATAAATGAAACAAGTAAAATAACTTTAAGAAGTGAAAGTTTTTATAGCAAAGATGAAAGTATACATCAAGATATTGATAAAATAATATCAGCTAAAAAAAATAAAGTGAATGATAAAAATAATAATGAAAAAAAAAATTTTAAAAAGATAAAACTGGAATATGGAAAAAATGAAAAAAATAAAAGTAAAGATTTCAAGAAAGAAAATATTCAAGAAAGAAATTCAGGAAAATTTTCTAAAAAAAATACTTCAAAAGAAATTAATAATTCAAAAGAATTTTCAACAAAAGAAGTGAAAAATCCATTTAAAGATAATTATAATATTAATATTAATGATAATAGGATTAAAGAAAAAATTAAAAAAGAAATAAAACAAGATGATGTAAATAAAAATGAAAATAAAAAAAATTTAATGAATCAAAAAAACGTTAAAGTTTTTAAAAATTTAAATAATCAGGTAAATTTAATTCCTGATAAAAAAGAAAAAGAAAAAAATAAAGAAAATTTTTATAATAAAATTGATAATCAAGTAAAAGAAAATATTAATGAAATTAAAAAAAATCAAAAAATAGAAAACAATAATAATAATAAAAATACTAATAATAATAATAATAACAATACAAATACTAATAATAATAATACTAATAATAAAAATAATAATAATACCATTAATAATAATAACAATAAAAATACTAATAACAATAATACTAATAATAATAATAACAAAAAAAATAGTAATAACAATAATACTAAAAATAATAATAATAATAAAAAAAATAATAATAATAATCTTATTTTGAAAGATTTTAACGAAAAAAAAAATGATAAAAATAAAAATAATAACATTAATAAAGAATATGGAAATATAAAAAAGGAATTTAACAAAATAAAAAATAGTTTATCCGTGAAAAATAAAATAAATAACAGTAAAATGACATTAGAAAAAGAAAGAGAAAATAAAGGAAATAACATTAAAAAAGAAACTACAAGTTCATCAGTTCCACATTTAATTAAAAATAATAATAAAATTCAAATGGAAATAAATTCAGAAAGAAATACAACATCTCAAAAAAAATCTATAAAAATCAATTTTAATAAAATACAATGTAAAAAAAATAATTTTATGGAAAAAAAAGTAATTGACCAAAAAAAATTAAATCATGATGAAATTCATCAAATGGGAATTAGATATTTAATTGTAAAATGTTCCTCTCATAATAATCCTAAAATTGAAAGACAATATAATATAGATTTATCTGAATATAATGGTGAAAGTATATTCTCTAATAATAATCCTAAAAAAAAAAATAGAGATGAGAAAAAAAATTACAAAAATAATAATAGTCACCTTGTATCCAATTTTAATAATATTTTAAATGAAAAACTAAATTATATTAATAATGATTTAAATAATACTAATTCAATTCAAAATATTACTTCAAAAGATAATAATAATGATAAAGATTCTTTTAAAATAAATATTCAAGATATTATTACTCAAATTGAAAACAAACCTTCGAAAAAAAATTCGGGTGATGAAAAAAATATTTCAGAACAATCTAATAATTTATATAACGGACTTCAATTTAGAGAAGTAATAGATAAATTTTTAGGATTAGATGAAACTCATTTAAAAAAGTATAAAAATATTAATAAAAAAACTACAAAAACAAAAATAAATAATAAAAAACATATTAATTATAATAATAATAAAAATTTCAGTTTAAGAAATTCAAAGATAATAAAAAATAATAATTCAAATAAGAATGAAACATTAATTTCAAATTCAATAAATTATGGAAATCCAAATTTTACATCTTCAATATCAAAACAAGATGATAATGTAGAAAAAAAAAATTATAACTATAATTCTTTTAATAATAATATTTATCAAGAATCAAGTGGATATAATTTATTTTCAAAACCAGAAAATATAACAACTAATTTTTATTTATTAAGTAAATCTGAAAATATAACAAATAATGACTTAAGAAACCAAAAATTATCAATTAATGGGAATTTAGAAAATAATAATTATAAAAGGAATAATGATTCTTTGTCAAATTCATCATCTTATGTGTCAAATCATTCTTCAATTAATAAAGAAAATGAAAAAAATAATAATACAGAAGTTGAAAAATTCGAATAAAAAAATTCAATAAAATATTCAATTTATATATATATTTTTTTTAAAATTTTCATTGTTTAAAACTAAATTTTTATATTTTTTTTTGTTTATATTGAATTTATATATTATATTAGAAAGTATATAGGTTTTATATCTTTCTTATATTATATTCAAATTTATAAAAAATGAAATTTCTAAATATTCAATAATAAAATACTTTTTATTGTATTTTTAATAGAATAAATAAAATAAATTAATATAATAAATGTAAAAATCTTTTAAAATTATAATAATAAATTTCAATTAAATTTTTTTCATTCCAACGTGTTAATTTTATAAAAAAATATTTATAATGAAAAGACAAAATTAAAAGATTTCGATTTAATTTAATATAAAAATTAATACAACATCAAATTTTAGAGAAGAAGATTGACAAATATATTCCTCAAATTCTATATTTACAATTTTTTGAATGAGAATATGTTATTAAATAATTGGAAAAATATGATTTTTATTTTTCAAAATAAAAATTTAAATTTAATTATATAGAACAAATTAAAAGAATCTATATTATAAAAAATTTGTTATTTTATTAAAAAATGAATGTGATATTACTAAATATAAATTAATTTACTTTTATTGTTTAAATACATAAAGTTTTTAGATATTATTGTATTTATATTCCTTAAAATATTTTTTTAATTTTAATTTTTGAAAATATGAAAAATTAGTTTTAATTTATTTTTTTATAAAGATAAATTTATCAAAGAAGGAAAATCCATTTTATAAATTTCTTCTTTATTTATTGAACTTTTGAATTTCTTTTGTTATCATTTATTACCAATAAAAAAATTTTTACATGAAGAAAATTTTTCATTGATTTATTTTCATTAATTTTATCATTTAAAGGAATTAAAGCTCTTGAATTGTTTTTATAAAGGAGAATATATTATATCTGGTTTTTGTAAATGTTAATTTTTGAATTGATTCTATATACTTTTTAAGGTAATCATTAAATAATTATAAATTTAAATTATTAATTTTATTGACTTTAAAACTAAAGGAAACTTATTTTTTCCTTTTAATGAATTTCCAGTTTAGAAATTTGATATAAAATACGTTCTTTTTTCATAATAATTATTTTTAATTTTGATTATATTAAATTAGATGAAATATTATAATAAAAATTGTGATTATATATACACATAATTCTTTTTTGATTTGAATTTCAAATAAATATTTTGAAATCATATAAAATATCACAATATCATTGTGGAATATGCATATTATATATTTAATTCATCGAAGAATAACAGCAATATATGAAAAATCATAAAATAGAGAGATATAGAATATAAGAATAATGAAAAAAAAATTAAATTTAAATATTTAATGAATAGATGGAATAAAGAATTATATTCAATAAAATGTTTTATAAATTTTTATTAAAATGGAATTCATATAAAAACAAAAAAAAATTTAGAAAAAATGAAAGAGAATTTAACTGAAGATATGAAAGAAACATTAAATAAAAAACAAAAAATAAAAACTAGTCCAAGTTCATGTTGTTATTCTTTTTTTTGTTGGATGTTCCAACTTTTAACATGGATATCACTAATATCTACAATAATAATAGAAAAACTTTACAATCATGTTTCTGAAAATCTGTTATATATAATATGTTTTTCTTATTTCATTTATATAATATTAGAATTATGTTCATCAACATATAAATTTTTAATTGATAAAAAAGAAAATTTATATACAAGACTAAAGAAAATATATTCTTCATTACCTAAAATATTATTCAAATGTGAATGTTATCATTATGAAACAAAACATTATACTGTTAAAGACTCTAAAGGAAGGACTCACACAGAAACATATACTGAAAAAGTAGTTACTCATAGAGAAACTTATTCTTTTCCTTATTATTCTTTTCAAGATGTAAGTGGACTTTTTATTTTGAATCAAGAGAAAATGAAAAATGCAGTTTTTATTAAATTAGAATTGGATAAAGAAATTAATTTCGCTGATAATATTAGTTATTATGATTATTTAATGCAAAAACAACAATTTTATATCAGAAATAAAAATAGAGATTGTCATGTGGATATGTGGGAAATAAGAGAAATTCCAGATTTTACAAAATATAATTTTATAAAAATAAGAGATAAAAATATTTGTACTATTGGATTATTTATTTATCTTTTATCTGTATTTCTAACATTAGGTCAATTTTATAAATATTATGTAAATTGTTATTCAGTTTATAAAAATTATAAAATCAGAAAAATAATTTCAACAAGAAATGATTTACAATATATTAAATTTAGAGATAATTTATTTCCTTTAATTCCAACAATTCAATTT
>JAEEGL013543845.1_pt1 | contig 15169 bp, 13 predicted proteins | sample 9134231 | NCBI WGS metagenome assembly JAEEGL01 (sample SAMN16246548, study PRJNA631951) | gut metagenome | biome: gut microbiome; feature: rumen; material: fiber-attached | host: Bos | place: Iran: Karaj | collected 2018-10 | reverse complement strand
TTACTTTTTAGTCAGCCTGATACTTGTCGAGCTGTGAGAAATCTCCCATCATATCAAGAATCTTCTTACGTCCAGCCTTGTTAAGCTTTACGTACTGCTGCATAACACGGTTCTCAACGATTTTCTTACCAAGGTCAGTTCCCTGCTCAAGTGTTGAGAAGTCAACTGGATTAAGGTTCAAACGATCACACATTTTGATTACTGTTCCGTAAGCCATACCCTCGATTCCCCTATCAAGTGCTGTTACAAGTGTGCTGTATGGAATAGACATATCTATTGCGAACTGTCTTACACTCTTATACTGCTGTAAGATTTCCCTCTTCAAAATCTCTGCTTTTGTCATGACGTTACCTCCTAAAAATAACTTTGAATAAAAATCTTTCCTTTTGCACAAACAAGTCTACCACATAGACGTTATTTCGTCATTCACTTTTTAAGGGAATTTTCCAATAAAATTTTATCAAGATTGCCGACTCTTTTTTGGCATTTTAACGAAATTGTGAGTGATAACAAGAATTTGCGAAAGTGTTCACACTTTTTTCACAATTCATTGTTACAATAAAAGACTTTTTTGCGTTAATAACGAATATCCGTTATTTTATTGACGCAGAGAATTTATGGAACTATTAACGTAATAACAACAATATAAAAGGATGCCACATACCAGATTCAGGTAATATAAGCATTTCCCAAATACAATATGCAGCACCCATATTTACGGCATTTAGCGCACTTTCATCAAGCTCTGGCATCCTCAATTCTATTAGTCAAAAATGCCAAAATCTCATTGTAGGTATCTTTCGGAATACTATAAATTTTATGCACATTTCCCGTGAAAACCAGGTCTATTGAGCCCATTTTCTTCTTTACATCTACAATATCTTTATAAAAAAATACTTCTTTTTTGAAGTCTTTCTGGGAACTGAATTCGCCTCTCTCAGAATAGAGCCTCAAAATTCCTTCCTTAAGACCGCTTGTCACCCTAAGCTCATACTCAGGATCATCCTCTCCAAGAAGTATATCAAAGCCCTTTTGTCCATCAGTGGATACCATGGAGGGTTCAGTCATCTCCGCTCCACCAAAAACCAAGGCATAATTGTTTTCGTCAACCTCAGAAACACTGGTTTCTATAAGACCGCTAAGCGAGTTGTAATAGGCCTTTATAGAATAATTCGCTGACAAAAGAATCTGTATAACCTTATTTCTGATCTTATGACGGAATTTCAGTGTGTGAAAGCCTGCTCTCGCAGAAAAATAAATATCTTCTCCGGGTTTTAGATCGTAAAGTTCTGTATCATCAACAAAAAGAAGCATCGTAGATCCATCAAAGCTGCGCTGCCCGGTACATGTGACCTGTATTAGATATTCCTTGCCGGCCTCATAAAGCTTTCCACCGCATAATGGGCAGAAATTCAACTTTGAAAGCATATCATCCGGTAAGGCTTTTTTGCAATTCGGACAATTCATCAATCATTCTCCTTGCGAAATAAAGTATATACATTAATGATACCACATAAATAATCTTTATTCATCTGCAAAAATTATTCCGCCTGGTTTCAGGCAGTGTGATATCTGACCCTTACAAACCTTATCTTTTTCATATATTGCCACATCAAATGAATTGGCAGGCCAGGGAATTCGCACAAGATTAAGGTCCCCAAAAATAACATCATCGCAAACATCATCTGCAATTCCTGCCGCAAAAGGACTTGTGCAAACTCCTGCAACATAGACGTTTGAAACAGCCTCTTTTATCCTTGCCGCATTAGCTCCAAAGCCGCAGGTAAAATCAATTACGCGAAGTGTGCCGTTAGTCCTTCCTGCTAGTTCTATCACTTCGCTACAGGCTTCTTCCCAAGGAAGGCAATATGCCCAAACATCAAAGCCCCATTTTCCCTTAAATCTTTCCCTGCCTCTCTCCAGAGCATCTGAGTGTCCCTCGAAGCCGCCTCCGCCATTGTGATAAACAAAGCTGTTCTTACAAAGCCTTTGCTCAAAGCCAGCTCTTGCAATGCGTATTCCAAGGTCATCATCCTCAAAGTAACCAGGGAAAAATCTCTCGTCGAAAATACAATCGTCATCAGCCACTGCGTTTATCGCATCCCTTGAAAGAAGAAGTGCAAAGCCTGTTAGTCTGAATTTATTTACATAGTTTTTCCCAAGGGAAACGCCTTTATAAAGTGCATATTTTTCAAAAGCCCACATCGCAGCGTCAGCCCCTGTATATCTATGCCAGAGATTGTCACAGTCAGGACTGTTTATCTGATTTTTGACTGTTTCAAAATACTCAGACTCTACATCTGAAAGCTCCGGCCAAAGCTTTTGCAATTTCTCATTTATGAATGCCTTCATGTCATTAAAATCGACATTTTGAAGGGAGGCATAGTTAGACAGCGCGCTGCAGGCACCAACCTTCCTGTTGTCGTAGAGCTCCATTTTCATCCAGAAAAGAGACATCGGCGTAAGGCAGGCATCATTATTAAGCAACAATATGTCATTATCCGGATTGCAGCTTCTATAGCCAATGTTACAGCCGGCAGGAAAGCCTGCATTCTCTGGGTTCTCAATAAGAACAAAGTGATCATTCAAGTTTTTTTCTTCTTCTCTTAAATACTCTCTAACTCCGCTTTCTGTTGAAGCATTATCCACCACCACAATCTCATAGCTGCCAGAAGGAACGTACTTTTTAACAGATTCCAGACATTTCTGCATAATTGAAAGATCGTTGTAGGACAGTATCATAATGCTGGTGTTTCTGACCGTACACCTTTTGTCCTCCTGAGCAGATGAAAAAAAACTCTGGATCACCGCATAATCATCTTGATTATCACAGTAATGCAGAGCCATTTCGGCGCAAAGAAAGGCCTTATTAACATTAATATCAACATAATAAAGCCCCAACATATAATAAATTTCATAATTGGTATGATCATAGCGAAGTGCTTTGGAAAGAGCATCCAGCTCAGCAGTGCTGTCTCCCAGAGCTTCCCAAAGGCTTGCCTCCAAGACGCACAGCTTCCCTGCCTCAACAGGAGTCCTTTCATCAATATGAAGGTACTCCTCCTGAAGTTCGTAAAGCGCCTCTTCCAGATTGCCGCTGCATATCAGCTCTGATAGTTTTTCGTACACCAGCACCGCCCTCATAAGGTGACAGGCACCATGAATAATTTGCGACTTAAGGTCACAGTCTATTCATGGTGCCTGTTGCCTAAACAATCGTCTATAAACATTATAGCACACTTAAACTATCAATATTTCATTATACTTTCCACAAAGGATGTTTCTGGCTTCCAGCCCGTATCCTTCATTATCTTCTCCACAGAAGGCCGAAGCGATACGAAGGGCTGTGCCTTTTCTCCAAAGCTTATAAGGCTTTCATCTGCCCCTACTTCATGGCAGGCCTCCAAAACAAATTCCTTTAACGGCTTAAAATTGCCGTTTGCTATATTGTAGATTTCGCCAGGCTTTCCTTTTTCACAAATAGCTATCATAGCCTTTGCGGCGTCCTTTGCATCAAGATAGTCCCAGTACTGCTCGCAGGAGCTTAGGCTAACTTTTTCGCCAGCTCTGAGTTTATGAACAAGGTCAGGAAGCATGCGGCCATCAGGCTCATATTTGCCAATGAGGCTAAATATCCTGGCCCACATAAAGTCGATTCCATTTTCTTCCGAGATCGTCTTGAGGGCCATATATGCAGAGACCTTGCTACTTCCATAGGCTGAAAAGGGCTTAGGCTCCAAATCCTCTGTAATGAGCGCAGCGTCACCTCTTTCTCCGTACTCAGCCTGAGAGCCAATCCCAAGGAAGCGTATGTTATCTCCCATACGCGCAGCTGCTGTCATGGCTGCCACAGCTCCGGTCACATTCTGCGCCTGAGCCTTGAGATCATTTCTGTCTCCGCCCCAGGCCAGGTGGTAAAAGTAGTCGCACTTTTCAGGGATAAGCTCTGGAAGGCGGTCATATTCATTCATATCAAGATAAATCTTTTTAAGCTGATCAGATTCCTTTAGCCTTTCATTGTGGGCGCTTCCTGCTCTGCCAACCGCATAGACTCTGTAGCCCAGTTCAAGAAGCTGCTCAACAAGATTTGCTCCGGCAAAGCCAAAGGCTCCTGTAACTATCGCTTTTTTCATAATTATACAAGTGCCTCTCTAATTACCTTTGCCATGAAATCTATCTTTTCATCTGTCATTCCCGGATAAACTCCGATCCAGAAAGCGTTGTTCATTATTGTATCCGTAACCTCAAGATTTCCCACAACACGGTAGGCATCTGTTCCCCTGAACTCATCAAAGCATGGGTGTTTGATGATGTTACCGCTAAAAAGAAGTCTAGTCTGAATGTTGTTATCCTCAAGTGCCTTAGTTATAGAATTTCTGCTTACTCCAGCATCTTCTTTTACGCAGATGATAAAGCCAAACCAGGATGGGTTACTACCCTCTGCCTTCTTTGGAAGAATGAGCTTATCCTGAAGATCCTCAAGGTTATGATAAAGTCTCTCCCAGTTGGTTCTTCTTGCCTTGGTAAAGGAAGGAAGCTTATCAAGCTGAGCGCAGCCAACTGCTGCCTGCATATCGGTTACCTTAAGGTTATAGCCAAGGTGGCTGTAGACATACTTGTGGTCATAGCCCGCAGGAAGCTGTCCGAACTGGCCATCAAATCTTCTTCCACAGAAATTATCTTTACCAGGAGGACATACGCAGTCTCTTCCCCAGTCTCTGTAGCTTCTTATAAGCTTGTTCAAAAGAGCATTGTTTGTAAATACACAGCCGCCCTCACCCATAGTGATGTGATGAGGTGGGTAAAAGCTTCCGGTTCCGATGTCTCCCCAGGTTCCGGTGAGTCTTGTTTCACCATCAATTGTGTACTCTGATCCAAGGGCATCGCAGTTATCCTCTACAAGCCAGAGATTATGTCTGTCGCAAAAAGCCTTAACTTCCTTAAGATCAAAAGGATTTCCAAGAGTATGGGCTATCATAACAGCCTTTGTCTTGGGACTAAGGGCATCCTCAAGCTTTGTCACATCTATGTTGTACTCAGGAATTGTGACATCCACAAAAACAGGCACAGCGCCGTACTGCATAATTGGCGCAATTGTAGTTGGGAATCCGCAAGCAACTGTGATTACTTCGTCGCCTCTTTTTATCTGACGCTCTTTAAGTTCAGGAGCAGTAAGTGTCATGAATGCAAGGAGATTGGCAGATGAGCCGCTATTTACAACGCTTGCATACTTAACGCCCATAATCTCGGCAAATCTTCTTTCAAATTCCTCTGTATATCTGCCTGCTGTAAGCCAGAAATCCAGAGCTGAATCCACAAGGTTCACAACTTCCTTTTCATCAAAAACTCTTCCTGAATAGGGAATTCTGTCTCCCTCTTTAAACTCATCTTTATCATTTTTCAAAAAACGGTTGTAATAATCTGCAACCAGCTTTTCTATTTCAAGTCTTGCTGCCTTCTCGGCGGTTAAATCTTTTGACATAATAACTTATAATCCTTTCCATGCTCTTAGCAAAAGCACCCGTATATGGTATAACAATACGGGTGCTCGTGAAATAGCAATATTTAACAAATTTATTCCTGATACATATTCTTTACATCGGCAGCTTCTCTTTCGTAGTCCTTGGCCTGCTCCTCATTGCCAAGAAGTCTGTAGCATTTGGCAATGGCAAGTCTTGGAAGCTCCATGCCTTTTCTGATATCAAGGATGCTGGTGCATTCGTAGGCTGCATTGTAATACCAGACTATGGCCTCATCCAGATCATTTTTATTAAAATAATAATCTCCCAGCTCGTAGCACATCTCGCTGGACATCTCTGTTGTGGCATCCTTTAAGGAATACTTAAGAAGCGTTTCTGCATCATCCTCCAAAACAGCTATATGTGCCAGAACGCAACTGGCTTCCTTTATTTCATCAATCCCCCTGTTGTTATCAAGGGCTGCATTTGCAAAAAAGGCTCTTGCCTGCTTGAAATCTTCATCTGTACCTGCAAGGAACAGCTCTCTTGCGTACATTCCATGAAGTCTTCTGGATAAACGTCTTCCCTTGTCTATTGCTCTTCTAAAGGATTCCAGGTCTCTTGCCGAGTGGTTTTCTCTAGGATTGTGTTTAATCTCTATATCGCTGTCGCAAACAACCGGCTCTAGGGCTACCTGCTCGTGGATTGGATCCTCCCACACAAACTTTCTTATTCTTCTAAAAAGCTTGGGGCGAAGCTCTCTGTCATAGTTATAAACCGTTCTATAGGCAAGCTGATTGCAGTAGAACATCTGGACAATATCGACATTGAGCTTGTCCACATCCTCTTTTAATTTAAGGAATCTCTGGCGGTTTTCCTCATCCAGTTCTTCGTCAGCATCTGCGGTGTAGATATAATCGCATTTTGCCAGGGAAAAGGAGTAATTTCTTGCCTCAGAGAAATCCCCTGTCCACTTGAAGTTGTAGACACTGGCGCCACGTTCTTTGGCAATCTGAACGGTGTTGTCTGTCGAGCCGGTATCAACAACAATCATCTCATCAACAATACCTTTAAGGCTGTCAAGGCACTTACCCAGGCAGCTCTCCTCATTTTTCACTATCATGCAAAGACTAATCGTAACCATAAATATACCTCGTTTAAGGACGCGGAAAATGGTCTGCTCTGTGGTCACATCAACAAAATGTATAATTTTTGCTCATGTTAAACCAAGCACTACGCCTAGCCCATAGCATAAATCTCTGCGTGCATAGGCACTTGAGATTTATTGGTCTAGTCTCCGTGGTTTAAAAATCGCAAAAGCTTATACATTCTTTGTTTCGTCGACCACAGAGCAGACCATTTTCCCGCTGTCATCGCATATATATTAATGTTATCGTTTTAGTGATTATTTTTCAAGCGTTATATTGTTACGCTTGATTTGCATGTCCTCTTCTGATTCACTTTCTCACGAAATGCGCAGCAGAGTGCGCATTTTTCGTCTGAACAGTAACCCTCTTCTCACTTCATAAACTGGCGGATTTGGTTTGCGGTGTAGGCTTTCATGTCCTGACCTTCGTGCCAGGCTTTGTACCAGAGGGTGGTTTCGCGGATGGCGTCATCTACGTGCCAGACCGGAGACCAGTTAAAGGTATCTCTTGCCTTGCTGCAGTCCAGCTTTAGAAAGCTTGCTTCATGAGGAGCGTTGGCTTCGGACTGTTTTATCCATTTTGCGTTATCACTCCAGTATTTTACGAAGGTATCTGCGAGCGCACCGGTATTAAGGCAGTCCTCATCTCTTGGTCCTATGTTGTAGTAATCAGCATATTTTTTGTCATGAGCCTGCTCCATGGCTATTGTAAGATAGACAAATAATGGCTCAAGCACGTGCTGATAAGGTCTTGTAGAATAGGGATTACGAACAATTATGTCTTTTCCTTCGCAGGTGGCTCTAACGCAGTCAGGGATAATCCTGTCCTTGGCGAAGTCGCCGCCACCTATAACATTGCCTGCTCTAGCGGTGGAAATGGCTGGATCGTCCATATCCGCAAAGAATGATTTCTTGTAGGAATGGGTCACCAGCTCAGAGCAGCTCTTGGAATTTGAGTATGGATCAAAGCCGTCCAGCTTCTCATCTTCTTTAAATGCGTGGTTTTCAAGGTCATTATTTTCATAGACCTTGTCGGTGGTGACATTTAAAAAGCTCACCGCACCGGGGGTACGTCTTAGGCACTCCAGGATATTGACTGTTCCCATGACATTTGTTTCATAGGTGTAGCGCGGCTCCTGATAAGAAGTTCGCACAATGGGCTGCGCTGCCAGATGCAGCACCACATCGGGATTTGCCTCTCTGTAAGCCTCATCCAGCTTCTCCATATCCCTGATATCGCCAATGGTGGTATGGATACTCGCATCCTCTTTTAACCCCAATATATCAAAGAGCGCAGGGTCCGTCTCCGGCGCCAATGAGTAGCCGTAAACTGTGGCTCCCAGCTCCTTTAGTATCATGCAAAGCCAACTTCCTTTAAAGCCTGTGTGGCCTGTTACAAATATTCTTTTTCCTCTATAAAAATCCTGTAGCTTCGTAAGTTTATCCTCCGTGTGTTATGATGCCATGAATCATCGGCAATTTACCATATGGCTTATACCTACATAACCTCCATCTATATAGCTTATGTCTATGTAGACTGAGGTCATATGACCAATGGCACATATAATCTTTGTTTGTATTATCCATATGCCTTCTGATTTTCTCACCGCTTTCTTCATCACAATTATAGCATGATTGTTTAATCACTTTTATTATAGATTATGCGTTTATAAGTTATGGGAATTAGTGAATTCCCTCCATCTGCTCACTTTTATTTTCAAATTCATCAAAAAAAGTTACCAAAACTACCAAAAAATCACTTTTTTCTTAGATTCCACTTAAAACAAGTGATTCATACTCCGCTCCAAGTATCTTCTCATCACTTTATTTTCGCTAACCACCTAATAAAAGTTAAAAAAGTATGATTTTCGTAACTTTTATTTTGCAATTCTTATATACAAGTGACAATCTGCTAAAATCCAGCCAAATTGCTCACTTTTTTTCAAGATAGTTGATATAAAAGTTAAATTCATCAAGATTCCAGCATAAACACTCACTTTTCTTTTCTTCTCGAGTAATCTGTAATGTTTTGACATAAGGCTTGTAATGTTAGACAATGTATCTATTCGTTGATTACTTATTCTTATTTATTTTAGCAAATAAGTATCCGAATAAATCTCCATGAACAATATTCATTCCTAGTCAGAATAGCTCTAAATAAAGGACATATCAAGTAATGAAACTTAAGATAAATGATCACATACAGATAATAAAACACAAGCTAAATAAACATATACAGAAAAAAAAGTTTCTAGGGTGCTTAACCATGCTACTCCTTGTCTGCCTTTCTGGCTGTGCTAAACAGACACCCCAAGCAGAGCCCTATGACGGGGAAAAATATGTTGCCGTTGCAAACACCACAGAAGCTTTTGAAAACAAGGAAGAATTCGCAAAAGGCTTTGAGCCCGTAACCAACTATGACGAGAGGCTCAGCGTACCAACATATATCACCAAGTACGATGACACCTGGTTTATCGTGGACTGCTATCACAACAGGATTATCTATTCAGACACCCTTGGGATTGAGCTTAATCAGTGGAAGATCATGACCGGGGATGTGACGCAGCCGCACACCATCGCAAGTGACGGCGTGGTTTACCTTGTGGATGATACAGAGAATAACCGCGTTCAGGTCTTTGAAAAGGTGGATTCCAAATTCATCAACACCCAGACCATCTATAACATCGGAAACCGTCCTCATTACACAATTTATGACAAAGCAACCGATACCTTCTACGTATGGAGTTCAACAACAGGGGAAATGTATCTCTTTAGGCATACAGCGGATTCAAGTCTTATGTACCTTACTGAGGTGCGCAAAATAGATGCTCTAAACGGAATTTATGTCCGTTCTTTTTCTATCATAGATGGTGATATTTACTTCGTTTCCAGCGTATCAGAGGCTGGAACTCCAGGAAGAATCTATCAGTGCGACCTAAATAGCTTTGAGATAAAAAAAGAAATCCCTGTACCTGACACTTTAGCTGGAATGGTGCAGATTACAAGGATTCAGAACTATTATTATATAACCACCTCCACAGATCTATCAGGAGATCAGAACCACGCAACTATTGTCCGTACCCCTTCCCTTTCTGAACTGTCAAAAGGGAACTACGAGGACATTTATGCACAGTATTTTATAGGTGGCGGCACTCCTTACTACATTTCAGAAGTAGATGGAACCTACTTCCTAACTGAGCACCGCTTAAAGGATCACTCCATATGGCGCTTCAAAGTAGAGAAAAACAAGATCACCGATGTAACAGCGCTGTACTAAATTAAAATGGCAGGCACTCATATCTACCGGCAGGCCTTCTTCATAGCGTTCACATCCTCGTCTGTTATGGAAGCAGAACTATACCTTGCTTTTTCATAAAGCTGCCAGGCAGTAAAATCCTTTTCTTTCTGCCACACCGCAGAATCATCGTCATTCTTCCAGGTGGCAGAGGCATCATCGTTCTTCCAGGCAACATGCTCAAGTTCTGATGGCGTCATGGCCCGAGATATCTCATGGTATCCAGGGCCTTTTTTAATGTACTTTTGGAACAATAAGAGCACTCGTCCCTTGGGTGACAGGCGCTTTTTAAGGCCAAAGAAATCCCTTGCCTTTTTCTCAGAAGAAAGCGTGCTTTCTCTTTTCACAAATGGATTCAAATACTCTACCTCATCACGGGAAAGGCGCTTTTTTAATCCGCTTTCTGTTCTGTTAAAAAAACTGTAGAAGGACTTAAGAAGCTTAATAAGAAGGTAAACTATGAAAATCATCACCAGTGCGGCAACTATCCAGTACAGCACCTGCCAGATCGTATGCCAGATTGAATTATCTTCGTACTGCTGCGGCAAAAGCATCCCGGAAGAAGGCTCTACCTTCTCCTTTTCTGTCACCATATACTCCGCTTCTTCCTCAAAATGGATAAAAGAAAAGATGAATCTAAGGACCGCCAGCAAAACCGTCTTAAGGGCTCCCAGAATCTCCTTGCCATAGTCAAAAAGCGTGGAAAGGAGCATGCAGATAAAGGCTGCAAGGACCGAAAATCCCAGCATCTGACCATTGATCTTTCTGATGCTTTCATAGGGCACATAGTCCCTGTCCTTGAAGGGAAAAAGGCTTCCTGCCAGGTTTCTTGCGTTATAGTAAAGGATACACAAAATCCCCCAAATCATCTCAGAAACAAGAACAAGTAGTTCCCCGCCTTGCACCTTTGCCATTTTTGTAAAAAGAAAAAGAAGGATAAAAAACGCTCCCTCAGCAATCTCCGGATTGTAGCGCATCTTACCGTCAAGCCTTGTGCGGATTGCAAGAACTGTTATCACCAGCATAAAAATAGTCGTCACAAACAGGTTAAGACTAAGGACTGGTACCCCTGCGAAATAGTCATAGGAAAAGCTTTTTTCTATAAATCCCATCAAAAAAAGGCTAAAAGCTGCCCCAAAAACATGAGCAAACAAAAAGGCCAGCAAATTTGTGACTGCATCCTGGATAAATTCTGAAAGAAACACAAACAAAACTATAGATAGATTTCCTGCAAAAAGAAATGTCCTGTCTATGGTTGGAATCCCCATGAGAAGCACATTTAAAGAAACATAGGCCATCAATATATTATTAAGTATTCTGACTGTTTCTATCCTTTTATTCATAACCCTCGCATCTATACTCTCTTTGGCGTTGCCGCCCTGTTATTAGTATTACACAACACTCACTCATGCATGAATGGTTCAAATCTAACTCCCATAGCCTTTGGAGGTGTCTGATCCATACTCTTAGTCAGCGGGCAAAGCCAGGTAAGCTCTCCCTTTTGACGGACTATTCTTTCTGCTCCACTTGTGACTCCGTCTCGCCTACTGGTGGAGATAAGTACATAGGTGAGATTCTCGCCATGACCGCTATCAAGATCATCTTCTATAAGAGTTTCAATATCAGCCATATCACCCTTGGTGACATCAATCCTGGAAAGAGCTCTGGCAAGGTTTCTTAGGTGTTCATTACTTGCGCCGGATTCAAGCTTTATAACCTGCCTTGTCTCCTTATCCCTTCCATTTGTCAAAAGGGATACGCTTGTTTTATCCTCCACAAATCTTTTGGCCAGAGTAAATGCAAGCCTTATGGAGTCTTCAATAAGCTCCGTTTCATATAGAATTCCCGGTTCCTCCACATTTAAAAGGATCATAACCTCAGGACCTGCGGTAAAATCGTGAAGATTAACCTTTAACTCTCCGGTTCTTGCACTGGCCTTCCAGTTGATAGAGGACATCTGATCTGTAGGCGCGTAGTCCCTTATGCCTCTAAAGGTAAAATTATCCTCGTAAAGGAGCTTTTTTGACAGCACTTCACCCATTAACTGGCGGTAGGGAATCTCTATTATTTCATACGGAAGCTCTCTCGGATACACATACAGGCTAGTCTGCTGAGTCCTGCTGTCATAGTGTATGTCTGAACTAAAAAGATCTGTCGCCACAAGGGAAGTTTCCAAAATACTGTAAAAGCCTCTTTTGGCGCAGTCTATGGTCAACTTTCTCTTTATCCTCTCGAAAAAGCGCAGACTAAAAACATCTATGACATTGACCCTGTCTGTCACAGAGGCATTGGACGTATCAATAAAATCCAGTCCCACATCTGTCTGAAAATTCACCTGTAAAAGATGAAGGGGAATGAAATTGCTGTTGGTTATTACTTCCGACAGGGTAACCTCTTCTCCCTCAGTTACCTCTTCCCCGTCAAAAGAAAGCTCCACAGACAGTCCCCTGTTCCAGTATCTGCTAAATATCTTTTTTTCCAAAAGAAATAAGAGAAATAAAATTATTGGTATCAAAAAGATTGGCATAACCATGCTCCTTATACTGTTGGTACAGGCACAGTCTCAAGAATTCCTTCTATCACTGCCTTGGCATCCTTCCTGCTGCCGTAGCCGCCGCTAAGGATGAGTCTGTGGGCAAGAACGGGAACGCAAAGTCTCTTGATGTCCTCAGGAATCACATAGGTTCTTTCCTCTGCATAGGCCAAAGTCTTGGCACAGTACAAAAGCGCAAGGCTCCCTCTTGGGCTTACACCAGAAGCTACACCCTGAACGCTTCTTGTAGCCATAATAATATCTGAAATATAAAAAAGAATGTCCTCGTGAACCTCCACTTTCATGGCTTCTTTTCTCATATCCGCAAGCTCTCTCAAAGTCACCACCGGTGTAAGAGCACTTATTTTCTCCGTTCTGTCACCGCTCTGAAATCTCTTTAGAATTTCAAGCTCCTGAGCCCTGTCAGGGAAGCCCATAGACAGCTTCATAATAAATCTGTCAAGCTGAGCCTCAGGAAGTGGAAATGTTCCACTTGTCTCTATCGGATTCTGGGTCGCTATAACAAAAAAGGTATCATCCAGCTTTCTTGTAACACCGTCGACAGTAACCTGCCTTTCCTCCATACACTCAAGAAGTCCCGCCTGAGTTCTTGGAGTTGCCCTGTTTATCTCATCCGCAAGAAGGATGTTACAAAAAACAGGTCCCTCGTTAAAAACAAACTCTCCCTTTGCCGCCTGATATACATTAAGTCCTGTGATATCCGAAGGTAAAAGATCTGGTGTAAACTGGATTCTGTTGTAGCTTCCATCTATAGTTCTTGAAAGTGCCTTGGCCAGCATGGTCTTGCCAGTTCCCGGAACATCCTCCAATAAAACATGTCCACCTGCAATCATGGCCACAACAGTCATAAGAACTGTCTCATCCTTACCCACTATCACCTTGGATATGCTATCTCTTATTTCCTTAATCTTCCCCATACACTACCTCATTTTTATAGTAATTTTCTGTCTGAAACTTTTCTTTCGTATCCAAAATTCTGCGCTGCTGCGCATTCTCAACTAATTGTATCACTTCCGGTATCGTTACATAAATCAAAAATTTATACTTTCTTTATTTCGTTTTTATATGTACAATAGGTAGTGAGGGGTATCAACATGAGATTATTTTCAAACGCTAAGACGTTACTTGAGTTACTAAAAGACTATCATTCAATGGATAGGGATGAGAAAAGAGACTTCTACCAGTCAAAATGCGAATACTACCAGAACTACGTAGGAATCAGTCTTTTTGCTGCTGTATTTTTTTCTATAGCCTTTATCTATTCGGATTATCTTATAAACGGTAGCTTTATTCCTACCTTGATTCCAAGGCTGTCTGTGCTGATAGCGTTGGCTATTTTTGGCATAATAAGACACTTTTCCCAAAACCGCGGTGTTACTGTTCTTACTGATTTCTTTTTAGCCCACGCCATAGCCATTGCAGCGCTTTGGTCAAACTACCACATTGAAGACAAAATCAATTCAAGCCAGGGACTTCTTATCATGAATCTGGTATTTCTGGCTGTAGGCTTTGTCGGAATCCCCGGCGAGGTTCTTGCCAGCTCCATTATTTTCACATTGGAAATTCTCATATCTCATTATTTCATCTCCTTCGAAAACCTAAGTATTATCATGGCTATGCAGATTCCTTGCGTAATCGTTGTTTACATCTCTCATGGAATCCTGACGCTTTTTTACCTGGATCACTACCGCATCCGTCAAAAGCTTGAGCTTGCCATGGTTACAGACCCTCTCACCCAGGTTTATAACAGACACCTTTTGGAAAAGATCGTTACGCAGAACGCGCTTAAAGACGTAGCTGGCCCGGTTGCCATTGCCATGCTTGACATCGATTACTTCAAACAGGTAAATGATGTTCATGGTCATTACACCGGCGACCTGACTCTCCTATACATGGGTCAGAAGCTTGCTAAAGGCACCCACGATAATGACTACGTAATCCGCTACGGCGGTGAAGAATTCATTATCATCCTAAAGAACTGTGACGTCAACAACGCCTGTGCCCGCATGGAGCAGTTCAGGCGAGACATTGAAACCGCCACTGACACTCCTGTTCCATTTACCATTTCCGTTGGCGTATCCCGCTACACCGGAGACTTTGCAAAGTCCATACAAAACGTTGACAACGCATTGTATAAGGCCAAGAACACAGGCAGAAATAAGGTAGTGGTTGTTTAAAACTCATACGCACGAGCAGATAATTATCATAACGAAAAAGAGCACAATTCCTTTCTGCTTTGGGGCAACATGTCTGAGGCGCATAGCGCCGAGTTTTGCCCCGAAGAAAGGAATTATGCTCTTTTGAGTTTTTGATAATTACTGCGAGGAGTAGTGAGCAGATTTATTATCTTGCCTTGGCCGGACCGCCGCCCGCAGCCACTCTCTGTTTACTCTTCGGAAGTGTCGCCCACTGGCTTGCCGCCTGTTGCGAGCCACTTGAGGTATGCATTGATGAATGGATCAAGGTCTCCGTCGAGAACGCCGTCAGCGTTGGAAGCCTTGAAGCCTGTACGTGTGTCATTAACCATGGTGTATGGCTGAAGAACGTAGGAACGAATCTGGCTGCCCCATGCGTTGTCCTTTACTTCGCCACGGATGCCATCAAGCTTGGCCTGCTGCTCTTCCTGCTTCATAATGAAAAGCTTAGCCTTGAGCATCTGCATAGCCTTGTCCTTGTTCTGGAACTGTGAACGCTCATTCTGACAGGCTACTACA
>JAEEGL016982010.1_pt1 | contig 15170 bp, 13 predicted proteins | sample 9134231 | NCBI WGS metagenome assembly JAEEGL01 (sample SAMN16246548, study PRJNA631951) | gut metagenome | biome: gut microbiome; feature: rumen; material: fiber-attached | host: Bos | place: Iran: Karaj | collected 2018-10 | reverse complement strand
TTTCGCGCTCTCAACGCCCCCCGTACCCGACACCAACGCGATCAGGCTGGAGACGGCCTCCGTCGTCTCCTTCGCCAATGCGCCCCTGACATCCTCCTTGAGTTCGGCGAGCGCCATCGCCGCGTCATTCGCGCCGTCGGCCATGAGCGAGAGCGCCTTCTCGTCGTTGCCGCTTTCCAGTTCGAACGTCATGCGATAGACATCGACGAGCGACCTCGATCCGGCGTTCGAGACAAACGCCCGCCTCACTTTCTCATTTTTCCCGGAAGCGGTGTAGGACTCCCACACCCACTTCGCGATTTCGGGCGTGTCGCCCTCGACGCCGAGATCCTTCAGCTCGTAGGCGAGATCGGCCCGCGTCAGTGGTGCGTCCCCGGGTTTCATGCCCTCGGCAATCGCCAGGATCTTCTTCTGCACTTTGTCTTTGGTCATAAGTTGCTCCTCGTTCATAGTGTAAAACTGAAAACCTTTGCTTTAGCCCCGTCCTAATAGGTGGTCAATGCCCAGTCCCAGTAGAATCAGACCTATAAATGCCAACATGGCAAGCAAAATGGATTTTATTTCGCTTGCGCGCGCCGATGGTCCATTCTCCCTTGGCGTTGAAACTTCTGCAGTGGCCATGGTGGATTCATCTTCAACGTTGACGCGGGCCGTCTCAGATTGTGGAACAGCTGTGTCGCTCTTAGGAGGTGTTTCAATGCGGGGCGTGGAGAATTCCTCGCGGAGGTTCTCATCGCTGATGGGCGAGGCTGTCGTTTTTTCCTCGTTTTCCGCAAGTCCCGGCTCGTCCGTTGACGTTCTTTTCGACTCAACAACTCTGGTGCCACATTCGGGGCAGAACTTCATGGCCAACTCTAGTTTCACGCCACACGATGAGCATTTCCGTGCAAGCGCGGCACCGCATTCGGGACAGAACTTTGCTGTCGACGAAACTGGATGCTGACAACAGGGGCAGACAGTCCCAGTAATGCGAGGCGTCTCAATTGCAGACCTTCGTTCGTCCATCGGTTCCGGTTTTTGCCCTGCCTGTTCCAAGACGGGCTTTGCATAGAAGTGTATCGAAAAGGAACATGACAATGTCTTTGCGACGAAAGTGCAAAGATCACGAAATGGGAAGGGTTCAAAGCATTTGCTTAGCGGAATGTGAATCGCGTATGCGTCGAGGTTGCAATACCATGTCCCAATCATCGTGTCGAAGGTGATGTCCTCGGGCTTGCCTACCGACAGTCTGCCACGGTAGTTTTCAAAAATGACCTCCCTTAATCTTTCGACATTGAGGACGCTGCGACCTATGGGGGCATCGAATATTACAAAAAAAGCCTTTGGATCCAGTGTTTTGAAAAGGCGAACGGCTTTAGGATGTCCTTCTTTTGCCGCTCGTAGTTGCCAGCGGAAACGCTCGGCCGCGGAATCTTCTATTGCGTGCGCATAAAAGCGCTGGGATTCGGAATCCGAGCAATCCTCCCCTTTTTTTACAGCCTCATCGCCTTCCTGTTCGCAAAGACAGGCCAGATCCCACATGGCATCGACATCGCCAAGTTCTGCGGCTTCTTCCAGCTTTTCCCTCTTCGCATTTCTTTGCTCGATTTCCAATGATTCACAATGATTTTCGTAGTCATCGTGTATTTCCAGCGCCAAACCAGCCACATTGGCGATTGTGTTGAACAAGCCCATGGTACTGCCTCCATCTTCACGGCAGCTTTTCCCACGCGACCCAGCGAGGGCAGGATGACGAATAGGGCTTGGAGGCCTTGATCGACATGCAATCGCCTTTGGCGTCGCACTCGACCTTGAAAGGCTTCTTGTTCCAGAACTGGATATTACGTTCGCCCTGCCACCAGCGGCAGGTTGCGCACTTCTTGTCCGTCAGGTTCACTTTCTGCATCGTCTTTTCTCCATGCATGATTCCCGTCCAATGGGTTGAGACCACGGTGGGATGGGACACCGCAGCCTTTTGGCTAAGTCGGGGATCCCCGCGCCACCCGGCGCTATGGATTCCCATACTTCTTATTCCCGCTTTCCCGCCGGAATCTTACGGCATTTTGGAGAAAAGAGGGAAAAATCGCCCCTTCCTAATTCATTTCCTTGCGTACGGCTACATTTCCAACGACGGATAGACGGCCAAATCATTTGATTTTCGGCAGATTTGGCTGCGGATAAAATTATTGCCAAATCGTGCGACGCGGTAGCCGTAAGAAATCCCCCGCCCGACGGGAAATGATTCTGGAAAGCAAGCCGAGGCGCGTCGTCTCCAGGTTCGTGTCAGCGAAAAAACGCAACACACATGGAGCCAAATCGGGTACAATTATTGTCGTGGTTGGGCTTCGTCTCGGCCGCGATGACAATTGAATCTGTGTTCGACGAACATTTTTCCCGCAGGAAACAGCCAAAACTTCGCAGGAGAAAGAATGTTGGTCTAAGCGCCCCGATTGGCGTGTCTTCGGCTTGCTTTCTTCTTTAGTCGCTTGGCTGTGCCTCTGCGGGGAGCAGTTGAAGGCACACCTTTTGTATCGCCGCAAACAACACGGCGGGACAACCAAGGAAAATGCTGCAAATAGTCATCTTAATGAATAAGAAGTGCGCAACCTGCCAATGGCGGCAGGGCGAGTGCGAATTCTGATTTTTGGTATAATTTTCAATACTGGAGAGATGATGGCTGGATACTAAACGATGGCTGTTGATGAAAAACTTGTTCAGAAACGCTTCCTTCGCCATGCGATAATGGGTTTTATCCGTTCGCAACATTTGAACACGCGATGGTGCAGTTCTGCGGTCAACAAGAAGCGTTCCAATCTTTTTAACGGTGCGTTGCTTGCGATTCTCGACGGTGATTTCAAGGCGGCAAGAGAGTTGCAACGCAAATTGTATCGGGTTTCCTTCTATTGGCCGACGCTCATTCATCGCTTCGCCTGGTTGTCCTATGTTGAAGCCGACTTTTTCTGTTCACTCCTCGGCAGGGAAATGCCAAAACCGGATGATCGCGACTGGCCATTTACATATTTTATGATGAAACAGAAAGGTTGCAAATACAGGCGTTTCAAGAAATCCGTGACCGAGCGACTGCCAAAAAGCCGCATTCTTGCAAAGCCGTATGCAGACTTTGAGACTTTCCGTGCCGCAGAAGAGAAATACGCCCATTTGCCGGTAAAGAACTGCGTCGTTTGCGCGACGATGAGCGCTGGGAAGTCCACCTTCGTGAATGCCTTGCTCGGCATGGATGTCCTACCCGCACGACATGCCGCAACGACTGCGAAGGTGACGAGCGTTTATGACAAGGATGGAGCGGATGGGCTGATTGGCTTTGCGCAGGACGCCCCCGGCGGGTTTACGGATTTGTGCGGACAGGTTGATGTCGGCGTTCTTGACGGATGGAATGGAGACAAGGACATTTCGCGCATCTTTCTACAGGGCGACCTTGACGGCATTGGCAACAAAGGATTCAAGGTCGTGGTGCATGACACGCCAGGCACAAACAACAGCGGAGACCGCAAGCATAGTGAAACCACAGAGAAGTTTCTGCGTGAAGTCTGCCCAGATGTCGTCATCTACGTGGCGAATGCGGAACAGCTTTGCACGACGGACGAGGGTGAACTTCTCAAAGAACTTTTTGACAATGTCGTGCGTCCACATAAAACGCCAGTTATCTTCGCATTGAACAAGGCTGACAGCATTGATCCGGAGATGGAGAGCCTTGAAGGCTTGCTGAAGCGATACAAGGCTTACCTGAAAGGCGTGGGATTTGTCAGTCCGACGATATGCCCTGTTTCGTCTAAAGCCGCACGACTTTTCAAAATGGCGCTCAATGGAAGAGCCAACCAATTTACCGAAAGAGAACGAAAAGAATTCAGAGGCATCGTATGTGAGTTCACAGACTTACTGTCTTTTGATAACGAATCAGCGACGCGTACCACTTATGGGACGGTCGAGTCATTTTCAATTGGCGATTTGCAGTACAAGGCATCACTCCTCAGAACTGCATTGAAGCGTACTGGTATTCAGAAGATTGAAGTGATGCTAGAATCACTTTTGTCCTCTAACCGAACAGGAGAAACGGAATGAAGAAGATTGAATTGACCTACAACCCCTTCACGCATGAACGGACATTCCTTGTGGACGGGAAGCCAGACTCGCTTCCCAACTGCTGGGGCGATGATGACCGCAAGGAACTCTCCGAATGGTGTGGTAGATTCTTTGAAGCGCTGGAGAGCAAGTATAACACGGAAATGGAAGTGTCCTTCAAGGGCATACTGCGAGATTGGGAGAGCCTTGCGGATTCAAAGGAGAAGTATCACCACGACAATCCATCCGACAGAATCACTTTGAAAGACAGCGGGTGTGTGAACACAACGGCAAAACTTGATGAATTGAGCAAGCTATTTGAGAAGATGCAGTCTGAGTCGCCGTTCCCCGAGCTGAATACGCCAGAACAGAGGGAGTCGTTTGAAAAGGCGTTGTCTAACGAATTCGAAATTGCCGTTGTCGCCACCATGTCGAGCGGTAAATCCACCCTTATCAACGCAATGCTGGGATGCAGACTTCTGCCCGCGCGAAACGAAGCTACGACAGCAGCGATTGCGAGGATTCACGACATAGACGGAATGGAAGGCTTCAAGGGCAAGAGCTATGATGCCAAAGGAAATGAACTTGCCTCGTGCGACCAGTTGACGCTAGAAAGCATGGAAAGGCTCAACGGCGACCCAAAGACTTCGGTGATTGAAATAGACGGCGATATTGTCGGAGTTGAATCCAAGGACATCAAACTTGTGTTGACCGACACCCCAGGACCGAATAACAGCCAAACGGACGAACACAAGGAACGGACGTATAAGCTTTTAGATGCTGATTACAAACCTATGCTTCTGTACGTGCTGGACAGCACAAATTTGGGGGCGACTGATGACGAGAAGCTTCTGAAAGATGTGGCGAAAGCAATGAGTTCGGGAGGACGGCAATCACAAGAGCGCTTTCTCTTCGTGCTGAACAAGGCAGATCAATTTGACCCGGAAGATGGAGAATGTGCCCAGAAAAAGAAAGATGATGCTATACAGTATCTCTCACAATTTGGCATAAAGGACGCCCGAGTGTTCCCGACAGCAGCAAAAATGGCGAACATTGTCCGCCGACATTTAAGCAATCAGACGCTGACAAAACACGAGAAAGTTATTGATTTGCCACAATGCCAACTTTATATTGAAGATGACTCGATGCATTTTTCCGACTTGTCTCTGCCGTTGCTATCCCCTGTCGCAAGGAAAAAACTTGGTGCTATGCTTGACGATGCAAAGAGTTCAAATGACGAATATCGTCAGACCCTGATATACACGGGTGTCCCCGCTATCGAACTTGCCATAACCGAGTATCTTGAAAAGTACGCACTCCCGGCGAAGATTGCAAAAGGAGTGAAATCATTCAACATCAAACTGGAAAAACTTGGTGTTGAGGCGCAGGCAACCAAAGAACTCGAAGGGAATCAGGAAAAGGTTGAAGAACTTAAGTCGAATTTGGCAAAAATTGAATCCGAACTCCAAAAAGGAAAGATGTCTAAAGAAGTAAAAGCTAAGATTGATGCAATTACCGTTCAAGGCAGTATCATAACGATGATTGAACGCTTTCGCTGTCAATTGATGTCTGAAATTATGCCTAAATTGCAAACTATGCAAGATGCAAGTTTGTCTCTGGAAAAGGCAATGGCCTATCAGGAGGAACTCCAACAAATCCTGTCAGACAAAGTGCCAAAATTCCGCCTCAACATACAAAAGGCCGTCGGAAAAGTCTTTGCCGCACAAGTGCAAGAATCCATCGACATCTATCGAGAGTATTTGCAAAAGCTTTTTGGTGCGTTGCCGTACAGTCCTCCCCCTGCAGCAATCCTTGGCAATCTTGCTGACATTTCAGTTGAGGATACACTTGATGGCTATACGCGCAAAAAGAAGGTGAAAATCGGAAGCCACAAGGAGAAAAGCGGGAAAGGAAGGGCCACAGGCGAAAAAATAGGTGAAGTTATAGGCGTTGGCTTGGCGACCTTACCAGTTGTCGGTTGGTTTTTCAAACCGATTGTCGTAGAGGCTTCCACTGCGGTTGGGGGAGCCATAGGCCACGCATTGGACAGGAAAATAGACGTTGACGATTATGAGATGCAAGAACGTGTCAACTTTTCAAAATGGGTAGAAAAGGAGTTTATGCCGGCAATTGAGCGGTTCTCACAACGAACGCAAGATGCTGCGCTTGCTTGGGTGCATAAAGAGGAGATAAATTTCAAGGAACACTTCAAGTCAAAACTTGACGAGATGGACACCTTAGTCAAACAGAAGATAGCGGAAAAGAAAAAGGCTATCGCAGACAAAGCATCGCTTGAAAAAACGATAGCCGAGAACAAGCGACGACTGGCCTGGCTTGAGGATTTCACGGCAGATCTCAACAAGGTTTTGGTGGTATGAGGAGAATGCCGCAATGAGTGTAAGTGAAAAGCTGAAGTCTGCCGTCAAGACAAAAGTCGGTGCAGTCGTTGGAGGCGAAGCCGGAGCGGCGGCTGGCGTCATGCTTGGCAAAAGGAAGCAATAAAGCGGAAAGCCCACAAGGGGGGCGAACAGATGGCGACAGAAAAGGAAACTCTTGCTGCGACACGCGATGCTGAAGAACTGGCGCTTGCGGTAGGTCGAGCGGATGCGCTTTTGGGAAGGACTTACCTTTCCGTTCTTGACAACGCTGAGGTGGCGGATTCGCCCTATAAACTTCTGACAAACCACGAGGCCTATGTAAGTGAACTGAACGAACATGTGCGTCTTTACAAGATCACGCAACTCGTTCTAGACACGAGCGAGAACATGCGCGACAAGCTGGCCACCGTCTTTCAGGCCGTCCATGCGGTCGGCGCGTCATTCCTCATGCTTGTCAGGGGCAATAAAGAAAGCGTGTCGATACACGTCGGGGTGCGGTTTGTCGGCGATTTAAATGGGCTTGACGATGCGCAGGAGGTGTTGCATTCATGCCTTGAAGCCAACTTCCCCGGCGTGGTATCCAAGAAGGCCGACGAGAAATCGCTAGGTGAACTTGTCCGCGAGACTTTTGGTTGCAAACCGCGAGTCGCCTCCGTCACCGACATTCCGGGCTTGCGTTTCGAGGACGAGACGAAGGAACGCCAGTTTATGCAGGGGATTGAAAAACTGATTGACGCAATGCGCGGGAAGGTGTATTCCTTTCTCGTCATCGCCGATCCTGTCTCGTCCGGTGACCTTGCTACGAGCCGAAGGGCGTTGGAAAACCTCTATTCGAATCTTGTTCCCTTTGGCGAGTCACAGTTCACGGTAGGCGCAAGTGAGACAGATAGCATAAGTCAGTCAATCTCAAAGGGAGTCACAGAATCTGTCAACAGAAGTGTCACAGAAAGTGCGCAACATACAGTCAGCAAATCATTCACCACGTCAGAGACTTCATCAAAAACCACACAATGTGGCGTGAGCGTAATTGTAGCAAATGCTAGCCTGAGTGCAACTTCAGGTCGATCCAGATCTGATACTTCAGGGACGGCAGATAGTTCTGGTATCGCGTTACAACTTGGGGCAGGGGTTTCCTCGGCATTGACAACTGGGGAGCAGAAAGCTCGGCAGGAAAGCACCAGCACCAGTCTGCAAATCAAGTTTGAGAACCACACAGTAAAGCAATTGCTTAACCGCATAGACAAAACGCTGAAGCGCTACGACGAATGCGGCGATCTTGGAATGTGGAATTGCGCGGCATACTTCATGTCGGATATACCCTCTGTAGCGCGGATGGCGGCAAGCGTGTACCATTCGCTCGTGCGAGGCGAGGATTCGTCTTTGGAGAGCGGCGGCGTGACGGTGTGGGACAAGGAAAAGTCGGCGCGACTCCTGTCACACCTAAAATTCATGACACATCCGAGGGTGATGGTGGATGGTCTCGCAATGACACCTGGCACTCTGGTCAGCAGCTCGGAGCTGGCCATTGGCGCAGGGCTTCCAAATCGCTCAGTGCCTGGCGTCCCCGTGCTGGAATGTGCTGAATTTGGGCGCACAGTGTCATCCTATTGCGACGCAGAAGAATCGCGAACCCTCGAATTGGGCAAGATTTTCAACATGCACCGGGAGGAGGCCTTGCCTGCCAACCTCGCCGTGGAAAGTCTCGCGTCCCATGTTTTCGTGACTGGGTCAACGGGGTGCGGCAAGTCAAACACCGTGTATGTCATGCTGGACAAGCTGCTCCGCAACGGCGTGAAATTCCTTGTTGTCGAGCCGGCGAAGGGAGAATACCGCCAAGTGTTCGGCGGCAAATCGTCTGTGTCCGTTTACGGGACGAATCCGTCCATTACTCCGCTGCTCCGCATCAATCCATTTAGCTTCCCGCATGGTTATGACGACCCGTCCAAGAACATCCACATCCTTGAGCATCTTGATCGCCTGGTCGAGATATTCAACGTGTGCTGGCCGATGTACGCGGCCATGCCGGCGGTTCTGAAGGAAGCCATAGAGAAGTCTTATGAGGACTGCGGCTGGAACTTGACCGAATCGTCAAACCAATATGAGGATAACGGGTGGAAAAACCTTTATCCGACATTTGCGGATGTAACGCGCAACATAAGAAGGATAATCGACTCGTCCGAATACGATGCGGAAAACAAGGGGGCCTACAAGGGTAGTCTGATCACCCGGCTTAAGTCCCTGACGAACGGCATCAACGGTCTTGTCTTCACGACCGACGAGATTTCCGCTCCAGATCTATTTGACGAGAATGTCATCGTCGATTTGAGCCGTGTGGGATCAGTCGAGACCAAGGCGCTCATCATGGGGTTGCTTGTGCTGAAATTGCAGGAGCATCGCATGACAAAGGGTGACATGAATGCGAAACTCCGTCATGTGACCGTGCTGGAGGAGGCGCACAACCTTCTTAAACGGACGAGTACGGAACAGTCTCAGGATTCCGGCAATCTTCTCGGTAAGTCGGTCGAGATGTTGGCGAACTCGATTGCGGAAATGCGCACGTACGGCGAGGGTTTCGTCATCGCCGATCAGGCGCCCGGACTGCTGGACATGGCGGCAATCCGCAACACGAACACGAAGATTGTCATGCGCCTGCCAGACCGGGGGGACAGGGAGCTCGTCGGGAAGGCCATGCACCTCAACGACGACCAGATTGCCGAACTTGCCAAGTTGCCGCGAGGCGTTGCGGCGGTTTACCAGAACGAGTGGGTCGAAAGTGTGCTGTGCAAGGTCGAACACTATGTCGTTAAGGATGGAATGCTACGCATGAAAGCCCCGCAGCGCGGGGGCGGGCAAAGGTCGTTGTCAGCTGGCGAACGGCTGGAGATAGCCAGTTTGATGTTCTGCGGAGAAAAGCCGTCGGAGGTGCTTTTGCGTGATTTGAAAGACGACAAGGTCAAATTGTCGGCCCGTTCCCGCATTCTCGTTGTAGGGCGGTTGAACGCCGGACAGAAAGCCCCGCAGTTCACCAAGGCCGGTGCCGTGGTGGCGGAAGTCTTCCCAGAATCGGCTTCCGCATTGCGCAAGGCAATAGATTCAACTTCGAACAAAGCCAGATGGACAGCCGAACTGAACGCCGCCGTGACTGGAATCGAAGGGCTGGCTGGGGAACAGTTGCGCAAAGACATCAATCAGGCTATAATAACGGAAGTGCTGCTTAACGAGTTAGGCCGGAAGGACGATTTCAATGTCTGGTACAAGGGAGGTTTTCTGAAATGATTGAAGCATTGTCAAAAGTTGCCGAAGTGGCCACTGAGGTTGCGAAGTCAACTCCAGAGGTGGAGATAGACCCCGATGCCCGCATAGAAGCGGCGGATGTCGGGGGCGAGACTAACGGTAGTCCCAACGTCGATCCCGATGCCCGCATCCCCAGCAGCGAAAGCACGGACATCATGGAGAAGGGGGAGGAAAGTCAGGAAGACATTCGGGGATATGTTGATACTCGGCAGAACATGATCAACGACCTTAACAACATGACCGATAGGATTACTCAATTCCTCGATGGAGATGGGGAGTATATTAGTGATTCTGAAAGGGAGTCCATTGTCAAGTTATTGCATGACGCTCGGCAAGAACTAGAATATCCCGACAATCTTGACCATGACCCGAATCCCGAATTGACAAGTTCCTATAACCGCGCAATGGCTGCCTACGAAAGATTGCGTCGGGAAGAGGGCAGCGATTATGCAGTCAATGATGGTGGGTATAGCGAATATGACGGCGAGTATTACAATTGACGGAATCGACGCTTTGCTTACTGGTGGTCTACTGAAATGATGGAAGCATTTGCAAAGGCTGCCGAAGATGCTACGGAGGTTGCGAAGTCAGCCCACGAGGTGGAGATAGACCCCGATGCTCGCGTCGACGCAAAGGTCGTTGTCCGCGAAACTGATGTTAAGGCGGAAGTTGATTTCGATGCGAGGATTGAGGACCGCAATTCAGAAGTTGATGCTTCACGGATAGATGACAATGGAAATGTTTATAAAGATGCGAATGGGGAACTCTTGCCCAATACCGAGTATGTAGTTAATGGGACCAAATACGCTACAAATGAGCTGGGTGGTAAGATAAGGGCCGAGGGGTATCTTCAAGACACATCTGACATCAAGAGGGATCGTGGTGCACAGTATGAAGCTGGTGGTGATGACGCAAAACCGGGGGATGACGGCGGGCACCTGAAGGCGCGAATGAATGGTGGTTCATCTGGGAATGAGAATCTTGTGCCGATGCGCGATACCATTAATCGCGGAGACTATAAGATGTCCGAGAATGAAGAGAATCGGATGCTTAAAGAAGGTAAGCAAGTTTACGAAAAGATTGAAGTTTCCTATGATGGCGCTTCCACGCGGCCATCAAAGATAGAGAAAACATATACAGGTGGAGATAATAAGGTCAAATGGATTTTTGACAATGTTAAAGGTTCGACCGACTTGATCAAAGGGCTTAAAGGCGATATTGCGGATCAAGATTTTTCCACCCTGAAAGTCAAGATCGCAGATATGAGGACCGATGGTAGTGAGGTTAGCGTAACATCAGTTCGTCGGGAGTATAGTAGTAACGGGGATCTCAAGTCGGTAATGGTTGGCATTACAAACGAAACACCTCGCTACAAGGTATACACCGTTTACGCGCCGAAGGCGTGAAAGGACGTAACGAATGAACAATGATCTTGTCTCTGAAATTGCCGAGCTAGGCCTTAATGAGGTCGATCTTCTGGCAGTGGTCACGGACACATCATATGAAGTTGAGTTCTACGCAAGTGTCGACGGCAAGCGGATGCAGTCCAATGCAATGGCAGAAGAAGGACTGGTTGATTCCAATAAACTTTTTGCTTTTTACGAGAAAGTCGCGACCGTCATTCGAGCAGAGGCCAGCTTCGATTCAGGTGCTTTGAATGTCGTCAAGGTTAGTCGTAATGGCGAAGTCTCCATGACCAAGACGGCGCGAAACGCCCATATTTACGCAATTCAGAAGGAATGGCGAAATCAGGTCTTGAATCATTGAGATTGCCCATCGTGGTACTCGCGACTTGATTCCTGCAAGCGCTATCCGTTTGATGGCCGGTCCTTCCTCCTCGTCGGCCTCCACCATCCTTCAATCGGCTATCCCAGCGACGCCTCCCACCAACTCCTCGCCCACGCCGGTGCGGCAGTAGAATAGGTGGTTTCTCGCGGACAAGTCTGCCTAGATGAAACACGCACTTTAATGTGTTTCAGACAGGATTCACAGGATTTACACGATTGCAAATTACGCGGGTGCGCGTGTCGCATTGTGCGTAATTTGTGGTAGATTTTCTAATGGATCACCGTCCGGTCACCTCAGCGCGACCATGATTGCGCCGGCGATGGCGCCGAGGATGTAGCCAAGCACCTGGATGGCGCCGAGGTGGCGCGCGGCGACCTCGTTGACGACCTGGTGGAACTCCTCCACGTCCATTTCGTTGATGGCCCCCGAGATGCGTCCGCCGATGTCGAGGCTTCCCGCGATCCGGGGCAGGCACTGCTCGCGGACAAGGTGCGAGAGTCCCGGACGGATGGCGGATAGCGCGCGCGTGGCGTCCGACGACTCGACCAGGGCCGACAGCGTCTGCTTCGTCGTCTCCGGAGTGATGGCGGACGCGACGACGGCGTCGGCCGCCGTTGCCAGCATCGGGCCGAAGGCACCGAGTTCCTTCGAAATCTGCTGAACGACGGCCTGCCGCACGTGGCGGGAGATGGCTTTTGCGATTTCGTCGCTGTGACCGTCGATCTGGTCGCGGGCGGCTTTGCGGAGGGCTTCCTCCACGCCCGGGTCGTCGAGGGCGGAGTCGACGGCGGCGCACACGTCATCGGCCAGTTTGGACGGATCGATGAAGTGTTCCTCGGCCTAGCGGCCGACGACCTCCGCGATTTTCCCCTTGTTGCGCGGGACGAGCCCCTGCTTCCAGTACCCGAACGTCAGCCAGGGCAGCAAATGACGATTCGTCCGGCGGTACGGCTTGAAGAGCATCTCGATGGCAAGACGATTCGTGAGATAGCCGATCGCCCCCGCGACAAGGATGGGCATGGCCGCCTGGTCGATCCAGACCGGCGGCTGGTAGCCGTAGTGGCGGAGGAACGGCTGGCGGAACATCGCGATGACTGTCGCGATGCTGATCGGGAAGAGCACAATCTCCAGAAAGGCGAAGATGCGTTGGTCCAATGGCGTGCCGCGGTCGCGCAACACGCCGGCAAGAGTCTTGAAATCGTCCATGGGGATATTATACCCCAATTTGGCTCAGAAAAGCCGCGCATTCATTGCCAGAGGGTATTCGCTCATTTTTTCGGGGTTTATGATCTGACATTCGCTCATTTTCTCGGGGTTTATGATTAGATATTCGCTCATTTTTTTTGAAAAACGCTTGTATGCTCGTTGAAAATATCGTATTATTATTTCAGTAAGGAGGTGCTTAGTGCGATATTTAAAACGCAAGTTTGATGCTTGGTTGTCGCTCTGGCGGGCGGATTCCAACCGCAAGCCACTTCTTGTCAAAGGGGCGCGGCAAGTCGGAAAAACAGAATCCATTCGGCATTTCGCAAAGGCGAACTACACGAATGTCATTGAAATCAATTTTGTCCTTCAGCCAGAGTTCAGGCAGATTGTATCGGACGGTTACAAGGCGGCGAACGTTATTAGGCGGATGTCGGCACTTGATCCAACGCTACGCTTCATCCCTGGCAAGACGCTCCTTTTCTTCGATGAGATACAGGAGTTCCCTGACATCGCGACTTCATATAAGGATTTCAAGGCAGATGGACGGTACGACGTCATCTCCAGCGGCTCAATGCTGGGCGTCCATTACAAGCAAATCGCCGGTATTCCCGTTGGCTTCAAGACGGACTATGACCTTGCCTCGTTGGATTTCGAGGAGTATCTCTGGGCTTGCGGATATGGTGCGGACTTCGTAGATGACCTATTTGCGCATCTGGCTGAACGGCGTCCGTTTGACGCGATGACCCTTGACTTGATGAACCGCCGCTTTCTGGATTACTGCGCCTTGGGAGGTATGCCGGAAATATTGCGGAACTTTTTTGACAAAGGGACATTTGAGGGGTCATCCGCCCTCCAGCGTGACTTGTTCCACGCCTACCGTGATGACGTACGAAAGTATGCGGACGGCGTTGATCAGACGCGCATCCTGAATGTTCTCGGCCATGTCGCGCAGCAGCTCGCCAAGGAAAACAAGAAGTTTCAGATTTCAAAAGTTGCCAAAGATGCGCGATTCAAAGATTACCGGGGATGCGTTGAATGGCTCAAGGACGCTGGTGTCATAAATCTTTGCCATGCAATGAGTTTTCCAGAGTTGCCAATCGGAGGCAATCAGGATGAAGACAAATTCAAAATCTACATGGCGGATAGTGGACTTCTTCTCGGGCAGCTTGACGACGAGTCACAGCGTGATTTTCGCGCGAACCACAATCTTGGAACCTACAAAGGTGGGCTGTACGAAAACATTGTCGGGGAGGCATTGTCAAAGAGTGGCGCACCGCTTGTCTATTACAAGCGCGAAGACTCTACCCTCGAGATGGACTTCTTTCTACGCGATGCCGACCATCTTGTGCCCGTCGAAGTAAAAGCCGGATCCTCCAAGGCCAAGTCCATCCGCACTTTGATCGATAGTGACCACTATCCAGACATAAAATGGGGTATCAAGCTTGTCAACGGAAATGTCGGCTTCACTAACGGAATCCTGACGCTTCCGCAGTGGACGGCCTTTCTGCTCAAACGTCTTCTCGCCAATGCGGGGGCGGTCATTCTTGCCGCAATCTTCGCCTTTTCAGCAGTTGCGCAAACCGTTGAACCGTTGGACCGTTCGACCGTTGAACCGTCAAACCGTCAAACCGTCAAACCGTCAAACCCCGTCTACAGGCGGGTCATCGAGCGGGTCGCATCGCTCGACCCGGTGGAGGATGCCTCGGTCTACGCCGCTCGTTGCGTTGCTCTCACTTACGAAACACTCCTCGAATACGACTACGAGGCGCGGCCGTACCGCCTGAAGCCGTGCCTGGCGACGGCGATGCCCTCTGTGTCCGAAGATGGCCTAACCTACACTTTCACCATCGACACCAACGCCTGCTTCACGGCCGACGCCTGCTTTGGTGCGGTGCGTACGCGTCCTGTCACGGCGGCCGACTTCGTCTACTCCCTCAAGCGCCTGGCCGACGCCAAGATGCACTCCTCGGGCTACTGGTTGCTGGACGGCCGCGTCGAGGGCATCGGGGATTTCCACGAGGCGTCGCGGTCATCCGGGCCGACCGACTACGACAGGGACGTCCCCGGCCTTCGCGTCCTTTCCGACGCTACGCTTCAGATCCGCCTCTCCGCCCCGAGCCCCGTCTTCCTCTGGATGCTGGCCATGCCCTACACGGCCGCCGTTCCGCGAGAGGCGGTGGACTACTATGGCGACCGTTTCCGCGAACACCCCGTCGGTACAGGTCCCTACGCCCTTGCCGAGTGGCGGCGCAACTACAAGATGACCTACCGCCGCAATGACGGCTGGCGCGGCTGGCGCAACGCGGGGGAGGGGACTTTCGGCCAGATTGTCTTCCCGCTCATCGATGACCCATCGACGCAGTGGCTCGCCTTCCTCGCCGGCGAACTCGACCTCCAGGGCGAGGTGCCGCGCGACAACTGGGACCAGGTGGTGATGGCGGACGG
>JAEEGL013561195.1_pt1 | contig 15170 bp, 13 predicted proteins | sample 9134231 | NCBI WGS metagenome assembly JAEEGL01 (sample SAMN16246548, study PRJNA631951) | gut metagenome | biome: gut microbiome; feature: rumen; material: fiber-attached | host: Bos | place: Iran: Karaj | collected 2018-10 | reverse complement strand
TGCACCTGTTCGCCGATCAGATCAAACGGTACTGAATACTTATTCAGTCCGTCACTGATGAGATAGTCGTTGCCAACAGTCTGCTGTTTCCAGACAGACGGTTCATACGGATGCCTGGGCAGCGGCAGCATGAATTCCTTTTCTTCTGCGAGGTATGCTTCTCGACGGCATCCCGGACGCTTCTGAAACGGCCTGGTATTGATGACTTCCAGACGTTCCGCGACTGCTTCCTGCAATTCTGAAAAAGAAAAGAATTTGCGCTCACGGAGTGCTGCGGTGATCCATGTCGTGGAGAAGCCGACCGATCTTTCAACAAGGCCTTTATCCTGCGGCTTGCGCACACGCGCGGGAACGATCGCCGTCCCATAGTATTCTGCAAGCTCACGGTAGCTTTCGTTCAGCTGTGTTTCATAGCGCGTATTTGCAGTCACACCGGTCTTGAGATTATCCGGTACCAGAATCCGTGTCACACCGCCAAAATATGAATAGGCGTGAACATGACACATCAGCCAGTTCTCGATCTTCATGTCGGTGCAGGCTTCCACATAGAGATAGCTGCTGCACGGCAGGGCAGCTACGAACAGATATGCCTTGTACTCTTCTCCGGTGATCGGATCAAAGTAAGGAATCGTGCCGCCTGCCCAATCGACCTGCATCATTTCTCCGGGCTTGTGCGTGACACGCATCGTTGCCTTCGTAATGCATGCCCAGCGGCGGTACTTGTCGCTGAACTGCGTGCTCATGTACGGCTTTTCACCGTTCGCGTAAGCTGCCTCGCAGTATTCCTGCCAGAGCAGCGTGAGCGTCACACCCTTCTTGGACAACTCACGGTGGATGTACTCGTAGTTGATGACCGCGTAGGGAACAGCGCTGCCGCTTTGTTTGCCGTAGAACAGTTCATCCAGCATCTCGTTCGTCACATCATCGTCAAGCGGCCATGTGATGTGCAGTTCCTGTGCCCGTTTCAGTGCATCTTTGACAGAGTTGCGAGAAGCTTTTGTGCTGAAAGCTATACTTCGCTGGCTCTGTCCCAGTGCCTGAAGCCTCAGAATTTCCCGATAATTCGTCATGTATCGGTCCTCCTAATATTATAGTCACGCCATGCAGCGTGCCTATAATATTATACTACTTTTCTGAGGTGGCTCTCAGGTCCGGCAAGGTGGCTCTGATTGTCCGGCAGACTGGCTCTCAAAGTCCGTGCAGGTGGCTCTCACGCGCCGGCGTATACAAAAGAAGGGATAAATATGGGAAGAGTGGTAGCTAGGATCTCCCATGTAAGTTGAATTTGAATATAAATAATTAAGACTCAGATTGGCGTTCACTAAGTCAACAGCTCTCATTAGAGCTATCTCCAAGCAGAAAGCAATTACAGCATTCAATATGGCAGATTGTTTAATATTCATATATTAAGTTGTGATCATGTAATTGCATAAGCAATCAAAAATAGGGAGACTATATTGAGCTTAATTAACTTCAATTCTATGTTAATTGAACGAAGATGAATCTGTCTCTGCATATAGAGAGTGCAGCCGTTATAAGGTTACATATGCTTTTAAGAAACTTCATTTTAATGATACTAATTGCCGGTTCTCTTAAAACGTTCCTTATTTTTAATAGGTATAACCAAATCTTGCACTCACTCTCCAGTGGGAAATAATACAAGGAGGTATTATGAGTTACAATAGGAACATCATCTCAGATGAAGAATCTGTAATTATGAAAAAATGTGGGAATCACATTTATCTTCAAAGTTCTAGTAATTATCAATCCCATAAACCATGTATGGGGTTAATTACAAAAATATCTGGAACAGAATATATTGATAACCGTACCGGGGAATGTAAATCATTTCGAAATGTGAGCACTCCTTACAAAGATTATAAAATGGTAAAACGCTCACTTAATAGGCTTTTCGATCTTTTGCTGTGTAATCTTGTTTGCAAGCAAAACTGTGTCTGTTTTACTATGACATACAGTAATCAGATGCAGGATTTCGATCAAATAGATAAAGATTTGCGAAACTTTATTAAGATGTTGCGAAATAGATTTGGCTCATTTCAGTATATTCTTGTGATTGAGCCTCAAACACGAGATTCTTTTCATATACATGGTGTACTATGTTTTGATCATAAAGCGCCATATATTCCGTTGAACCTGAGTTTTTCTGATAATACTTTATGGAGACATGGTTTTGCTACAGCAAGAAAAGTTAAAAGTGATATCCAAGTTGCCAAATACTATGTTGATTACAATTTGGATCTCAAATACAATACAGCTTTGCAGATGTTTCCTGATAGTATCGACAACTATAAAACGATTACTGTTCCGACTGATACAGGAGTAGAACAGCGAGTGAATGGGATCGCGATTGAACTGTTGCCGAGAATGTTGAATATTGTCAGACATTCAACAGGTATTCAAAAGCCGTTAATCTCTTATGGTATGAAGAAAGAACTGCTTTCCAATTTGAATGGCTGTACTTTGCGGGACAGCAAAATCTTACATCATATCGATGAAGAAACTCAGACTGTCCTAAATACTGTGAAATATGAAAGGTATAGAATCCGTTGATTCGAAAATGGAATAGAATACTTTTCTTTGGGCAGAGTGAATCGATTAAAAAAGCACTATGTATCCAGCATATCAGATACAAAAGTATTTTAGAATTATGGAGTAACGCAGCACTTCAATAATTCAAATAATCTCTGCTATATGCTGGATATATAGACAGAACAATTTAAGGGAGGATTTATTATGAAAGTGTATGATTATAATCCGGCAAAGAATCTACTTGGGCAGATTCTGGGAAAGTGTTACGAGAAAGATATTACATTTAACGAGCTAGTGGAGGAATGTGGGTTTTCAAGCGGAACGGCATCAAAAGACAAAAGGGATCCTTATGGAATTCCTGTGGAAAGACTTATTCTCTATATGACTGCACTTAGTATGGATTCTATCGAGATTAAACTCAATAACTGAGATGAAAGGAGTGATGCCCATATGGCAAACAAAAAGAAACTAGAAAAGAACATGCTCCCATCACGCAATTTCCGTGTAAAAGCATGCATAAAAGGTGATGATGGAAAGTATCATTACAAGTCCTTTACTGCTTCAACATTGAAAGAAGCAAAAATGAAAAAGCAGATGTTTCTGCTTAAACAAGAAAAAGGATATGGAAACTCCCCTGATATAAGACTCAGGGATGCTTATATGAAATATGTTGATAATCTATCACATATCCTCTCTCCGTCCACTCTACGGGAGTATACAAGAGCCTCAAAAGCTGACTTTCCGTCACTGATGTCTATGCGAATATCAGAGATTAAGCAGACAGATATACAGCGTGAAGTCAACATTATGGCTAAAACTCATGCTCCGAAAACCGTACACAATGCTCACGGGCTGTTATCGTCAGTTCTAAAGACTTATAGACCTGATTTTGCACTTGCTACTAAGCTACCGCCAAAGCAGCCTAGAAAGCCTTATGTACCTAGTGATGATGATATAAATAGACTTATACAAGGTGTTAAAGGCACAGAGCTATGCAAGGCAATACTGCTTGCCGCTTTTGGAAGTTTTAGGCGGTCAGAGATTGCTGCATTTACTTCTGATGATATTGACAGAGATACATGTATCATCTCTGTTAATAAGGCTATGGTTTACTCAGATGAAAAGAGATGGGTTATAAAGAATTTCCCAAAGACTGATGCCGGATTTCGAGATGTGACGATTCCTTTGTTTGTAGTAGATGCTTTACCTACATCTGGTAGACTGGTAAATCTTCTGCCGTCATCTATTACAGACGGCTTTAGAAAGAAACTAAAGAAGCTTGGCATAAAGCATTTCCGTTTCCATGATTTGCGACATTATCAGGCTTCAATCTTACATGCTCTGGGAGTCCCAGACCATTACATTATGGAGCGCGGTGGATGGAAGTCAGATTACACGCTCAAGACTGTTTATCGTCATACGATGGATGAAAAACGTAAGGAAGTTGAGCGTGGAATCAATGAGTATTTTACAAACAGATTCGGACACGATATCGGACACGAACAGTAAATAGACACGTAAATTCGTGACTATCGCTACAAACTCAACAGGTTCAAGTCCTGTCAGGTGCATACTATAACACAACGAACCTGATTCTCAGACGGGAATCAGGTTCGTTTCTTTTATTCCGATGCAAAAAAACACCCGACTGCATCCAAATCAGTCGGGCTTGGGTGAAAGAGAATGGAACGAGAAAATTATAATAACAGACCTTCCAGCCGGAATTCCGTCTTTCCGGTCTGATATCACCAATATTTTTGAAAACCGATCTTTTTTTGCATCGGCATACGCGGAATCCCACGCATATCACGTTGTGTGCTGCGTCAACGGGGATCCGCCGCGATTGCCGGATGCACAATACCTTTGTTTCATCCCTTTGATCAGATTACATCCACGGTAAGAACCAGAGAATCCAATCAAAACTGGCAGCCAGATACTGCATGGTTACTCCTCCATGTTTCGGTTTCTCATAACTTACGGAGTGTGTGTCCCCTTTTTCACTCCGTTTTTTATTATAGCACAAGTGCCTCAGAAATGCAAGTGTTTTTCGTCAAACGGTCAATTTTTTTCGGTGAACGGCACAAGGGCATTCAAAAAGTAGATATTCAGCGTGTAAATTCCGTCCTGAAACTCGGCATCGTATTGCAGCTGATTCTTATTCAGGCATTCGATCATGTTGGACATGCCGTATCCGTGACCTGCCTCCTGCTTCGTGGAGATATAGCGATTGTGACGCATCTGCGGGGCTGACACGGCTGAATTTGAAACCGTAAAGAGCATATGCGTTTCCAGTGTGCGCACCGAGATTTCGACCTGCTTTTCCTCTGTACGTTCCGCTGCTTCAAATGCATTGCTCAGCGCGTTGAAGAAGATCGTGCAGAAATCCGTATCCGAAAGGGAACTGACATCCGGATAGCTGCCGTTCAGTTTCAGCTTGACGTCGCTGTATTTGTTCACAAGCTCGCCGAGAATTGCATCGAGCAGCTTATTGCCGCTGCGGATGCCGCCGCCGACGGCATGCACCATAACGTCCATTTTGTCCATGTATGTTTTCAGCTCCTGCGTTTTGCCTTCATCCAGCAGTACTCGCATACAGTAGATATGATTCCGGATATCATGCCGGAAGCTGCGCAGCTCCTCGGATTTCTCCATGAGGCGCATATAGTGCTGATTCTGCATTTCCATTTGCTTCTGCATGATCTCGCTTTCCTTGGTCAGCAGCAGATTATGCGAGTCGCTGCGCATCAGCAGGAAGCAGATCAGGAGACTCAGGATATTTGCGGCGATCAGGCTGAACATCACAAACAGTCTGATCCGATCCGTCAGGACCGCTGCGATCATATACGCAGACATTTCCAGCAGGCTGAGCGTGAACAGAATCAGAATGACCGGCAGGATCAGCTTGACGCGAATCTGAAAATGCTTTCGTTTGCCGGATACGATCCGGATAATCACGCCGAGCAGCAGCAGCAGCGGAATCGAGAACATATTGGCAAACAGGGTTTCCAGCTTATTCTCAGTCAGGGATTCCAGTCCGATGCCGCGAATGAACAGAAACGGCAGTCCGACGGTGATATCCAGAACGGATACGACCGGATATGCGAGCAGAGACAGGCTCTTGGAAAGTCTGGTCTGTGCAATCGCAAAGCAGCAGGCGGAAACCGTAATCCAGACAATCAGCGATTCCGACTTGCCGGAAAACACCATGCACAGTCCCGCACAGATCAGATGTGCGGCTGTTACTGCCGGAACCGTAATCTTCATCCGCCTCGGCGTCTGCTGAAACAGCAGAAAGCAGACCAGATACATTTTCAGGAATTCAATTCCGAATCGGCAGATCTGATAGAAAAATGCAGTCAGATCCAAGAATCATCACCTCGCGTTCTCCTTCATATAGGCAAGGAACGCTTCTTTCAGTCCGGTACGGCTGCGGCGCGAGATCGGAATCTCCATATTCAGTCCGCGCATGACGATGCCGTTTGTGTCGATGCTCAGGATGTGCCGGAGCGAGACAGCATAGGCGCGGTGAACCTGATAAAAGCAGTGGTCGCCGATCTGTTCAAGCCATGATTTCAGCGAGCGTGCGGATGTATAGACGGTTTCCTCCGTGTAGATGTATGTGCCGTCGCCGTAGGCTTCAAAGCAGATCACATCATCGAGCAGGATCGTACAGGTCATGTGGTCATGGCGGACGGAAATCATCACGCGCTCGCAGAGCTCATTTTTCGCCGAGAAGAATGCCTCATGGAATTCCTCCGGCTGAACGGGCTTGCAGATATACCGGAATGCGCGAACCTTGAAGGCATCCCGAATGTGTTCGCTGCTGGCGGTCAGAAAAATGATCAGTGTATCCCGACGCCGGCGGCTGAGTACCGCGGCGGTTTCCATTCCGTCCATTTCCGGCATGTCAATATCCAGAAAGACCAGTTCAAAGGACAGACCGCTGTCCAGAAGTTCCTTGCCGTTGTGATACTCAAATACATCCTCAGCCGGCGAGAGCTGCCGAATCCGCCGGATTATCTCCTTGCAGATCAGCGGTTCATCATCGCAAACAGCTATTTTCATTTTAACCTCCCCAAACGAAAACAAGCCGTGCCGCCGTAAAATACGGCAGAATGCACAGCAGACCGTGCAGTCGGTCAAATCAAATGAAAGGAACAATATGATATTGTGCTTCTATATTATTAGTATATTATCTTTCTGCGATTACAAATGGTACAATACTATTATACCACATTCCGACGCATTTTGCAATGTTTCAAACGAAAAAAATATGATGAATTATGAAAGATATATGATAATTTGTCGCGTGCGGCAGAGAATCAGAAACCACGCCGGTGATCAGCGTGGTCAGAAATCATATGACGGGGGATTGCTGCATCACAGATCACGCCGGATTGCTGCGGCATCCATGGAGCGGACCCGCTTTGTCAGTAGGCGCGAGAGCGGATAATACAGCAGATAAACCGGCAGCGCTGCGGCAAGCGTCAGCAGGGCAGAGGGAAACAGAATTCTGCCCCAGAAGAGCTCTCTGCCTTCGGTGCGGAATATACCGACCGTCAGCAGCCAGCGCAGCATGCCATGCAGAAAGACACCTGCTGCCGTCAGGACAAAATAATGCAGGAAGCTGCGGCGCAGAATCTGCTCGAACAGCAGGCAGACTGCCGTACAGAGAATCACCATGTAGATCGCATTGACGCCGAGCACGCTGCCGCAGGCAAGGTCGATGCCGAAGCCGGCGATTACACCGGCTGACATGCAGAAATACAAATCCTCGTTCATGCAGATGCAGACTGCTGCCGGAATCACCCAGAGCGGCTGCAATCCGCCGCCGAGCATCGGGATAATACAGAGCAGCAGAAGCAGGAGACTCAGCGCCCTGCGGATGAGATTGCGCCGCCTTGTCCGCTGCTCGGAGCTTGTCCTGCGCTGACGGAGCGGCTTTTGCTGCTTAGCTTTCACCGAAGGACTCACCCTTTCCTTCAAAATCCAGCAGAACCGTTACTGACTCGAGCTTTGAGAAATCGACGGACGGTGCAAGGTGTGCGGTTCTGGAAAGTCCGCTTTCTTCCAGGTCGATCTCCGTTACATTGCCGACCGGAAGCCCGTAGGGGAACAGACCGGTTGTGCCTGCGGTGATGATCAGGTCGCCTTCCTTCGCCGTGCTGTGCTCGTCAATGTACATCATGACGGCGCGGTCATCGACCGCATAGCGCAGATCGCCCTCGACAATGCCGCTGTCGCCCGTTTGCAGGATGACGGCGCCGATCGAAAGCTCCGGCGAAAGCATGGTCGTGACGGTTGCATAATGTGCGCTGAGCTCCGTGATGACGCCGATCAGACCGTCAGCGCAGATTACCGGTGCATTCAGCGTAATGCCGTCCTCCTCGCCCTGATCTATCAGAAAGCTGTGGGTCAGGTCATTTGCAACGGGCATCAGCACCTTGCACGGCTCGGAAAGAACGAAATCACGGTGCTTCTGCTTGATGCCGAGCTGGTCGCGGAGTGCTTCGAGCTCTTCGATTGCATCGTCATAGCCGATGAGCTGCTCATTGAGCGCGGCGATCTCCTTCCGCAGACGGGCATTTTCGTCGCGGTATGCCTTGGAGCCGAAATAGGTATCGAGATGTTCGTTGACCTCGCCGGTAATCGCAGCGGATGCCTTGCGCGCCGGTGCGCTGATATGCTGCATCATCCTTGTGAGATAATCCGTATGTGCGCCGGATTTCAGCGAATAAAGCATGATGCCCGTCAGCAGCGCAAGCAGACACAGCAGAACGCGGAATTTTGCGCTGCGGAAAAATGCATTGAGATTCATGTTGCTGCTCCTTTGGATTCGGGGTTCTCTTTCTTTTTACGTATCTGTGCGGTTATGCTTCTGCTTCAAGCCGGACGTTCGGATGCTCTGCACGCAGATGCGCCTTGAGTGCCTGAAAGGACTCGATGCTGATATCGTGCTCCATTTTGCAGGCGTCCTCGGCTGCGGTTTCCGGCGAGACACCGAGGTCAATCAGCCACTGCGACAGCACCAGATGCCGCTCATAGATTCGCTCGGCAACCTCTTTGCCGCTATCCGTCAGTGTGATGTTGCCGTCCTCGGCGATCTCAATGAAGCCGCCGTCGCGCAGAATGCCCATGGCGCGGCTGACGCTCGGTTTCGAGACATCCATTTCATGTGCGATATCCACGGCGCGCACGTAGCTGTTTTGCAGATGCAGCACATGGATTGTTTCAAGATAATTTTCTCCGGATTCATATAGCTTTGCCATATTGTTACTCCTTTTAATTTGCAGTGACCACTTCGCAGACGGTCAGAACCGCATCTGCGACCCGAAAGCGGATATCGCAGCCTGCAAAGCTGATGCCGTAGATGCGGTCGGGATCATCCGAATAGCCCGGACGCGGATCAAGCCGCAGGACATCAAGCGCTGCCTGCTGCTTTTCAGCCGGCAGCAGAGCAAGCAGCTCTGCCGGAAAATCAACCGTCAGCGCATGCTGCCTTGTCTCTGCGGTATAGCCCTCGGATGCTTCCGGTTTGCAGTCTGCGACCGGAATATAGGGCTTAATATCGTAAATCGGGGTGCCGTCCAGCAGATCAATGCCGGAGACAAGCAGCCGGACAGGCTGTTCCTCCGCACAGACCGCTTCCAGTCTGACACAGGAAAGCCCCAGCGGATTCGGGCGGTACGGCGCGCGGGTTGCGAATACGCCGAGCCTTGTATTTCCGCCGAGGCGCGGCGGCCGAACCGTTGCCGACCAGCCCTTTCCCTCCTGCTTCTGTGCTGCATGAAAGCCCCAGATCAGCCAGAGATGCGAAAATGCCTCGATGCCTCTGACTGCCTCCGGCTGGCTGTATGCCGGACGGAATACGATCTCGCCGCGCAGTTCCGGTACCAGACCGCTCTGACGCGGCAGTCCGAATTTCTCGCGGAAGTCCGTCCGGATCTCTGCAATCGGTTCGATTTGCAGGATGCTGTGTTCAGTCATACATGATTTCGCTCTTTTTATAGTGTGCGCCGATCTTGTCGCTCGTGGACATAATGAACACAATGACAATGCTGAGGATCATCGAGAGGACATAGCCTGCGCAGACAATGCCGCCGCCGGATGCATTCTTCTTCTCAGAGAGCAGCGAGACAATGCCCGGAATCAGCATGATGATCGCATTCAGCGCGAAGACAAATGACGTCAGACCCTTGACCTGTCTGACACGCAGGACAATCGTGATTGCCAGTCCGACCATTGCCAGACCGAGCAGCAGATAGCATGTATCAAAGAATTTGAAGACGCCCGGGATATTATCCGGATCCGGATAGCTGCCTGCGGAGAACAGGATTGTACATGCGCCGGCAAGTACACCGAGCACGGTCAGAATGATTGAGAGCGTAAAGCCCTTTGCGGCGAGCTCCTCCTGCTGCTGCACACGGAGCAGTGCCATTTCCTCACGGGCACGCTTCTGCTGCTCGGCAGTCTGTGCGGGAATCTCCTTCAGACTTTCACTAGCGCGCTTCGCTGCGGACATCTTTGCTGCCTGCAAATCCTCCTGATTGAAGACAACCTTGCGCTCGGGCTCCGGTGCGGGCTCCTCAAGCAGTGCGCTTGCATCGACCTGCGGCAGTGCCTCATGCTGCGGCTTGCGCTCCGGCTGGGAGTAATCCTCCGGCTCTGCGAGCAATGCCGCTGCGGCTGCCTGCTGTGCCTCTGCCTGTGCTGCCATTGCCGCCTGCATTGCCTGCGTCCGCTGACGCTCAATGAAATCGGCTTTCAGCTCGGCGATTTCCTCATCCGTATAGGGCGGCTGACCCTTTGCGGCTCTCTGCTGCTGTAAAATTGCGATCTGCTCGGCGCTCAGCTCCTGATACTGTACCTGCGGCTGTGCTGCCTTGCGCGGATCCTCATATCCCATATCTCCGAGGAGCTGTGCCTCTAGGCTTTTCTGGTCATCCATTACAATCGGACTCCTTTTTCTGTTATTCTTTGTGATCTGCGGCAGGATATACAGCCGCATAATATCATTATACTACAATTATACAGAAAATGCAAGAGGAGAAAGCGAAATAGTAATTAGAAATTTGAAATTAGAAATGAGAAATTGCGGTATCACCTCACGGCGATGATTGAAATATTATATGGAGGAAGGAGAAGGGAGAAGTTGCGGTGCGGCTGCGCCGCGATTTGATAATGATATAGTAAGGATAGTTTATTTGCTTTTACAATATGACAACCGGCGGGCTTTAGGGCTTTAGATCAATGCCTGCGTGCGCTGCCCGCCTGCTGAACTTGACAAAACTTATCAACAATGGTATAATAAGATTACGGCAATCATGCGCCGAATTCTCTTAGGGGGAGTGGATACAATGGCTTCTGCGAAAAATATCGTGCTGGCAGGTGACTATACAGGCTGCCGCGTCTTCTGCATGTCCGCCAGACTTGCCTATATCTCCGGCACCATGAAGAAAATCGACGACATCTATCTGACACCTGAAAATGTTGCGCGCTATGAGCTCATGACCGAGGACATCCTCCGCTCCGGCAACTCACTGCTGCTGACCGGTCCGCTCGATCCCGCCTGTCTGCTCAAGCTGCGGCTGCATGCGTCCGTCGCCATGCAGAACAAGGGCATCTATACGGTGGCGGTCAAGTTTGAGGACGAGAAACGCTCGCTTCTCGAAATCGACGAGAAAACCTATCACGCCTTCATGCGCAGGATGCAGGAGAATCAACAGGATTCCGAATAATCAGACAAAGTGGAGTACGGTTCTGCCGTGCTCCTCTTTTTGCGCCCGTTCTTGTTTCCTTCACCAAAATTTCACTTGACATTTTGGGCGGAATGCTGTATAATGTTTCATTGTGAACAGTTGCATGCTGAATCCGGAAAAGGGGGCAGATTATCTTGGAAAATCAGACGATGCTTGCGCTTCGTATGGTCAATACCGGTATCCGAAGGCAGATCGAAGCCTTCCGCAACAAAAACGGGCTCGATGCCGCTGCCGGTATGAACGGCTGGGTGCTCGGCTATCTCGCGGATCATGCGCATGAGGACGTCTATCAGCGCGATCTCGAGAAGGAGCTTTGCGTCTGCCGCTCCGGTGTCTCCAAAATCGTTGCCGCACTGGAAAAGGAAGGTCTGCTCGAACGCAGCCGCGTCGCAAGCGATGACCGTCTCAAAAAGCTCGTTCTGACCGAGCAGGGCAGGGCGTATACCGAGCGCATTCATGCGGACTGCCGGCGGCTCGAAACCATGCTGACACGCGGCTTTTCGCCCGAGGAATCGGCACAGCTGCTGGAATATTTGCAGCGAATGCAGGACAATCTCAATGAAGCTGACTGAAAGGAGCGTATTTCCTGATGTTTCGTACCATATCACGCTGTCTGCGTGAGTTTAAGCTGCCCACGATCATCACGATCCTGTTTATGACGGGTGAGGCGGTGATCGAGGCGATTATTCCGTTTATCACCGCAAGGCTCGTGGATAATCTCACCGCCGGCATTGCGATGTCGGCGCTGCTGCGGACGGGTCTGATCCTGTTTGCCATGACGCTGGTGTCGCTGTTCTGCGGCGGCATGGCAGGCATGACGAGTGCCAAGGCGGCTGCCGGTCTGGCGAAAAATGTCCGGCACGATATCTTTGAGAAGGTGCAGACCTTCGCATTCAGCAATATCGACAAGTTCTCGTCTTCGTCGCTCGTGACGCGCCTGACGACCGATATCAACAATGTACAGATGGCATTCATGATGCTGATTCGCATGGCAATCCGCGCACCGCTGATGCTGATTTTTTCGATTATCATGGCGTTTCTCATGGGCGGAAAGCTCGCAGGTACGTTTGTTGTTGTCATTCCGGTGCTGGCGTGCGGTCTGCTGCTGATCGGCAAATTCGCGCTGCCTGCATTCCGCAGAGTCTTCAAGAAATATGACCGGCTGAATGAGTCCATTGAGGAGAATGTCCGCGGCATGCGCGTGGTCAAGGGCTTCTCGCGCGAGGAGTATGAGAAGGAGAAGTTCCGCACCGCGGCGGAGGATATCTGCAAGGATTTCACCAAAGCCGAGCGCATCGTCGCTTTGAACGGTCCGATCATGCAGGTCTGCCTGTATTTCAATATGGCGTTTATTCTCATGGTCGGCTCGAAGATCATCATTAACGGCGAGAGCACGATCAATGTCGGCGAGATGTCCTCGATGCTGACCTACGGCTTCCAGATTCTCATTCAGCTTATGATGCTCTCGATGATCTATGTCATGATGACGCTTTCCGCGGAGTCTGCAAAGCGAATCTCCGAGGTGCTTCAGGAGGAGCCGGATATCCATAATCCTGAAACCGCCTGTGAAACCGTCGCGGACGGCAGCATTGTCTTTGAAAACGTCAGCTTCAAGTATTCGCAGAAGGCAAAGAAATTTGCGCTTTCGGATATTGATGTGCAGATTCCGTCCGGTGCGACGGTCGGCATCATCGGCGGCACGGGCTCGAGCAAATCGACCTTTGTGCAGCTCATCCCGCGGCTCTATGACGTCACCGAGGGCAGAATCAAGGTCGGCGGCGTCGATGTCTGCGAATATGATCTCCATGCGCTGCGTGATGCCGTTGCAATGGTGCTCCAGAAGAATGTGCTGTTCTCCGGCACGATCAAGGAGAATCTGCGCTGGGGCAATCCGGACGCAACTGATGAGGAACTGATCGAAGCCTGCAAGCTGTCGCAGGCACATGATTTTGTCAGCGCATTTCCGGACGGCTACGATACGATGATTGAGCAGGGCGGTACGAATGTCTCCGGCGGTCAGAAGCAGCGTCTCTGCATTGCGCGCGCACTGCTCAAAAAGCCGAAGATTCTCATTCTCGACGATTCCACAAGTGCTGTCGATACGAAGACCGATGCCTTTATCCGCGAGGGATTCCGAAAATACATCCCCGATACAACGAAAATCATCATTGCACAGCGTATCGCTTCGGTGATGGATGCGGATATGATCCTTGTCATGGAAAACGGCAAAATTGCTGCATCCGGTACGCATGACGAGCTGATGCAGAGCTGCGATATCTACCGCGAGGTCTATGAGCAGCAGACGAACGGAGGTGACAACGATGCCGCGTAACAACAATTACGGCGAGCCGAAAAAGCCCGCCGAGGCATTCAAGTCTCTCAAGCGTCTGCTCGGACTGCTGCGGCAGTTCTATCCGAAGCTGCTGCCCGTGACGCTGGTCTGCATTCTGTTCTCCTCCGGCGCGTCGGCGATTCCGGCTGTCTTTCTGCAAAAGGTCATTGCCGACATCGAGGTCTTCTCCGAATCCGGCGACTGGGAAGCCGCAAGAGCGGTCATTTATCCGAAGGTCTATGTGCTGATTGCGCTGTATGTTGTGTCGATCATCTGCATGACGCTCTGGCAGCAGCTCGTTGCGATCATGACACAGGGCTTCCTCAACAAGATGCGCTGCAAGCTGTTCGACAGCATGCAGAATCTGCCAATCCGCTATTTCGATACGCATAAGCACGGCGATATCATGAGCCATTATACGAATGATATTGACACGCTGCGGCAGATGCTCTCGCAGGCGCTGCCGTCCCTCGTGCAGGCGGGTGCGGTTGTCGTGTTCGTCTTTGCGATCATGCTCTATTACAGCATCTGGCTGACGCTGATCGTCATTATCGGCATCGTTCTGATGATGACCGTCTCGAAGAAGATCGGCGGCGGCTCGGCAAAGTATTTCATCCGGCAGCAGGCTGCGGTCGGCAAGACCGAGGGCTTTGTGCAGGAAATGATGAACGGTCAGAAGGTTGTGCAGGTCTTCTGCCACGAGGAACAGAGTCAGAAGGATTTTGACGCGGTCAATGATGCGCTTTATGAGGATATGTACCGCGCGCATGCCTATGCAAATGCGCTGGTGCCGATTATCATGAATATCGGCAATGTGCTCTATGTCATCATTGCGACAATCGGCGGCGTGCTGCTGCTGACCGATGTGCCGAATCTTTCCTTCTCGGGTATGCCGATCTGTCTGTCGATTGTTGTGCCGTTCCTGAATATGACAAAGCAGTTTACCGGAAACCTCAATCAGGTGACGCAGCAGATCAATGCGATTGTCATGGCGGTTGCCGGTGCGGACCGCATCTTCACGCTCATGGATGAACAGCCCGAAGCCGACGACGGTTATGTCACAATGGTTAATGTGCACACCGCGGCGGACGGCACTGTCACCGAGGCGGATGAAATCACGCATGAATGGGCATGGAAGCATCCGCATACCGCCGACGGCTCGATCACCTATACGCCCCTGCGCGGTGAGGTCACGCTCGACAGCGTCGATTTTGCCTATGAGGAAGGCAAGGATGTGCTGCACGATGTCACGGTCTTTGCAAAGCCCGGACAGAAGGTTGCGTTTGTCGGTGCAACGGGTGCCGGCAAGACCACAATCACGAATCTGATTAACCGCTTCTACGATATCGCGGACGGAAAGATTCGCTATGACGGCATCAATATCAACAAGATCAAAAAATCCGACCTGCGGCGCTCGCTCGGCATCGTCTTGCAGGAGACAAATCTCTTTACCGGCTCTGTCATGGAGAATATCCGCTACGGCAGACTCGATGCGACCGATGAGGAATGTGTCGCGGCGGCAAAGCTCG
>JAEEGL013088036.1_pt1 | contig 15170 bp, 10 predicted proteins | sample 9134231 | NCBI WGS metagenome assembly JAEEGL01 (sample SAMN16246548, study PRJNA631951) | gut metagenome | biome: gut microbiome; feature: rumen; material: fiber-attached | host: Bos | place: Iran: Karaj | collected 2018-10 | reverse complement strand
CGCTACGTCCTTGCGGAGCTCGTCAACCTCTACGACCCGGCCCTGGCCTTCGAGCCCATACACCGCCTCGTAAGGGACGGCAAAGTGGTCGATTACATCCACGGCGAAGACGAATGCATCGCACTGGCCCGCAAATACGGCTGCAGCGCCGACATCAGGCCGCCCTACGCCAAGGCGCGCCTCTTCACCGACGTAATAGAAAACGGCGTCCTGCCAAAGAAGACCTTCTCCATGGGCCACGCCGCCGACAAACGCTTCTACCTGGAATGCCGCAGGATCTGAAATGCAATAAGGGAGGTCACCATGCAAGTATCAGTAAAAAGGGTGTTGTTCATCTTCCTGGCGCTGCTTTTTTGCATAGCGCTGGCAGGCTGCGCCGTATACGATAGAGATATTCCATCACTTACAGTATCCGCATCCAAACGCGCCACACCGGTCGGATTCAGCAGCGGCAGCTGGCGCTCCGGTTCGTATGTATTCACTGCAGAGCCTCCGGCCTCCGAAACCTTCTTTAAGCAACTTAAGCTTATACAGACAGAAGATGGCACGGTTAAGCTCAATTTTTCCCGCAAACCTGATCAAGTGTCTGCCGAAATAGTAACTGATGTCTACTTTCAGCAAGACGGCAACGAAACTCCACACAAACTGCAGATAGAGAACGGCTCCACTATAAGCGTTCCAGGCGGAAAGTGGTATTGTCATGTAGGGGCCAACTGGGAAGAAAAGAACGGGACCGGCGGGTACGCGTCGTACTGGTTCAGGGTCGAAAGCTCCGCGCCGGCTCTTCCCGAAGAAGAAGGAGGAATAACGGTAAAATGCGGCGATAATACCATCCAGGTTCCTAAAACAGACAGAAACCCGCTGATAGATGTAAAAAACCTGACGATTCCATTCATTTTAAGTGCGCCGGGCGATAAGTTCAGCTTCGAGTTTCCCTATAAACCCGATACTATTACATACAGCGGCTGTCCATCAGGTGTTTTAGGCTGGGGGTCTCCTGAAGAAGTCTACAGCTCCATCCGCCGGTTTGATCCGATCGATAACACTTTCCCTGCCGGCGATATGGAATATATATACAAGCTGGACATCTCCTGGCACGCAGAGGATGGAACAGAAAAGAACGCAACTTACGCCTTTCTTTCCGGGCCGTCCGTTCCTCATAAAAGATTCATGACTCTTGAAGATGTAAAGAACATCGCCGCTAACAGCAATACGGTCACTTTACAGAGCCTTGAAGATGAGTTCTACTGCGCGAACGGGCATTCCGGAAGATTTGTTCTGACCTGTATAGTGGATGATATCTTTGAATTCAGTGCTGGCGAGCCGGTAGATCTCAAACTCCGCCTGGCGGAGCCCCGCATCCCATGGATCGATCTTACCCCCGATGCGGATATCGATGCATTCGTAAAGCAATGCAAAGACATAATGGCTCTCAAAGAGCCGGATAAAACCATAGCGCTCATGCGAATAAAGTATCCCCAGTTCTTCGGCCTCGACACATCCGACGGGCTCACGGTGATCGTGGATTCGGTTGCAGAAGGCAAGTATGGCGCATATTTCGCTTCCGGAAAAATCAACAGCATCAACCCTGAATTAGCCAAAAAGCGTACGACTGCAGGCCCCCTTGAAGCAAAAGCCATCCTTCAGGCCTATTCTGAGGTACCTGTTGAAAAGGTCTATATACGGCCCTTCTACGACAGCCGAATGGAATACCAGATCAGCTACGAAGAGTTTGCAGCACGGCTCAACGAGCTCTTCGGCAGCCAGTACAAGATCGGGCCCGAGATAAAATAAAACGCAGCAAGGGACGGCTCTTAAAGGACCGTCCCCCTTTATATTACACTGTTATCTTCACGGTCTCCCCGTCGGCAGACTCTACGTCCACCAGTGTAAAGTGGCCGTTGGCGCGCACGTAGGCCGCAAGTTCGCGGATCATCTCACGGGCCATCGGGGCGTACTTCGCCGCCTCCTCGCCGCCGTGCTTTTCGGCCAGCCGCCAGATCCAGCGGCTCTTAAGCATTCCCAGCGGCAAGGGCAGCGAAATGTTCGGCCCGTCTGTCTGTTTTACCCTTATCCACATAAGCTGTCCCTCAGAAAACTTCTCCTACTCCACAAAGATGCGCACGTGGTCGCCGTCCGCGCTTTCCACGGTAACCAGCTCTCCTACCATGCCGGCCTCCACCAGGCGCAGCACCTCGTTCAGATCGATGCTCTCAAGGTCGATATTGCCTTTTACCTGCGGCATCTTCATGCCCATCGCAATGCCCACCTTTACAAGGCCCATGGGCAGATTGACCGTTACCTTATCACCTTCGGCGGAATCCACGCGGATCTTAAGCACCAGATCGTTGATGTTCTTGCGCTCACCCTCGGGAACGACCCTGGTTATCGGCTGCTCCTTGCCCAAAAGCTCGTCGAGGCTTACGCCAAGCAGCTCCGAAAGCTGCACCAGCAGCGACACGTCCGGCATGGAGAGGTCGTTCTCCCACTTGCTTACCGCCTGGCCCGAAAGGCCGAGCTTTGTTCCGAGCTCCTCCTGCGTGAGCCCCCTGTTCTTTCTTAATCTTGCAAATCTCTGTCCAAATGTCTCGTTCATGGTTTTTCTCCTTTTATTTTCGCGCTGCGGTGGCCGCCGAAGTTTTCTGCACTTGTGCTTTACACTTGCATAATAGCGCACCCAGGGCAAAAAATAAATGACGAGTTGGTTGAACAACTCGTCATTTCGTAGAATATTCCACAACTATTGGTTGAATTACTGCTCCAGCATCACCACGGCTCTGCCCAGGTACTTCAGGTAGGCGAAATATACTATGACATCGATCACGCCGGCTACCAGAAGCAGGACGGCAGCGATCGTCATCACGGTATCGGTCCTCTGCAGCAGCGTGCCTATGAGGTTGATGACCAGTCCTATCACGTGCACGACCACGACCTTCTTAAGAATGCCGTTGCCCTTGGTGATCATGTCGTCCCTGCCGAATTTTGTGGCAAGATTCATGATGCCGCGCACCACGAAGACCATGACCAGCACATTTATGAGGCTGCTTACCACGTCGATGACACCGGTCACCGTCGGGTCCTTCGAGAAGACGGAGCTCAGTGCACCCAGGACGATGCCCACCAGGGTGAAGATCAGAGCGTCTTTAAAACCCTTGTCGTCCTTTGAAGCCCGGCTGAGACCTATCAGGTTGATGATGAAAGCGACTATGGCGATAATACCGATGGCCATTGCCAGCACCGCGAGCCCGCCGGTCATCTTGCCCTTGTCTTTTGAAGCTGTCGCGATAGTTATCATTATAGCGGTTATAAATCCGCCGATCGCGATGATCAGGTAAAGCAGCTCCGCGGTCCTGATCTTTTTTACTCCTTCATGAGCATTCGGAAAATCATTTTTTCTCCTTTCGATTATAATTCCAATAAAAAACCGCATTGAATGACCGCCAATAATAGTATCACAATGCGGATGATAGTTCAATGCTTTAATAGCGCATCGTAGACCAGGTCTGACCACCTTTATTCATACTTTATTTTCAGGAAATCCCCCACTTCATATCTGTCGCCGAAGAGCTCGCGTACGCACTTTTCGATCGTGCTGCGGTCGAGATATTCGGAATACATGTTTTCGAACGGCCGGACCAGAATATCCTTGTCCTGCAGGCCCTTTTCAGTCTTATACCAGGCCAGGACACGTTCGACCTCCGCAGCCGCAAGACCGGCGCTGGAGCTTTCATTATACTCTTTGCGATCCAGAGTCTCGATCTTGCCTGCCGCAAATCTTCCGCCGCTTGCAGGCGAGTAGTATACCGTAAGGCCCTGCGAAACATCCAGCTCGAAGATCCCGGGGTACAGAGCCTTAAGCGATGCTAAAGGCCTGTCGGCTGCCGAACCGAACAGCGTTATTTCGTCTCCTACCTTGTAGCGTCCGTCGAAGAGCTGCGAAAGCGTCCTTGCGTATGCTTCTTTATCTGCAACGTAGTAGCCCTTCGTCGGGTAATACGGCCTCACTGTGATCCTGTTGTCGGGCAGTCCGTAGTATTCCAGGATGGTCTTCATCTCGTTTACGGTCACGTTGAACACGGACGTCGGAGAAACCGTCGTCTTATCTACGTTTCCGGGAAGAAGGCCGCAGATATAGCTGTCCGGATAACCGGAGAACACGCAGACCGTAAGGCCTTCCGCTGTTTCCAGCCCGAAGAGGTTCGGATAATTGGCCTGCAGCGACGCAAGAGAATAGGATCCCCAGCCGTCAAATGCCAGAAGCTTCGGGTATTCCGCAGTTCCGTCGTTGATTATGGAAGCTTTGCCGTCTTCAAAGTGCAGCATTATGGGGTCGTCCATGGTGTACCGGCCTTCCCAGTCGGTCCTAAGTCTGTTGATATCGAACTTATCCTTAAACTCTTCGGCGTTTTTGCACGCGGGAAGGAAGCAGCTCTGCTGCTCGTAGAAGGTCATGACCCTGACTTTTTCCGGCGGCAGCTTGTAGCTCTCCAGAATCTGAACAAAGTTGTATGCGGAAAGTGTACCGGTATCTTTGAACAGATCCCAGTCTATGGTCGTTGCGTTTCCTGGAAGCAGTCCATAGCGGACATCGGCACCATACAGCGAAATGTAAGCTATGAGGCCTTCGGAGGTATCCAGGCCTGCAAACTGCGGATAGCGCTCCTCCAGGGGCTTGCCCAGGTTGGCGCTGTCCTGCATATGAGCCGACCATTCCGCCATTTTGTCCTGAACGTAAAACTCGCCGCCGAAGCGCTCCCATATCTTCAGTCTGGTCTCGTCAAAGTCCGCCGGAACATAGTCAGAAGTCGGATCGTTGAAATAAACCAGGCCGATACTGACATTGCTCCCCTTTGCCCTGGATTTTTCCACCTCCGGGCGCAGGATGCTTATGGCTTCTTCGGGCGTAAGGCGCACAGCGTTTAATATATCCACCCCCATGAGCCCCTTGGCGCCGACGGGTATGCAGAGGAAATCGCCGTCCTGGCTGTACTGTACGACGTAAACGACTGCGCCGTAGTCCATGTTCAGGCCGAAGTATTCCGGAGCCTTTTTGCGGAGCTCTTCCTCCGGAACTGAAGCCAGCGGAGTTATATCCTCCATGACCAGTTCGCCGCCGACCTTATAACGGCCGCCAAAAGCGCTCTCCATGCTCTTGTTCCATGCGTCCAGATAGTTCTCGCTGTCAGGATGATATGTTGTTATCGGGTTGAAGAACAGGCCGATTGCCACTTTGCTGTCCGGGATGCCGTACCTATCCACTATGGCCTGAAGATGACCCGGTGAAATTGTATTTCTCTGCCGGTAAAACTGCATGCACTGATCTTTAGTTACAACATTGCCGAGCCCCGGGATCAACTGATATCCGTTGGCCACATCGTAAACTATGGTAAGTCCGTTCGAAGCATCCAGCCCGAAGAACTGCGGGTAACGTTCTTTAAGCGTATCCAGGCTAAGCGGCCCGGGCAGCAGCCCCTTGCTTAGCGATCCGCTGCCGTAGTAACCGGAGTAGGTGACGCTTCTGATGCCGTACTTCGACAGGTCTGTGATCAGTATCAGTCCGGAATCGAGCGCGTCTACAAGGCCCGTGCGGCTGCCGTCCCCGATGACTACAGAATAGCCGCCGCTTTCTATGTTCGGGAAGCTGAAGGTGAAGCCGTCATGCTCCCAGAACTCTTCGAAGGCGGGGCTTATAAACGTGTTGGTGTTCACTATAGCCACCACGCTGTGTTTGTCTATGAATGCCTGCAGCTGGCTGCTGCCGAGCTCTACGGTCTCATCTGTGATATCGTTCCTGTATTCCAGCACTATGGTGCAGTCAGACAGCTTGCCCTTGCCCCATTCTTCGCCGGAGGAGACATTCAGCGAGAACCTGTCATCTATAGTGAAGCTGTAAACATATTGTCCGGAACCGATGTCCCTGTTCTTATACTTCGCCAGGTCGTCCCAGGTAAGCGCGTCGCCTTTGGCAGCGAGATTCAGGACATCATCCATGGTCATGATGCGTTCTTTGATGGGATCCTGTCCCTGCGGAATCCATCTGACATAGGCCCATTCGCGCTTCGTGGAATCAGCCTCATTGGCCCCCGCAGGAACGCCGGCCTCCTGGTAGGTGTACACATCGTCATGACCGGCAGCCATAAAGTACTGCATGTATGATAAGCCTGTATCGCCGGCCTGTGTCGACGAAAGCTCGCCCATGTAGGCGTACCCGAAAGGCAGGCGGCTGACAGGCATGTAAGGCGCGTAGTAGCTGACGCCGTCGATCAGAAGATGCGGCGCCGAATCCCATATTTCTGTTTCATTTTCCGCGGCATTCGCAGAATTGGCGGAGTTGCCTTTATCCGTAAGCGTGCATGCCGCCAGCGCTATGCAGAGAATAACGGCACAGGCTGTGATCCAGACCGCGGGCTTGCGATAGGAAAGGATCTTCCTGACGCGGGCCCTTACCCCGACCTCGCCGAAGGCCAGCGGGCAGGCCGCGACGGCGCGGCGCTGGAAGCTGCAGACGACCAGGGCTTTGGAGTAGTCCGCGCGGCCGTCCTCGTCCAGGCTGCTGACCGCCTTTTCGTCGCAGGCCAGCTCTATGTCGCGGCAAAAAAGCACGTAGGCCAGCCACAGCAGCGGATTGAACCAGTAGATGGCTAAAAGCGCGTAGCCGAGCGGCTTCCAGAGATGGTCGTGGCGGCTGATGTGAGTGCGCTCGTGAGCCAGAACGTGCGCCTGGGCGCCGGGATCCAGGTTCGACGGCAGGTATATGCGCGGCCTGAAAACGCCGAGGATAAAGGGCGAACTGATGTCATCGCAGATGTAGACGGTACTGTCGCACGCCACGGATGCCCGCACCTGCAGGCGCAGGCGTATATAACTGTACGCAGCATAGCAAAGCATGAGCGCCATGCCGCCCAGCCAGATCCGGCTGATAACGTCCAGCTTGCCGGGAGCTTCTGACATCGCGTCAGCATTGCCGGTATCGCTTGAAATTTCAGGCTTTTCAGCGATCTTGCCGCTGCTGTCAAACAGCGCATTGATAGCAGGAATGCCGGTGTTGATGGTGATCTCGCGGGCTTCCGGGGCAAGCTGGTTGCCGGGTTGGATCGTCTGGCCACCGGGTTGGATCGTCTGGCTGCCCTGTTGTGTATCTGCCGCAGGCAGTCCCGGCTGTTGGTCGTTCGGCTGTTCGAGTATCCGGTTGTCCGGTCGTTCCGCAGCCGCGCTTTCCACCGGTTTTACCACCACCGTCTCGGCGCTCGGTATTATGCTTAGCGGGCTCTGTATCGAAAACGGCAGCACCAGGCGCAGCGCAACCACAGCCCAGATCAGGCAGCGCACCCACTTGGGCGAGCGCCTCATCACGGCCCGCAGCAGCACCGCAGCCAGGACTATCCAGCCCGCCGCAATGCTCATATTGAGCAGTTTCAGGAATACTTCAGTCATCTCTTCTCCTTAAATGTCCACTTTTCCCCTTTTCCTGCCGCGCACAAAAGAACCGTCCCCTATGTGCGGGAAGCTTCGATCATGGCCAGGATGTCTGCGGCCTCAGCTTCGGACAGTTTCCGTCCCGAAGTAAACGCCGCAATGAAAGCGGGCAGCGACCCCCCGAAGGCCTCTGCCACGAACTGCGTGCTTTTGCCGGAATAGTATTCGTCGCGCGAAACAAGCGCCTTCACCGCGCCGTCCTCGTTGACGAACAGGCCCTTCTCGCAGAGCTTGCGCAGCACCGTGTAGGTGGTGGGTTTCTTCCAGTTCAGCTCTTTTTCGCAGATGCGCACGAGCTCGCCCGAAGAAACGGGCTGGTGTTCCCAGATGATGTCCGCAAAACGCGCCTGTACCGCACCGAGTTCATAATCTATCATAGTGTCCTCCAAAGCGGCCCCCGGCAAAACCGGCGGCCCTGTTGTGGTTTATTTACAATAAACCCCTCTTGTGCCTGCAGTTTATCATGGATAAACCGGATTGTCAACCACAATTTTATCCCGCGAATTACTTTTTCGCTTTAATTAATTGAAGTGTTATTGTAAAAAGTCCCACTTTCTGTCATAATATTGCTATAGATAGTATATTTCCATTTGGCAGGACCGTTTTTGCAGCGCGCAAGGTGGCACTCATGAGCGAAAAAGACTTCTACAATGAGGAATTCACCCAGCGTCCGGAGCACAACATCGCTCCGGAGCATACCACGCTGCCCGAATACAACCCGGTATACCCGGACGTCACTTTCTTTAAGGAATCTTCCGTGACCTGCAGGGAGGAGAACATCTTCCAGGGCAGGCCCCCCGCGGGCGAAGATCCCCGCCTCGATGAGCGCGCCGAGAAGCGCAAACGCAACCGTTACTCCATACTCCAGCAGTTCCTCCGCACGGCCTTAAGATCCGGGGCAGCGGTTCTGACTGCCGTTGCTGTAGTCGCGGCTATAACATCCCCCGGCGACACCTCGCGCGGCCGCTACGCCGCGTCGATCTCGGACGCCTTCAAGACCGCAAGAAACACCGATGCTTTCACTCAGCAGGTAGGCTACGCCCCCGAAGAGCTGGCCCGCCTCTGGCAGGGCGATCCGGACGCTCCCCACAAGTACGATTACGCGAACCCACTTATATTTAAAGAAGCTACCTGCACCGAGGATGGCGAGACCGAATACGTCTGCCTTGAGTGCGGCGTGCACGCGCACGGCTTCACCACGGCGGCAGGCCACAAAGAGGGCGACCCGATACACGAAAACGAAGTCGCGGCCACCTGCCTCGCCGAAGGCAGCTACATCAGGATCATCAAGTGCAAAGTTTGCGGCGAGGAGCTTTCACGCGAAACGATCACCGTCGCCAAAGCGGACCACACGCCCGGCGAACCCGAGATCAGCGATGAAAAAGAGGCAACCTGCACCGAAGAGGGCAGCTACGAGGAAGTGATCGTGTGCTCCGTCTGCGGCGAGGAGATATCGCGGCAGATCGTTACCGTTGCAGCCACAGGCCACACGCCCGCCGAAGCGGCCCGCCAGCACGAGATCGAGGCAACCTGCACCGAAGCGGGCAGCTACGAAGAAGTAATAATCTGCGCCGACTGCGGCGAAGAGATATCAAGGCGCGAAGTCAGCGTCGCGGCCCTGGGCCACAGCGCGGCGGCAGCGGTCAAAGAGAACGAGACTGCGGCAACCTGTACCGAAGGCGGCCACTACGACAGTGTGGTCTACTGCAGCAGGTGCGGTGAGGAAATGACAAGAAGCGCTGTAACATCCGCGGCCCTCGGCCATAGCGGCGCGGCAGCGGTCAAAGAAAACGAGACTGCGGCAACCTGCACTGCCGGCGGCTACTACGAAAACGTCGTCTACTGCAGCAGGTGCCAGGAAGAGATGTCCAGAAGCACCGTAACGACTGCGGCTCTGGGCCACAGCGCTGGCTCTGCAGTAAAGGAGAACGAGACCGCGGCCACCTGCACCGAAGGCGGACACTATGAAAACGTCGTATACTGCAGCCGGTGCCAAGCCGAGATGTCCAGAAGTACCGTAACTACAGCGGCCACGGGACATACTATCGAAGCTGTAAGGGAAGACGAAGTCCCCGCTACCTGCACGGAAGACGGACACTTCACCGAGGTCCATCGCTGCAGTGTCTGCGGATATGAAACACTCCGTCAGAACATTACAGATTATGCCCTCGGCCATAATTACCAGCAAGAAAAACAAATCGAATCCGGCAACGAGTGCGTCGGCATCCAGTACTATTATCTGTCGAAATGCACCCGCTGCGGTGAGCTTGAGCCCAACACAGGCCCGTCTGTTCCCGAATGGGAGGACGGCATAGGCCACGACTACCCGTCGGCTCCGCCCAACGGCCAGGCCATATGCGGAAGATGCGGCTCGCACGCCATCGAAGCCTGGTATTACGACAACTACATCCATTACACGCTGGACGAGAATTATCTCTACGAAACACTTGCCGAAAACGGCTACGAGTTTAGCGGGGTGAGGCTCTATTCATACAGCGCCGGAGGTTATATAAACGAGGGCGGTTATGAATGGGGCGCCGACAGCGAGATAACAGTGCCGGAAAATTTCAGAGTCAACGGAGAAAGGTTCCGCGTGGACTTCTACTTCGGAAACAGTTTTGTCTCGTCGAATGACGTAACATACACCGATTAAGTTAAACTGCAGGGCACGAAAGGAGGACCCTCATGAGCGATAAAACAACGAGAAAGAAAAGACGGACCGGTGCCGGAAGGATAATCGGGGTGGTGGTGATCATACTGATCCTGCTGCTGGTGTGCTTCCCGGATCTGTGCTTCTTCCTGAACGCGCCGCAAAAGGAGGCCGTAAAGCTCTTCAACCAGACCTACCTTGGCAAATACATACCCATGCGGACCGAGGAAGGCGGCTTCGACTTCATGAGGCTGGTAGCCCTGGTCCTGATGATAGCGGGCTGCTGGGCTGTCTACCGCATACTGATGTGGATCCTGGCCCTGATAAAGACCAAGACCCGCCGCGGCGAAACGCTCAAAGGCATGCTGGCCAACGTGATACGCTACGCGGTAGTGATATTCGGCATAATCTTCGGACTCAACATCCTGGGCGCAGATGTGCTGACAGTCATAGCCGGCTTAGGAATATTAGCCCTGATAATCGGCTTCGGAGCGCAGAGCCTCATCGAAGACATTTTCGCGGGAATATTCATACTGTTTGAGGGCCGCTTCTATGTGGGCGACATCATCAGCGTGGACGGTTTCCGCGGTACGGTGCGTTCGATAGGCATTGTTTCGACGCAGATAGCGGACGTGGGCGGCAACATACGCATCATGAACAACTCCGACATACGCGTGCTGACGAACCTCTCCGACGTATCGTCTGTTGCAGTATCCATCGTTAGCATCGCCTACGGCGCGGACCTTATAAAGGCCGAAAAGGTCATAAACGATCTGCTCGATACGCTACCCGAAAAGTACCCGCAGATGTTCCCGACAAGGCCCAACTACATGGGCGTGGAAAACCTGAGCGATTCCTCCGTGGACCTGAAGGTGACCGCCGAGGTGCACGAGTCCAACATCTACAACGCGCGCCGCATCCTCAACCGCGAGCTGAAGCTGGCCCTGGACGCCGGCGGCATAGAGATCCCCTTCCCGCAGGTCGTCGTCTGGCAGGGAAAAGAGTAAAACCTTTGACATCAGGAACGGTCCCGGCAACTGGCCGGGGCCGTTCTTTTTATGCTTAAAACCGGGACCGCCTCTTTTTTCATTGCGCCACTGGCGCGGATCTGCGGTATAATGGTAGCAGGGGACGGGATCGGATCCGGGAGGCGAAGCAATGCAGAAAATAACTGAAAGATCGAAGATCGGCGAGATCTGGGCAACTCCTGTGGGCCACGATGTAATAGCCAAGATACTGATGCAGATGGGCATCTCCGAAAAGACCATCACCGGGCCGCTGGTGCGCAACCTGCGCCTTAGCACGGTCATGAAACTGGCCAAACGCACCCCGCTGTTCGGCAAGAACGCGAAGCCCGGTGCCATAAAGGAACTGACCGACGCGCTGGTGGACGCCTTCAACTCCGAGCAGGACGTTGTGGTGCCGAAAAACGAGTCGCCCACGCCGGCTTGGTGGAAGGAGGCCGTGTTCTACCAGATCTATCCGCGCAGCTTCTGCGATTCCAACGGCGACGGTATAGGAGATATTCGTGGCATCATAAGCAAGCTTGACTATCTGAAAAACCTTGGCGTAAACGCGCTTTGGCTATCGCCGATATACGATTCGCCCCAGGACGACAACGGTTACGACATCCGCGACTACCGCAGGATCGACCCGATGTTCGGCACCATGGAGGACTTCGATGAGCTGCTGGCAGCCGTGCACGAGCGCGGCATGCACCTGATAATGGACCTGGTGGTGAACCACACCTCCGACGAGCATGAGTGGTTCAGGAAAGGCCTTGCCGATCCGGAGTCGAAATACCGGAAATACTACTTCTTCAGGGAGGCTAAGACCGCAACTGAATATCAGTTGCAGACGCAAAACACTGCTGCCAAAACCCCGAAGGATACTGCAAGCTCTGCTGCGCAAACCCCGGAAAACGTTGAAAAATCAACGCTTACGCCGCCTAACAACTGGGATTCGTTCTTCAGCAGCGACGGCGCCTGGAACTACTACCCGGATCAGAAGCTCTGGGCGCTCCACCTGTTCTCGAAAAAGCAGATGGACCTCAACTGGGATAACCCCGAGCTTCGCGCAGACGTCATAGACATGATCAGATTCTGGCTCGCCAAAGGCGTGGACGGCTTCCGCATGGATGTCATAAACTATATCTCCAAGGTACCGGGTCTTCCCGACGGCAACCCCACGATAGGCGCGCTGATGAACTTCACGGGCATAGAACACTACTTCTACGGCCCTCGCATGCACGAATACTTCCGCCAGATCCGGAAGGAAGCGTTCGAACCGTACAAGGCGTTTTCCGTGGGCGAGACCCCCGGCTTTGGCATGAAGATGGCCCAGCTGGCCACCGCCGAAGAGCGCAAGGAGCTGGACATGATCTTCTCCTTCGACCATCTGGAGACCCCAGGCCACGTGCGCTACGACGATTACAAATACGACCTCAACTACCTGCGCGACTACATGGTGGACTGGATGCAGAACTACGGCAGCCAGTGCTGGATGAGCCTGTTCTACAACAACCACGACAACCCGCGCATGGCAAGCAAGGTGGACCCGGCCGTGGGCAAAGACCCGCGGCTTCGCCGCCGTATCCAGACCCTGCTGGCCGTAATGCAGTTCACGCTGCGCGGCACGCCCTTCGTGTACCAGGGCGACGAGATGGGCCTGGTGAACTACGATTTCGCCGGGATAGACGAGCTGAGCGACGTAGAGGTAAAAGGTTTCTACAAGACTTTCCTTGAGACGATGACCCCTGAAGAAGCCTGGGAGAAGGCTCTTTGCGGCACCCGCGACCACGCCCGCGTGCTGCTGCCATGGAACGGTTTTCCTGAAGACCGCCCGGAGCGCATGAAGCAGGAGCCCGATCCTCAGATCGAGGAGCTCTACAGGCAGCTGATAGCGCTACGCGCCGCTTCGGACACGCTGATCTACGGGGATTTCATGCTGCTGGACGGCAGTAAGGACCATTTCCATTTCCTGCGCATGCCGCAGCCCAGTCACGAAACCGCCGACCACGGAACACCCGGCGGCACCTCCGTCTTCGAGATCGAGTGCAACCTCGGCGACAGTCCGCTGAACACCTCCGGTCCTATCGTCTGTGCAGAAGATCCGGTCCTTCTCTTCTCAACGGAGCTCGGGTTTACCGGCGCGTACTACGACGAACAGGCCGAAACCTGGAAACTTCCGGAATCCGTCAAAGATAGTGTACAAATGATCAATAAAAAAGTCCTCGCCCCTTACGAAGCGAGGATATGGGTCTGATTTTGAAAACTCAGGTCTGTCCCGGGTTTTCCTGTTCTTATTCTGTGAACAGCGGGGTGGAGTAGTAGCGGTCGCCGGAATCGGGCAGCAGAGCTACTATGATCTTTCCCTTGTTCTCGGGCCTCTTTGCCAGGGCCAACGCGCCGGAAAGCGCCGCTCCGGAGGAGATGCCCACCGAAATACCTTCCTTTTTAGCCAGCAGCTTGGACGCGGCAAACGCCTCTGCGTTGCTGGCTTTGTAGACCTCATCGTACAGCTTGGTGTCCAGCACGTCAGGCACGAAACCTGCGCCTATGCCCTGGATCTTGTGAGCGCCCGCCCTGCCCTCGGACAGCACCGGGGAATCCTCCGGCTCCAGCGCCACGATCTTTACATTCGGGTTGGCCTCCTTGAGGTACTTTCCGGTGCCTGTCACGGTGCCGCCGGTGCCGACGCCCGCGATGAAGATATCCACCTTGCCGTCGGTGGCGCGCCAGATCTCCGGGCCGGTGGTCTCGTAGTGGATCTTCGGGTTGGCCGGGTTGACGAACTGCCCCGGGATGAAGCTGCCGGGGATCTCTTTGGCGAGCTCGTCGGCCTTGGCAATGGCGCCCTTCATGCCCTTGGCGCCCTCGGTCAGGACGATCTCCGCGCCGTATGCCTTCAGGATGTTGCGGCGCTCCACGCTCATTGTCTCGGGCATGGTGAGTATGATGCGGTAGCCCTTGGCCGCCGCGATGGACGCCAGGCCTATGCCGGTGTTGCCGCTTGTCGGCTCAATGATGACCGCGCCGGGCTTAAGCAGCCCCTTTGCCTCCGCGTCTTCTATCATGGCCTTGGCGATGCGGTCCTTGACGCTGCCTGCCGGGTTGAGATATTCCAGTTTTACAAGCACTGTGGCCTTAAGGTCCAGTTCTTTTTCTATGTTCACGATCTCCACGAGGGGAGTATTGCCGATGAGCTCGATCGCTCCTTTATAGATCTTAGACATTTTATCCTTCTTTCCGGGGCCGCGCCCCTGTAATTGTTGTTCCGTTCGTTTTTATAGTGCCGCGAAGCCTTTTTCCAGGTCCGCGATGATGTCATCTATGTGTTCTGTGCCGATGGAGAGCCTTATGGTGCCCGGGGTTATGCCCTGGTCCAGCAGCTCTTCTTCGGTAAGCTGCGAATGAGTGGTGCTTGCCGGGTGGATGACCAGGCTCTTTACGTCTGCCACGTTGGCCAGCAGAGAGAAGATCTGCAGCGCGTCTATGAACGCCCAGGCCTCCTTCTGGCCGCCTTTTACCTCGAAGGTGAAGATGGATGCGCCGCCATTGGGGAAGTATCTTTCGTAGAGCGCGTGGTCCGGGTGATCCGGCAGCGAAGGGTGGTTCACCTTTGCAACTAACGGATGGTTGCTGAGGAATTCCACCACTTTAGCGGTGTTTTCTGCGTGCCTTTCGAGCCTCAAAGACAGCGTTTCCACTCCCTGCAGCAGCAGGAACGCGTTGAACGGCGAGATACAGGCGCCGGTGTCCCTCAGCAGTATCGCCCGTATGTAGGTGACGAACGCCGCACCAGGCACCGCGTCCGCAAAGGCCACCCCGTGGTAGCTGGGGTTTGGCGCTGCTATGTTGGGGTACTTGCCGCTGGCTTTCCAGTCGAACTTGCCGCTGTCAACTATTATACCCCCAAGGCTGGTGCCGTGTCCACCAAGGAATTTGGTGGCGGAATGCACCACGATGTCCGCGCCGTGCTCTATCGGGCGGATCAGGTACGGGGTACCGAAGGTGTTGTCGATCACCAGGGGCAGGCCGTGGCT